>Ga0134125_10000277_pt1 | contig 72570 bp, 61 predicted proteins | sample KB31751_FD_96464 | JGI IMG/M metagenome (GOLD analysis project Ga0134125, IMG submission 96464) | Terrestrial soil microbial communities with excess Nitrogen fertilizer from Kellogg Biological Station, Michigan, USA - KB3-175-1 | ecosystem: Environmental > Terrestrial > Soil > Unclassified ... | reverse complement strand
TGGATAAGATTCTGTTCTCCGTCGTCCACAAGCAGAACAAAGTCTGGCAGGTACGTGCGAGCCACTGAGCCGTAGCGATAGGGAACCTCCAGCCCAAGGTTGTAATTCTTCACGTAGGCCCGTACTCGCGGATGCGCCTCGGCCACGCGGCAGAACTCAGCCTCCCAGTCGCTGTCACAGACAATCCAGTCGACGTGGCAGCGGCGAGGGTCGGTCTGCCAGCGGGTCGTCTTCGAGGTGGTGAAGTGGACGTACCGAGTCGAGCCTGTGGGGTTGTACGGATCGAGCATCGCCTTCACCGGGCACTCCCCCACCAGCTTCGAGACGATGCCGCGGGTGATCCGCTCGCAGGCCAGATCGGCAAGCTCTTCGTACAGGAGCTGCGCGGGGTACGTACCGCCGGTGCAGACCAGATGGTGGTCGAGCCATTCGCCGGTGATCCGCTTGAGTTGGCCGAACAGATGAAGCTTGGGCTCCTCGCCGGGGTCGCGCCACTTGGTGTAGAGGAGACGCCGGGTGAGGTGATAGAGCAACGTCGAGCGGCGGAGCTCGCCCGTGTGCACCAGATTCAGATCGATCGCTTCGCCAAGGATGCCCTGGTTCCGGGTGACGGAGGGCCCCACGAGATCCGGAGTCAGCTCGAGCGTCGAGTCGTCGTCGAAGCGAGCGGAGAGTTTCTCCTCGGGGAGCTCGACGCGGTAGCCCTCGACCCGTGGAAAACGGATCTCGCAGGCATCGCGCTCGGGCCGGACGGCTTGGACCAAAACCGTCTCGCGGGGCGGCTGAGGCGGCGCCACCACTGGCTTGGCGTTGAAATCGAAGGGGATGCCGAGCACGTCCGCGTACTCGACGTTGAACAACCCGTCGTCGTTCAGATCGTACGACTGGCGCCGGAGCGCCCGGCCGATCACCTGCTCGCAGAGGAGTTGGGTACCGAAGGCGCGCACGCCAAGCACATGAGTGACCGTGTTGGCGTCCCACCCCTCAGTCAGCATCGAGACGGAGACGACGCAGCGGATGGAGCCACCGAGGCGCCCCTTTTTCCCGACGGTGTTCATCACCTCGCGAAGAAGGTCCTCGTCCTTCAGGGCGTCCGCCTGCCGGCGGTCGCCCGTGCGTTCGACGATCTCGCGCCGGAAGCGCTCGATCTCGTCCGCGGCCATCTTGTGGAAGTTGTCGTCGAGCCCTTCGCCGGCTTCAAGCTGCTCGCTGTCGATCAGCAGGGTCCGCGGCCGGCCGAGCTTGTCGCCCGACTCGTCGAAGTTCCGGAAAAGAGGCAGCCGGCCGTTCTCAATCGCCGTCGAGCCGTCGTCGTTTGAGCGCTCGAAACCGGAGACGTAGTCATAGACCAGTTTCGAGGTCGAGGTGTTGTTGCACACCACGATGAAGCACGGGGGCACTTCGACCCCGGCCTGCTCCCACAGCTCGAAGGTCTTGGCATAGTGGCCATAGAGGGCGTCGAGCGCCGTCTGGAGCTTCGTCGGTAGCTTGAGCGGATCCAATCCGCCGGCCTTGCCGCGCCCCTTCTTAGGCATCTCGGCACGAATGTGATCCCAGAGGTTGCGAAAGACTGGCACGTCTTCCCCTGGGATGTTGTCCGCGACGGGCACGCGGGGGAGCTTCACGATGCCGCTCTCGATCGCGTCCATGAGCGAGAAGTCGCTCATGGTCCACGGGAACAGGGTGCCCTCGGCGTAGCCCGAGCCTCGGAGGAAGAACGGCGTCGCCGACAGATCGATCACGCGCAGCAGGCCGAGCTTGCGTTGGACCCTCTCCAACCCGGAGATCCAGAGCCGCGCAGCCTCCTGGTTGCGCTCGGCCTCCTTCCGGTCCTCCCCCTTCAGCTCGGCCTCTTCGGCCTCGCCGGGCTTTTGGCGGTAGCAGTGATGGGCCTCGTCGTTGAGCACGAGGACGTTCTTCATCCCCATCAGGTCGGGCATCACGCGCTGGAGCATCTGGCCTTCGGTTTCGAGCGTCGAAAGCTCCGGTCCGCGACCTTGGAGCAGGGCCCGGTTCCCCTTCGACAGCTCCAGCACCTCGCGTAGCTTAAAGGCGTGAAAATTGGTGATGACAATTTTCGCCCTGCCGAGATCTCCCAAGAGGTCGGCCGGCACCAGCTCGCGACTCTGGTAATAGCTGTCCGGGTCGTTCGGCTGTAGCACCCGCAGACGATCGCGGATCGTGAGGCCGGGGGTGACGACGAGGAAGCCGCGGGTGAACCGGCGGCTGTTCGGCCGGCGCACAGCATTGATCGTCTGCCAGGCGATGAGCATCGCCATGACGGTCGTCTTGCCGGCTCCCGTCGCGAGCTTGAGCGCCAAGCGGGCCAGACCCGGATTCGCCTCCTCGTTCGCCGCCGAGAGGTGATCGAGAAACTTCTGGCCCACGGCGCCCAGCTTCGGCGCCACCTCGACGAGCCAGATGATCGTCTCGACCGCTTCGACCTGGCAGAAGAATGGCCGCAGAGCGCTGAACTTGTGATGGCGCCAGTGAGCGAGGAGCCGCGCCGTCTCGGGAGTCACCGCCCAGTCGGTGGGGTTCGGCAGCTCCCGCCAAGAGTCGACTGTCTGGCGCAGGGCGTTGATGACGGGCGTTGGATCGTACTTCTGGCGCTCGGTCGAGAGCCCCATGGCATCCGGGAGAAGGAGCTCTCTCTGCCCTACCCGTCGCTTCTTCGCCTGGGGAATCGGCGACACGTACTGCGCCGACCGCCGCCGCTCGATCACCCGGTTCGTCGGCTGACCGCTCTCGTCGAGCTCCCAGTACCGCGCGGGATACTCGTAGGGCGAGTTGAGGATAGGACGGTCAAAAAACGACTGCGACATTTAGCAGAGGATATCTCATTGCTCGCCTGCCCACGCGGCTCGCCTGCCACGCCATTCCTTGCGTCTGCCCTGCCATTCGGTCCGTCTGACACGCCACTCGGCTCGACTGCCAAGTCATTCCTCTCGTCTGCCCTGTCATTCGGTTCGCCTGCCATGCCACGCGGTTCGTCTGCTCTGCCATTCGTTACGTCTGCCACGCCATTCGTTACGAATGCCACGTCATTCGGACCGTCTGCCCTGCCATTCGTCTCGACTGCCGTGCCACTCGTCTCGACTGCCATGCCACTCGTCTCGACTGCCATGCCATTCGTCTCGACTGCCATGCCATTCCTTACGAATCACCTGCCATTCGCCTCGTCTGCCACGGCATTCGGCTTGTCTGCCCTGCCATTCGTCACGTCTGCCACGCCCAATCTCACATCGGAGACGCTTTGTACGAACAGTAGGTTAAGATATGAGCCATGCGTAAAAACCTCATCTCCCTCTTACTTCTCTCGGCGCTCATCCCTTCCGCCCCCACCCGGGCCGACGAACCTCCCATGGCGAACAGCGCGCCGGCGGCGAAGCCCGCGGCACGGGAGCAGCTCGCGGCCGACACGCCGCGCGCGACGCCCGACGGGGCGACGTTCGTCGCGCCAGGCGGCTGGTGGATCGAGACCCGCGGCAACGCGGTGATCCTGACGCCCGAGGGCGACTCGCGGATTGCCCTCGTGGACGTGCACGGAAAGGACGCTGACGCGGCGGTGAAGGCCGCGTGGGAGGCGGTGCGGCCGGACATGAAGTGGGCGCTCAAGTTGACCAGGGACCAGCCGGGCCGCGAAGGCTGGGACTCCTTCCGCGGCTACGCCTACGAGGTCTCGCCGAACGAGCACCGGGCCGTGACCGCCCGGGCGGCCAAGCGCGGCGAGGCGTTCACGGTCTTGATCTTCGACATGGACGACGCCGTCGCGGAAAAGCGCGCCGGCCAGATCGCCGCGGTCTTCGACCGCCTCCAGCCGCCGGGGTACCGGCGCGAGTCGTTCGCCGGCAAGAAGGCCGCGCCGCTCGACGCCGAGCACGTGAAAAAGCTGAAGGACTTCGTGGTGAAAAGCCTCGCGGAGTTGGGGGTCCCGGGTGCCGCGATCGGCCTGTACCAGGACGGCAAGATCGTCTTCGAAGGCGGCTTCGGCGTGCGCAAGCTCGGCGATCCGACGCCCGTCGACGCGGACACGCTGTTCATGATCGCCTCGAACACCAAATCGATGACCACGCTGCTCCTCGCCACCCTCGTCGACGAGGGCAAGCTGACCTGGGACACGCCGGTCGTGCAGGTCATGCCCGACTTCAAGCTGGGCGATTCCGAAACGACGAAGCAGGTGCTGGTCCGGCACCTCGTCTGCGCCTGCACCGGCCTGCCGCGGCAGGACTTCGAGTGGATTCTCGAGTTCCAGGGCGCCACGCCCAAGAGCGAGATGGCGCTCCTCGGGACGTTCCAGCCGACGAGCAAGTTCGGCGAGATGTTCCAGTACTCGAACCTCCTCGCCGCGGCCGGCGGCTTCGTCGCCGCGCACGTGATCTCTCCCGACCGCGAGCTGGGCGCCGCATACGACGACGCGATGGCAGCCAGGATCTTCACTCCACTCGGCATGAGCTCGACGACGTTCGACTACGCGAAAGCGCTCGCGGGAAACCACGCGTCGCCCCACGCCTGGGACGCCGACGGCAACACCGCGGCGGCCGTCATGGAGGCGAACTACTCGATCAGACCGCTGCGGCCCGCCGGCGGCGCCTGGAGCAGCGCGCGGGACATGATGCGCTACCTGCGCATGGAGCTCGGCAAGGGCGTCCTCGACGGCAAGCGCGTGGCGTCCGAGGCGAACGTCGTGAGCCGCCGCAATCCGCAGATCCGGATCGGCAACGACGTGACCTACGGCATGGGGCTGGAGGTCGACCGCAAGTGGGGCATCCCCATCGTGTCTCACGGCGGCAGCATGATCGGCTACAAGAGCGACATGTACTACCTGCCCGAGCACGACGTCGCCGCGGTGATCCTCACCAACAGCGACGAGGGTAACGCTCTGCTCGGCCCGTTCCGCCGCCGCCTCGTCGAAGTACTGTTCGACGGCAAGCCGGAGGCTGAGGAGAACGTCGCCACCGTCGCGAAGAACATCAAGGCTGCAGTCCTCGAGGAGCGAAAACGGCTCACGATTCCCGCCGAGAGGACCGCCGCCGACCGGCTTGCGGTCAAGTACTCGAACGCATCGCTCGGCGAGATCGCCGTCTCGCGCCGGGACCATGACACCTGGTTCGACTTCGGCGAGTGGAAGACTCCGGTCGCATCGCGCAAGAACGACGACGGGACGACCGCCTTCGTGACGCTCGTGCCCGGCTTCGAAGGGCTGCCCTTCGTCGTGGGAGAGAAAGACGCCAAGCGTACTCTCACCTTCCGCGACGCGCAGCACGAGTACGTCTTCACCGAGGTGGAGAGCGCCGCGCCTGCGGGCCGATGATAGAAAGGGCCCTCGCTGGCAGGAGCCTCCCCCCGTCCGCAGGGAGAAGAGGGAGTGGTTTGTCATTGGGTCGCTTTCCTAGGGCTACGCCCCAGGCTTCTAAAGGATCTCGGCCCTTCAGGCCTGAAGGCCCTACGGGCGACAACCACCTCTCACCGCTCCAACCCCTTGAGCTCGTTGACGATTCTTCGCCGCACTCGCCGTGCGGAGCCACTTGGTGGGGTCAATCAACCTTGATTGCATCGAGCTGCGCCGAGAGCCGCTTCGGGGCCGTCATCCGATAGCTCTCCTCCACCAGGTCGGCGATCTGGTTCCAGTCGACGGGGAGATCGAGGCGCACTCCGACCCAACCCCGGTGCCCGACGTAGGCGGGCCGGAAGAAGCGCTTCGGATCGGCCGACACGAGCACCTCCTGAGCGCCGGCCGGGGCCTTGCAGGTCATCGACAGCCCCTCTTCCTCGCTGCCACACGCGGCGAAGATCTTGTCCCGGACCCGGAAGGTGGGATGTCCCCAGGTCTCCTGCTCGGTGGCCTCAGGAAAGGCCAGGCAAATCTCCCGCAGGCGCTCCAGGGGATTGTCTTCGCTCATCATGCCCACGATGATATCCGACGCCGCTGCGCAGCGGCGTCCGGTTGTACACTCTAGACGGAAGACGCGGAGCCCCCCATGAGAGCCACCCCAGCCCCATCCGCCAGCCTCTGAATCCTGAGCGCTCGCTTCTCTGCTTGTCCCCCCGAGGCCCGTACTATGACTGACCCAGAGCTCTCGCGAATCTCCCTTCAAGGCGACGAACTACTTCGCGCGCTTCTCGAGCTCGATGCCTTTCGTATCTACCGACCCTTGAGACCAGCCGGAGAGCGGTTGGTGTCCTCTCCGGCTTCTTCTTTCCCTCGCCTTCAAAAAACGGAGTTAGGGCTCGTCACGAAATAACCGGGCCTGTCGGAAAAACCTCCCCGCCGGCCCAACGGGTCGGGAGATCCCAGCCCAGGGCTGAGGCCGAAGGCCGATGCCCTGGGAAGACAAGGCGCCCCCATCGTTGCGGCCTGAAGGGTCGCGAGAACCCGACTCGGCAAGAAAGCTCCCGCGGCCCTTCAGGCCGCAACGCATTGCTTCCCTGCCACCCAGGGCATCGGCCTTCGGCCTCAGCCCCGGGCTCCGTTCTCTCGGCCCGTTGGGCCGGACGGGACCAGACGTCCGAGGGCTGAGCTCTGGGGAACTGGTGCAGTTATTCTGTGACACCCCCTAAGGCTCTCGAGGCACCCGGCTCTTCATCAGATTGCTCGTCGAGCAAAGCAGCCCCCGACATTGCGAGTTGGCGTGGGCTATAGTCGAATCATGGTTCGACAGGCCTTGCTGCTGCTCAGTCTCCTCCTGATCCCTGGCGCCGCCACGCCTCAGACGCTCGCGTCCGCGAAGGTCCAGGCGATCGAGCGCGTCGTCTCGGCCTGGATGTCGAAATCCGGCATCCCCGGGCTGTCGGTCGCCGTCGCTCTCGATGGGAAGGTCATCTGGTCGAACGGCTATGGCTTGGCCGATCTTGAGACTTTCGTCCCGGCGACCGCCAATTCCCTCTTTCGAACGGCCTCCATCGGCAAGAGCCTCACCGCCACCGCGGCGATGCGGCTCGACGAGGAGGGGAAGCTCAAGCTCGATGAACCGGTACAGTCCTACTGTCCGGCGTATCCAGTGAAACCCTGGCCGCTGAAGGTTCGGCATCTCTTGTCCCATACCGGCGGGATTCGGCACTACGGAGGGCCGCGCGACGCCGAGGAGCAAGCCAGCACGAAACACTACGCGAACGTGATCGATGCGCTCGCGCCCTTCAAAGACGATCCTCTAAAGTTTGAGCCCGGCACCGAGTATCTGTACAGCACCTATGGCTACGACGTGCTCGGGTGCGTCATCCAGGGCGCAGCCGGAGAGCCGTTCCTCGAAGCGATGCGGCGCTTGGTCTTCGCTCCCACTGGCATGACGCGCACGCGCGACGACGACCCCGCCGCGATCCTGCCCAACCGGGCCGCGGGCTACGCGCGGGACAAGGGGCAGATTCGCAACGCGACGCACGTCGACATGAGCAATCGGCTGCCGGCGGGAGGCTATGTCACCACCTCGACCGAGCTTGCCGCATTCGCCGCGATGTTCATTGATTGCAAGCTGGTGAGCTGCGCGACTCGCGATGCGATGTTGAAAGAGGTGGCGCTCAAGAACGGCGACACGGTCAACTATGGTATGGGCTGGGCGATCGTCGAAGATGCCTCCGGTCATCCGGATGGCCGGGCTTTCCACGGCGGCTCCAGCCCCGGCGCCAGCGGCATGCTCTACATCGCTCCCGCACAACGCCTCGCCGTCGCCATCCTGTCGAATCTCGAAGATGCTCCCGACCGCCTGCCGACGGCCATGGCGATTGGAGACATCGTGTCCTCGAAGACTCTGGCCGAAGCGAGCGGAGCAGGGCACTGAAGATACCCGCCGCGGTGCAGCCCCATGGCGGGAGCGTAGTGATCGCGTCGGTCGCCGTGGTGAAACCCTCGCTCCTATCGGCTCACGCTTGGGGGATCTGCGGCAGATGGTCGAAGTGCTGATCGCGAGCGCACAACACGAGGTTGTGTTGTAGCACAAGCGCGGCAATCCACAGGTCATTGGTCGGGATCGGAGTTCCCTGCCGCCGTAGCTGCCGATAGAGCGTGGCGTAGTAATGCGTCGTCTGGTCGTCCGCGTACAGAACGGCCACCTGCCTCTTCATCAGGAAGCGGCGCAATACACCCTCGTTTTCGGCGCCCCGAGTCCCAAGTGCGAAGCCGGCGCGCAGCTCCCCGAGGACGATAAAGGGAAGGAAAACGGCCTCCGCCTGCTCGACCAGCGCGACCACTTCGGCCGCGTCGCGGCACAGGTCGGTGTAGCGGTTGCTGTCGAGGGCGAGCCTCACCGCCACAGTCGCTCGTCGATACGGTCCTGATCGGCGATCGCCTGGTCAAACTCCGGATCCTCATGCCAAGTCCCCGCGATATCGCTGAGATCGCGCAGGCGAATCGGACTGTCACCCAGGCCGGTGCCCCGGATCAGAGCCTCGATGGCGACAGTGTTGAGGCTCTTGCCTTCAGCCTTTGCCCGCTGGCGTAGCTCGGAATCCAGGGTCGCCGGAATCTCTCTGAGAGTGTACTGCATGCAGATAGCCTAGGCGATGCCTGCACGAAAGGCAAGCGTCAACCGGCAGCCACCGGTTCACCCAGGCTTCGAGCGCTCGGATCTCTTCGGGACGCGTCATCCAAGCCCGACGGCTCGCGCGATCAGAAACAACCCTGCCCCGATGGCGACGACCCCGAGGGCTCGCGCGACGCCCTCACCGGCTGGGGCGAGACGCTCGACGGTGATGGCTGCCGTCACGACAGCCATCACGCGAAGGTCCATGATCCCAACGGCCAGGAGGATCGCCATCGGACCGGCACAGCAGTGGGCGCAATGGAGGCCGAGGCGCAGGCCGTGCCGCCAGGCGGCGCCAGAGTCGGCCGGCAGCGTATGGCCGCACCCGGGCACCTCCCGGCAGCAGGCAAGGCGACGCGCCTTCCACGCGGTGAGTTGGAGGGAGCCCGCGATCAGGACGACCCCACCGGCCGCGATCGGAACGGCGCGCGCCAGCGCCGGCTGCCGCATCGCGACCGCCGCCAGCGCGACGCCCAGCGGAAAGGCGGCCATTCCGAGCACGGTCCACACGAAGAAGTACCCCGCGCCCACGAGCGCCGTCAGCCTCCCCAGGCGCGTCTCGCCTGCCCTGCCGACGGCCTGGCGGTAGCGCCACAGCATGGGAACCAGGGATGGCAGCATCATCGCCACCATCATCACGACCCACATGCCGAGGAACGATGCCGCGGCGCCGAGCCACGTCTGGCCGGGCATCCGCATCCAGGCCATCGACATCGTCCAGCCGCCGGGCATTGGCATTCCGCCCATCGCCGACATGGATGTGCACCAGATGATCGTCACCGCCGTGCTGGCGGCGAAGAGGAGCGCCGAGACACCGAAAAAGGCTGGCTCGGAAGCTCGCCCGGAAATCATGTCAGCGCCGACGGTGCGGGAAGGGGCACGATCGGGGTCTTTGGCGGGGAACATCGTTTACTCCCTTACCAACCTCGGTCAGTCTTTCGCCTCTGCATCGCGCTTTCGGAAGGCGGCTTCTCCAGCGTCGGACACCTCGCCCCACTTCGAGTCAAGCGAGGCCTCGGCGTAGTTGTCATGCCAGTTCCACCACTTGTACGGCGGGGTCTGGGGGTAACCCTCCGGCGAGTCCTCCCAAGTCTCCTGACGGCCGAGCGGCGTGATGTCGAGGAAGCTCCAGGTGGTCCCCATCGCTTCGTCGCCGCGGCTGTTGACGAAGTATGTGCGGAATACCTGCTCGCCATCGCGGAAGAACACGTTGTGGCCGTGCCATTCATCGACGCCGAAGTCCGCGTCGAAGCTGTCCGTTATGGTGTACCAGGGCATCTCCCAGCCCATCCGCGCCTTCAGGCGCGCGATGTCCGCCTGCGGCGCGCGTGAGGCGTAGACGAGGGTGGTGTCGCGAGCGTTCAGATGGGCCAGGTGGGCGACCTGATCGGCGCCCAGGGAGCAGCCGCGGCAGGCGTGCTCGGGCCAGCCGAACACCCCGGGCTCGAAGAAGGCGCGATAGACGATCAACTGACGGCGGCCCTCGAACAAATCGAGCAGGCTCACCTTGCCCTTGGGTCCGTCGAATTCGTACTTTTTGTCCACAGCCAGCCAAGGCATCCGCCGACGCTCGGCGGCCAGCGCGTCACGGGAGCGGGTGAAGGCCTTCTCCTTTACGAGGAGCTGCTGACGCGCAGCCTCCCACTCCTGCTGCGACACGATCGGGGGTGTCTTCATTGTCATCGCTCTACTCTCCTTCAAGTCGTTTGTCGATACGACCAGGTGGTCTCCGGCCGTGACATAGACTTACCACCGGATGTCGAAGCGATGGGAGTGACAAGTGTGACGGGATTCCGATGGACTCGCTGATCACGGCCGCGGCGCGGGCCCTCGCCGCCGGAGATCCCCTCGGCGCCTTGAAGCGGGTCGCCCTGCGCGACGACGCGCCGGCTCTCGCGCTTCGCGGCATCGCCATGGCGCAGCTCGGCGATCTCGTTCGCGCGAAGGCCCTCCTGCGGAGCGCTGCGCGCGCTTTCGGTCCGAAAGAAGCCGTGGCCCGCGCGAGGTGCGTCGTCGCCGAGGCCGAGATCGCGCTTGCCTCGCGCGACCTGGGCTGGCCTGCCAAGGCGCTCGACGCGGCGCGGGCGACGCTCGAAGCGCACGGCGACCACCTCAACGCCGCGCATGCGCGATACCTGGAGGTCCGGCGCCTCCTCCTGATCGGCCGCATCGACGAGGCCGAGCGCATGCTCGCCGACTTCGACCCCTCGCCCTTCCCTCCCGCGTCGAGGACCGCCCACGAGCTGGTGGTCGCGGGGATCGCGATTCGACGCCTCTGCACGAAGGAGGCGCGCAGCGCTCTCGTTCGGGCCGAGCGCGCCGCGCGCCACGCACGGATCCCTGCGCTGACGGCGGAGGTCGACAGCGCAATCCGCGTCCTGAGCACGCCCGCCGCGCGCCTGATGGCGACGGGCGAGGAGCGACTCCTCCTGCTCGAGGAGGTCGAAGCGTTGCTGGCGTCGAAGGCCTTCATCGTGGACGCGTGCCGTCATTCCGTGCGGGACGAGAGCCGGGTGGTCTCGCTCGCCACGCGTCCGGTGTTGTTCGCGCTCGCCCGCGCACTGGGCGAAGCGTGGCCGGGAGACGTACCGCGGGACGTGCTCCTCGCGCGCGCCTTCGGATCGAAGCTCACCGATGAATCGCATCGCGCGCGGTTGCGCGTCGAAGTCGGGCGGCTGCGGAGGGTGCTTCGGCCGCTGGCCGACGTCAATGCGACGAAGCGAGGTTTCGCGCTGGCGCCGTTCCACGCGTGCGAGGTGGTCGTGCTGGCCCCGCCCGTCGAAGAGGAGCATGCGCGGGTGCTCGCCTTCCTCGCCGACGGTGAGTCGTGGTCGAGCTCGGCCCTGGCGCTTGCGCTGGGAACGAGCCAGCGCACCGTGCAGCGGGCGCTCGACTCGCTGGAGGCGGCAGGCAAAGTGCAGTCGTTCGGCCGCGGGAGAGCTCGCCGTTGGGTGACTCCCTCCGTGCCGGGATTCACGACAACCTTGTTACTCCCCTCTCCTCTGCCCACCGGCTAGGATGGACGCATGAAACGATCGACCGCCGAGATCGTCCGTGAGCACGGACCCTTTCCAGGTATCGACCACGTGCATGGAGTCACGTATGACGGCCTGCACGTCTGGTTTGCCGCCGGAGACACGCTGAACGCCTTCGATCCCGCGAGCGGGAAGATGCTGCGCTCGATCGACGTCGCCGCTCATGCAGGAACGGCCTTCGACGGCCGGCATCTGTTTCAGCTCGCCGAGGATCGCATTCAGAAGATCGATCCGGAAACCGGCTCCGTGCTCGCCACGATTCCGGCGCCTGGCGGCGGCGGTGACTCGGGGCTCACGTGGGCCGAAGGAACCCTCTGGGTGGGACAGTATCGGGACCGGAAGATCCATCAAATCGATCCTCAAACCGGGGCGATTCTGCGCACGATCGAATCCAACCGCTTCGTGACGGGGGTCACCTGGATCGACGGAGAGCTCTGGCACGGCACCTGGGAAGGGGACGAGAGCGATGTGCGGCGAGTCGATCCTCGAACGGGAGAGGTTCTGGAGAAGCTCAAGATGCCGCCCGGAGTGAACGTTTCGGGACTCGAGTCCGATGGCGGCGATCTGTTCTTCTGCGGCGGGGGAAGAAGCGGCAAGCTGAGGACCGTCCGCCGGCCCAAAAACGAGGCTCCGTGACGGCAGCGGCCATAGGGCGGGCGCCAGCGCCCGAGGCGTTCGCGCGCTCGACTTGCGCTGCTTCGTGACCAGTGAGGGTCGGTTCGGTAGTCGCGATGGTCGGCACGACGGTTCGGCTGCCACCGGTACTGATTCAGCCCATGGCGGCTGATGACGTCGCCAAGGCGGTCGGCAGGATCGCCGTGGGCGCGCCAGTGAATGGCACCGTTGAAGTGGCCGGTCCGCAACAGTTCCGTTTCGATGAACTCACGCGAACCTGGCGCGAGAGGTCTTTTCCACCGCCCTCCTACTGCCCAGTCCGTGGCGAAGCGTAGGAAGCGGACGGCGGATGGTTTGCAAGTGAATCCCCTTCTTGAGTGCCAGCAGAACACCTGCGGCCTCGATGTAGTTGTGCACCTCGATCACGTTGTTGAGACCGAGCTTTTCGCCTGATACCCCGATAATCGTGCGGTTCTCTTGCACCGCCACGATGGGTATGCTGTGCTTGTTGGCGTAGATCGCTGGAATCCCCCCGAGAGCGCCGGCCGGGCTGACCAGTGCCAACACGTTGCGGACGTTGACCACATCGGCCGGATGGAAGGAGCGATGCGCGCTGATCTGCGGCGCGCGCCGCAAGCCGATCAGGGTGCAGGCCAGACCGCTGACGGACGCCATCTCTCCCGCTCCGCGCGCGTCGACGATGTCGTGCTCTAGATCCAGATCCTTACAATTGATCATTGGAGCATGAGCGGCGGGAATCTGGAACTGGTTCACGACCAGATGCGAGATGACGGCTTCGACGCCGCCCAGGGGATTGGGATACTCGCCCTGGAAATGCTTGACGTAGTGGTCCGGCGGCAGATCCTGGATATTGGTCGTGATAGCAATGGCGTTGCAGCCTTTCCGGATCAGCCGGTCACAGGCTTCGAAGATCACATCAGGCCGGTCGACGGTGCCGACGAAGGCGCCGGAGGAGTTCTCCACACAGTGACTGCCGACCATCAGATCGGTTATCTCGTAAGCGTGTATGTCAATCCCGTAAATGGCACGCACCGTGTTGATGACGTTGAAGACAATGTCCAACTGCTCCGGGCTACTCCTCTCGATGACGAGGCCTATCTTGTTGGCGTGGGGCACGTAGAGATCGATCGCCCCCTTCATGAAGAGGTCGATACACAGTCCTTCCGTGTAAAGCACGTTATCCGCCATGCAAATGAAGTTGGAGGCGTTGACCGCATTGGGATTGGTCACCAGGTAGTCGCCGACGGCGGCGAGCAGGTTGGTCGCGGGAGTCGCATCTCCCGCATAGCCTCCGAGCTCACAGCCGATACCGGTGGGAATGACGCTCACCACCACGCTTTTGCCAGGGTAATAACGGCGGTCAGCCGCCGTTTCGGCGGAATCGAACATCTCGCCTTCGAAGAAGGTGGCCTCAACCACGATCTCACTCTCGGTAATCTGAGAAATATACCAGCGCAGCGCGGACTTGCCCATCCAGCGTTCGATCACGTCGGCGATGCATTCGGAGCCGATTACCTCGAATTTGTTGAGTCGCAGCTGATGGTTCTCAATCATAACAAAGCTCCTTGTGAAGGGCTGAAGGCGTTGCGGGAGCTGGCGCCAAGAGAGCTATGACGAAAAGTCCCCATTCACCATGGCTTCCTGGTCCTCAACCTTGCGGCCTTCAAGGGCCCGGAGGGCTTCCCGCGCGTCAGCCGGACCGATCTCCTCGAGCATCCGGCTACCGAGCCGGTCTCGCCACCACTCGAGATAGCGAATGCGGTGGTGGCGCTTCTCGGACTCTGCGAGCAGCGCCAGCTCGTGTTCGAGGTAATGGTCGATCGCCTGCCCGACCGTTCGGCGCAACCCCAGAAGCCGGCCCCTGCGCAACTCGGACTCGGTGCGCTGCGCCCAGATGCGGGCGTCTGTCTTGCGCTGGAAGGTTTCCGAGACCTGCGGTCGACCCTTGAGGCGGATCTTGACCCGGTAGGCCACCGAGCCGTCATCGTTGCTTCGTTCTTCAATCGTCGCCATCCTTGGCCCTCCAGTGTCCCGCAGCGGCTCGGAAAGGTCAAGGTCCGGCGACAAGCAAAACGCTCAAACGACTGAGCTTATGGGGTTCGAAATGGTGAGCCGTCAGAGACTCGAACTCTGGACCCGCGGATTAAAAGTCCGCTGCTCTACCAACTGAGCTAACGGCTCACAAGCCAGTCAGTATAGGGGCTGGACGCGCGGATTCAAAGTCCGCTGTTCCAACTCAGCGCTGCTCGATCACCGTGCCGAGGCGGCCGGAGGTGAGGAGGTCGAGGTCGGGATGCGGACGCAGTATGGTCTCCTCGCGGCGGGGACCGGTGGAGACCAGGGTCACCGGCGCCTCGATCTCCTGCTCGATGAAGTCGATGTAGTCGCGGGCCTCCTGGGGGAGGTCCGGCCATTCGAGGATGCCCACGGTCGGGCGCTTCCAGCCCTTGAAGGTACGCAGCACCGGCTCGGCGGTCTCCAGGCTGCGGCGGTCCGGCGGGAAATCGCGCAGGGTCTCGCCGTGCAGCTTGTAGGAGACGCAGACGGGGATCTCGTCGAAGTCGTCGAGCACGTCGAGCTTGGTCAGCGCCACGGTGCTGACACCGTTGAGGAGCTGGCTGTAGCGGGCCGCCACCGTGTCGAGCCAGCCGCAGCGCCGGGGCCGGCCGGTGACGGTGCCGAACTCGTTGCCGCGATGGCGCAGGAACTCGCCCGTGGCGTCCGTCAGCTCGCTGGGGAAGGGGCCGCCGCCGACGCGCGTGGTGTAGGCCTTGAGCACGCCCATGGCGCCGTCGATTCGCGTCGGCGGCACGCCGGTGCCCGTGCAGGCGCCGCCGGTCGTGGAGCTCGACGAGGTGACGAACGGGTAGGTGCCGTGGTCGATGTCGAGCAAGGCCCCCTGCGCGCCCTCGAAGAGGAGGCACTTGCCCTCCTTGATCCAGCCGTTGAGGAGCTGCTCGGTGTCGCGCAGGCTGGGCTTCAGCCGCTCGCCCCACTGCCGGCACATGTCGGCGTAGGTGGCCGGCGACGGCAGCGACTCCCCGCCCAGACTCGTCAGCTCCACCTGGATGCGGGAGAGGAGGATGCGCAGGCGCTCTTCGAGGTCCGGCGCGAAGAGGTCCACCATCCGCAGGCCGAAGCGCGACGCCTTGCCCTCGTAGGCCGGGCCGATGCCCCGCGAGGTGGTGCCGATGCGCCCGGCGCCCCGCGCCTCCTCCCGCGCCTTGTCGAGCTGGGCATGGCAGGGCAGCAGCACGTGGGCGCGGTTGGAGATGAACAGCCGGCCGTCGAAGCGGACGCCGGCCTCGTAGAGCCGGCCGAGCTCGGAGAGCAGGGCGTCCGGCGCCACCACCATGCCGTTGCCGAGGACGCACACCATGTCCGCATGCAGGATGCCCGAGGGGATCAGTTGCAGGGAGAAGTGCTGATCGCGGAACTTGACCGTGTGGCCGGCGTTGTGGCCGCCCTGGTAGCGCACCACGCCGTCGAACGCCGGACAGAGAAGATCGACGATCTTCCCCTTCCCCTCGTCCCCCCACTGCATCCCCACGATGACGACGTTGGCCATGCGTCCCGCCTTCTCCAGAGAAATAGAGTCCCAACCCTGCGGAAACGCAGAGCGCAAGGGACACTAACAGACGGGAGAGAGGCGGGCAAGGCGGGCCCGAGGAGCAGGACACCAAGGACAACAAGGACTCCAGGGACGAGACCGGATTTTCTCGTCCTTGATGTCCCTGTTGTCCTTTAAGTCCTTTGTTTTCCGCCGAGCACGCCGCGAGCGCCGATTCCCGGCCCGAGAAAGTGCTAGCATTCAACTCCGACTTTTTCGACTTGAGGACGAGCTTTGCAGACCTTTCTCGACATCGCGACCATCCTGTTGCCCCTGGCGTACCTGCTGGTGGCGGTCGACTATGGCTTCCTCTTCTTCTCGTCGCATCCGGTCGCCGAGCGCATGGCAACGCCCGCGCTGCGCGGCGCCGTGCTGTTCCACTTCGCCTGCCTGGCCGCTCTCACCTACCATCGCCACCAGTTCCCCGCCGCCACGGTGTCGCAGGCGTTGTCGATGGTGGCCTTCTTCGTGGCGGTGGTCTACGTCTTCGTCGAATGGCACGGGCGGGCGCGCTCGACCGGCTTCTGGCTGGTGTCCCTGGTCTTCTTCTTCCAACTCCTGTCGTCGGTGCTGACGCGGCCGAATCCGCCGGACCGCGCCATCTTCCACGACCCGTTCTTCTCGGTGCACGTGCTGCTCGCGCTGCTCGGCTACACCGCCTTCGTGGTCGCCGCCGGCTATGGCTTCCTCTATCTCCAGCTCTACCGTGATTTGAAGGGCGGGCGTTTCTCCACCTTTTACGGCAAGCTGCCGCCGCTCGAAGTGCTGGAGAGGATGATGATGGGCGCGCTGCTGATCGGTTTCGCCGCCCTCACCGGCGCGGTGGCCTCCGGCGCCTTCTGGGCCAACCGCCTCTATCACGACCAGTGGCTGCACGATCCCAAGATCCTCTTCACGCTGGCGACCTGGGTGCTCTACGCCGCGGCCCTGCTGCTACGCCGGCTGCGCCGCTGGCAGGGGCGGCAGACGGCGCTCGCGAGCCTCGCCGGCTTCGGTGCCATCCTGTTCTCGCTGATGGCCGTCAACTTCTTCTTCACCAACTTCCACGGATTCCTGTAGGCGATGAGCGATCCCCCGCTCGGCCCAATGAACAGCACGCGCCAGGAGCCGCCCCTGCTGCTCGTCGGCACCGACTACCGCTGCTCGCCCATCGAGGTGCGGGAGAAGGTGTCCTACAGCAAGGAGGAGACGGAGGAGATGCTGGTCCATCTCCTCGCCCGCACCGAGGTCGCCGAGGCCTTTCTCCTCTCCACCTGCAACCGCACGGAGGTCTACCTTCAGCCGCGCGACGAGGAGGGGGCCTACAACGCCATTCTCAACATGGTGTTCCTGAACCGCGTGCCGGAGTTGGAGCGGCCGGGGCGGCTCTACGTCAAGCGCAACGGCGAGGCGGCCCGCCACCTGCTGGGAGTCGCGAGCGGCCTCGAATCCATGGTGCTCGGCGAGCCCGAGATCCTGGGCCAGGTGAAGCAGGCTTCGGCGCTGGCCGAGGCGGTGGGAGCGGAGGGTCCCGTGCTGCGGCGCCTCCTGCGCAGCGCCTCGTCGGCCGGCAAGCGGGCGCGGCAGGAGACGGCCATCACCTCCGGCGCCGTCTCCCTCGGCTATGCGGTGGTGGAGCTGGCGCGCAACATCTTCCGCGGCCTCGAAGAGTGCCAGGTGCTGCTCGTCGGCGCCGGCGAGATCGCCCGCTCGGTGGCGCGGCCGGTGGTGGAGCGCGGCGCCCGCGAGCTCAAGGTGGCGAACCGCAGCCTGGAGCGGGCGCAATTGCTCAAAGCGGAAATCCCCATGGCCGAGATCCTCCCCTTCGAGGGACGTCTGGCGGCGCTGCACACGGCCGACCTGGTGATCGTCACCACCGGTGCCGACGAGCCGGTGCTCACCCGCGCGCACATCAAGGCGGCCATGAAGCAGCGCCCGTCGCGCCCGCTGCTGGTGGTGGATCTCGGCGTGCCGCGCAACGTCGAGCCTCGCGCCGGCCGTCTGGAAAACGTCTTCCTCCACGCCATCGACTCCCTGGACACCCTCATCCAGCGCAACCTCAAGCGGCGCAAGGAGGAGGTGCCGAAGGTCGAGGAGATCATCGAGCAGGAGCTGCTGCACTTCCGGTCGTGGGTCCGCGGCCTGGAGGCGGAGCCGCTCATCGCCCGGCTCCAGAAGCAGGCCGAGAAGATCCGTCGCGTGGAGCTGGAGGCCGCCCTGGCGCGTTTCCCCCAGGAGACCCACGAGGAGCTGGAGCGCCTCACCCGCTCGCTCGTGCGCAAGATCCTCCACCATCCCAGCACCCGCCTGCGGGCCCGCGACGGCTCGGCCACCGGCATGAACGACCTCTCCCGGCTCGACATGGTGCGCGAGCTGTTCCACCTGGATGACGACGAAACCGCCGACTGACGGCTTGCGGCTGCGCCTAGGAACCCGCCGCAGCCCCCTGGCCCTGGCGCAGTCCGGCATGATGGCTCGCGCCCTGGAGGCCGCCAATCCCGGCCTCGCGGTGGAGCTCGTGCCGATGACCACCACCGGCGACGTGGTGAAGGGCGATCTCGCTCTGGTTGGAGGCAAGGGGCTCTTCACCCAGGAGCTCGAGAGCGGTCTGCTCGACGGCTCGCTCGACCTCGCCGTCCATAGCCTCAAGGACCTGCCGGTGAGTCTGCCGGCCGGCCTCATGGTGGCCGCCTACCCCGAACGGGCCGACCCGCGCGACGCGCTGATCAGCGAGCTCGCCGAGGATCTCGACGGCCTGCCGGAAGGCGCCGTGGTGCTGACCGGCGCGCTGCGGCGGCGGGCGCAGATCCTCATGCGCCGGCCGGATCTGCGCGTCGAGCCGTTGCGCGGCAACGTCGACACCCGCATCCGCAAGTGGCGCGAGCAGGAAGCGGGCGGCGTCATCCTCGCCGGCGCCGGCCTCGCCCGCCTCGGCCTCGAGGGTCTGCCCGCCCATCCGATCCCGACGGACGTGCTGATCCCCGCCCCCGGCCAGGGCATCCTCGCCCTGGAGGTCCGCGAGGGCGGCCCCGCCGAGGGGCCGTGCCGCAACCTGAACCACGCCGACTCCGCCCGCGCCGCCGTCGCCGAGCGCCGAGTCGTGGCCGCCTTCGGCGGCGACTGCACCCTCCCTCTTGCCGCCTGGGCACGGCCGGACAACGGGACTCTGCGCCTCACTGCCCTGCTGGCCACCCCCGACGGCCGCCACTTCGCCCGCGGCGAGGCGACGGGAGACGATCCCGATCAGATCGCCGCTGATTGCGTCGAGGCGATGCGGAGGGAGGGGGCGGACGAGGTGCTGGCGAGGATTCGAGGGTGAAGACATCAGGCACCCGCGATTCCGATCCGATCGAATCCCCAATCTCCGTCGTCATCGAGCCGCCGCCCTCACTCCCCCGGCCCCTCTCTCCCAGCCTCCCCCCCACCGGCCGGGAGAGAGGGGAGAAAAACCTTCCTGCTTTTTCTTTCTCAGCTTCTTCATTCCCTCCTCTCCCGGCCGGCGGGGGGGAGGCTAGGAGAGGAGGGGTAGGGGTGGTGAGGGTCCGGCGGCACGGTGCCGCCGGCTTTCACGATACGTATTGGATCGGCACTCTCGGCGCATCAAGGAACCGGGAGATTCCGGCGTGAGCTCTCCCCTTACCGGCCTCCGGGTCGTCATCACCCGTTCCGAGCACCAATCCGACGCTCTCGCCGCCGCCTTCGTGGCGGCCGGCGCCCGGGTCGAGCTGCTGCCGCTTCTGGAAATCGTGCCGCCGGCGGACCCTCGCCCTTTGGAGCGGGCGGCCACGGAGCTGGCTCTCTACGACTGGCTGGTCTTCACCTCGGCGAACGCCGTCGAGGCGTTCATGCCCCTGACGGGCGGCGCCCTCCCCGCTCGCGTCCGCGTGGCCGTGGTCGGCCCCGCCACGGCCGAGGCGCTGCGCGGCTTCGAGGTCGAGCCGTTCCTGGAAGCCCGGCAGGCCGACGCCGAGGGGCTGGTCGCGGACCTTGCTCCCTACGTGGCCCGGCGCCGCCGCGTCCTGCTGCCACAGGCGTCCGACGCCCGGCCCACCCTGGCGGACGGACTCACCGCGGCGGGAGCCGAGGCAGTGACGATCATGGCCTATGACAAGCGGCTGCCGCCGGAGGCGCCGCGGCGCGCGGCCGAGCTCTTCGCCGCCGAGCCCCTGGGCTGGGTGACCTTCACCAGCCCTCGGATCGTCCGCCACTTCGCCGGATTGTTTGGGGATGACTGGCAGCGGCGGCGCGGCGAACTGCGGGCCGTCTCGATCGGGCCGGTCACCAGCGCCGAGCTGCGCCGTCTGGGTGTGGAGCCGGCCGCTGAGGCAACGCGGCCGGGAGATGAGGGCATGGTGGCGGCGGTGGTGGAGGCGTCGCGAAGCGGGCGATAGGCTCGCCCTCGACGCGTTCCACCACTCCCCTCCTTCAAATATTGATGGTGCTAAAAGAAAGGAAAAACGAGCCCGCCTGGAACGGCTTTACCGGCGTTTGACCCCCGTCACCGTGTCCGGGTTGCGCCGCAGCGAGCCGACGTCATCCTTGAGGTAGCACATGCCGCTTCGCGTGTTGTAGGAGTAGGCGGCGCAGCGGCGGTCGCGGCGGCACTCCTGCCGGCAGCTCTCGTCGCCGGGAACGCGGAAATTCGTATAGTCGTTGCCGTAGTAGTCGAAGCCCGGCTCGCGCGAGAGGTCGCCACCGCCGTGGGGCCGATCGTGGTCGTCGTCTCCCCGTCCCTTGCGGCCGGTCACCGTTTCTCCGTTCCGTTCGCGGTCTCCCACCCGGTCCTTCAGGTAACAGACGCCGGTGCGCCCGTTGAAGGTGTAGGCCTGGCAGCGGCGGTCGCGCTGGCAGGCGTCCTGGCAATCGCCCAGGCCGCGCGAGCGGAAATTAGTGTAGTCGCCGCCGCGATAGTCGCTCCCCCGCTCTTCGCTGAGGGAACGGTCGCCGTATCCGGGGCCGTGGTCAGGGCCGCTGCCGTACCCTTCCTTGATGCCCGAGATGGTCCGCGAGTCGCGGCTGCTCTTGGTGATCTGGTCCTTCAGATAGCAGGTGGATTCCACCGAGTTGAAGCTGTAGGCCGCGCAACGGCGGTCCGTGGCGCAGGCCCGCTTGCAGTCCCGCAGGTCCGTCGTGCGGAAGTGGGTGTAGTCCCCGCCCGGGCGATCGAACTGGGGCTCCTCCGAGAGATTCTGCGCCTGGACCGCCGGCGGCAACGCCGTCAGGGCTACGATCGGGACAAGGACCCTCCACAGAGTCCGGCAGAGCTTGGTCATGATTGAGTTCCTCCGAGAGGAGTCTACTCTTTCTTCAGCCACTCGACGGCCGTCTCCAGCACCACATCTTTCCCCTGGCCATATTCGGCGCCGAACGCCGCATCGTTCAGAAGTACCCGGTGATCGGGGGGAATGCCGCCAAGGCCGGAGGCGTCGCTGTCCACCTGGATCTGTCCCCGGGCATCGAGCGACGGCGCTTGGGGGAAGACGAGCTTCAGCCCGCCGGGGAGCAGGACGGTCTTCTGATTGATGCCGAAGGAGCCCTGCGTGCCGTGCCAGCCGAAGAGGGCGACGCCGGGCAGCCCGCGCAGGGCGAGGGGAATCCCCTCGCCGGAGCTCAGGGTGGCCGCGTCGATCAGAATGGCGACCTTCCCCTCCCAGCGCGGTTCCCGGGGAGTGAGCCGTACGGTCGTCTCGGGATGCGGGAGGAACCGCCGTGTCTCGGGATCGTAGACGGCGGCCATCTCATAGAACCGTTCCCGGCGCTGGAAGAAGGCCGCGAGCCGGGCGATCATGGAATCCTGGCCGCCGATGTTGCCCCGGACGTCGAGGACGAGACCCGGCGCCTTCTCGACGCGGAAGCGCTCCAGGGCGCGCGCCACGTCCCGCTCCGGATGAAGATGGAAGAGGGCCGGCAGCTCGAACTTGATGCGGATGTAGCCGGGACCCGCCGGCAAGCGCCGCGCCTCGACCGGGCTGCCGAAGAGGATGTCCTTGACGACGTTGACCGGCTTCGGCTCCTCGGGCTCCTCCACCGCCGTGAGCTGGACGGTGCGGGCCGTCTTGTCTCCCCGGTTGCGAAACGTCAGAGAGGCTCCGGCGCCCACGGTGCCGCGCACCAGGAAGCGGGCCTGCTGCAACCGCCGCCCTTCGGACGTGGCCGGCGGCTCCTCGCTCCACAGGACAGGGACCCTGTCGAGAACGTCGCGGATGGGCGTGCCGTTCCAGGCCAGGATCAAGGCCCCGAAGCGCATCCCGGCCCTGGCCGCCGGCCCGCCGGGCAACACCCGCTTGGCCAGCACGCGGCCATCGTCGAGCTGCACGATCTGGAAGCCAAGGCCGCCGCCCACCTCGGCCTGCCGCAGCCCGCGGTCGTCCCCCTGAATCCCCATGTGGCCATCCGGCACGCTCCAGGCGAACGCCCGCAGGGCTCGATACCAAGCCCGCTCGTCCTTGCTCGCCGCCGCCGCGGCAACCTGGGGTGCGATCTCGGCATGCAGCACGGCCCAGTCGATCCCCTTCCAATGGGTGAACGGATACTCGGCGATAAGCTTGTCCCGCAGCCCTAGGAAGGCGCCCGTCCAGGAGAGGGAGGTCAGATCCGTCGTCGTCTTTTCGTTGAGCAGGGCGGCGAATCGATGTCGGGACTCCAGAAGCCCCCGCATCTCCACCACCCGGTCCACCCCAAAGACCACCAGAACCAGGCCACCCACCGCCACGATCCGCTTCCCCCACCGCCACCGGGCCCCTGGCACCGCCCGCCTCCGCGAGAACACCCGCGGCAACGTCAGAAGGAACAGAATCCCTGCCGCCGTATAGAGAGGAAGGGACGCCAGCACCATGAACGCGGACGTCCCCGAAGCCAACCAAGCCTGACCGATCGCGATCAACACCCCCACCGCCGGAAGAAAATCCACCCACCGCGGCAGCGGCCGATCGATCCAGCCGAGGTAACGCAGCAGGAGGGCGGTGATGAGGGCGACGAGCAGGAGGGTCAGAAACGCGGGCATGGACGGCTCATTCTAAGCCCCCTTCGGCCCCATCACGCGGAAAGGCGACGGGTGGTGAATCCCTCTATCCCGGTGATGGGGCTGGGGGGGCGGGACAGTCTGACAAAGTAGAACTTGGCTAAAGGATTCTCGGCCCTCAGGTCCTGAGGCCCTATGGACCCGGCTTCTTCCCCGTGATGCCCCATTGAACCCGATCGATACCCTCATTCGTCAGTCCACCTCGGAGATCGACCCAGGTGAATTGTTTAAGGAACATCGGCAGATCGGGCTTGCTCGGAGCCCCGGGAAGCAAAACCGGGATGACGGGCAAACCGCGATCCACAAACTCGGACAAGCAACCCCGCATCTCTCGATCCTGCCACGGCCCGATGCCGTCGCTGCCTACCAGGACTGCGGCCGCTCTTGCTGTCAGTACGATCCCCTCAAGCGCCTCTTGCCAAGGCCGGCCGGGCACGAGCTCCCATTCATCCAACCATACCGTCAGCCCGCGCTTCTTCAGCTCCTCGCCAAGCTGACGGACTGTCGGCTTGTCCTTGCTGTTGTGGCTGAGGAATACGTCGAATCCGGCAGAGGCTGACAGAGGAGGCATCGGCGTTATCTCCGTTTCGGTATCGGACTTCGTTGGCTCAAACGGATATTCCGTCAGTACCCCACCATCCAGTTGCTCGATCACCAGCCGGGTTCGCTCGCCCCGCGGGTTGATGTCTGCCTCCGATTCAGGATCTCTCAGTTTGCGCCAGAGCTCCATTGCCTCGCCAAGTTGCTCGCGGGCTCGGTCGATCAAAACCCGAACCTCAGCCGGCAGGCGGTCAAGCCGTTTCGGAACGAACTCCGCTTGGCCGAGTTTCTGGGCCGCCTGAAGCAGCAACGCTTCGCCAAGCAGGTGGCGGCCCTCGGCGATACCCCAGGCGTAGAGACATTCCGGGTCGGTGGCGGCGAGGAGCTGGGGATAACCGGATTCAGCAGGCTGGTGGACGCCTTCATCGAGGGCGACTCGCACGTCTCGTTCGGCGTCGGCGGCCCGGCCTTCGTGCAGAGCAACTTGAACTCGCACGAAAAGCAGATCGATGTGGTAGATGCCATAACCGCACTCGCGGGCGAGGCGAAGACCTTCTTCGAGAGCTACCGCTGCACGCACCAGGCTTGTTTGGGAATCCGTCGGCTTCGCCCGGTCTTCACTGATCGCTGGCAGGTCAAGCTTTGCTTGCACCAGGGCCGACCAGCAGAGGGACTCCTTCGCATCGCGCTGCAAAGCCCACACATGAGATTCGTGCAGCAAGTCGCGGGCAGCGGAGCTGTCGCGCTCAAGCTCGGCAAGCAAAAGAAGGCATGGAGCAAAAAACAGATGCCTCTCTGCTCCCGTAACCTCGATACAAGTCTTGTGATTCGCCAACGTGAGTTGCTTAGCTTGCTGGTTATTTCCGAGGCGAGCGAGCAATTGCGCATGCCAACAACCGAGGTTCCTATTGAGAAGACGCTCACTTTCTCGCTCGGATTCATGCTGCCAATGAAGAGCGTTGCGAAAATCTCCGAGAGCATTCTCGACTCCTACGCCGAGGCTGCGAGCATATGCACGATAACCATAGGCGAGAGATCGTGCCATGGCATTGTCGGCACGCTCCGCAAGTCGCACCGCCTCCTCGGCGGCCCGCAGCCCCTGTGTCAAGCGTCCGGCCTTCAGCAACACGTCGGCCAGGTTTCGGTTGCCTTCAGAGATGGTTTCCCAGCTCTGTCGCATCTCGATCTGGCGTTCGTGGCAACTAGCGGCGGCCGCGAGTTGGCCGAGATTCTGGAGATATAGGGCCCACTCATTGATAAAGAGCGCCCGATCGGCCTCGGACATCGCCATGGGGGCCGGAGCGGTCTGCGGTGGCTGGCCGGCGGAAAATGCTCGACAGATACGCTCCCCTCGCTCATAGGCGCCCAGCCGCAATAGCAGATTCTGAGTTCCGCCGATTCGGTGCCAATAGACATCCCAGGCTTCCTGTACGTGGCCGGCAGCGAGAGCGTGATAGACGATCTCTTCCAACAGATCGAGCGTGGCGGGATCGGATGGGTTTGAACCCCAGCTCGGCAGACCACCCAGCGACACCTTCAGTGCTTCGCGCGCTGCGTCGTGCCCGAGCCGGGTAGTTTCAGCATCCAATGTCTTGAGGAAGCCCTCGCGCATAGCAGGATGGACCGTGTAAACTTGGAATTTAGACACTTCGACCAGCCGCATCTCGACGAGCAACTGAAGCTTAGCTTGGAGTTGTTGCTCGTTCAGGGCGGCTAACGCAGGGCCAGACATGGTCTCTTTTCCTTCGCCTGTGAAGATGACCGAAAAGGTCTTGGCCTCGACTCCGAACCGGAATAAGCAGACACGCTGTAAAAGGGACAGAGCGGCAGGGTCACTACTGGTGAGGACATGATAGTAACGCTCAGTCAGGCGCCCGAACTTGCGCTCCTGCTCGCGCAGGGCAGCGAGCCGTGGGTCCAACTCTGGATTGACTAGATCCACAAGCTCTGGCCGGGCCGCGGTGAAAGACGAGAAGCGTCTTGGGTCGCCGCCACAGAAGCTGGCGATGTAGCCGCCCATCAGGTCGACGCTCAAAGCGTGGAAACCTTGCTCGCGCGCAACATACTCCAACTGCACGTCAGTCCCATGCACACCCCGGGCGCGGAGCAATCGCACCGCTGCGGGCGGCTGGAGTTGCTCGACCATGATCTGCCGGTAGTACCAAGTTCGCGCCACCAACGGGTCATACAAACGGAACCGCGAAGTGATCAAGAGCGATACCTGTGGCAGCCAGCCATCCGTGGTCCGGAGCACGAAATCTTGGAGCCGGCCATCCAGAATCTGCCCGAACGCCCCGCCGTGCGAGCCGTCGTTTTGCACCTTCTCCAGCCCGTCCAGCACCAGCAAGCACCTCCCCGCCGCAGCCAGGAGCTCCAGCATTTGCGGGTACGAGGGAAGCCGGCGGAGTTGACCTGTCGTCTCCCCCCTCGAATTGGGCGGGCGGCCTTCCAGCCAGACAGCCAGCGAGGCGAAGAAAGTGTCTGGGTTGGGGGCGTCATAAAAGGAAAACACCAACAGCCTCGCCGGAGTTGCGAGCTCCCGATCCTTCGACACTTTCGGATGCTCAGGGTAACCGCCCGGTAGCACCTGAAGGAATCGCTCGGCAATCGCCGTCTTCCCTGCCCCACCGATTCCGACAAGAGCGCACACGCCACTGCCACCGCCCTTCCACCACTGGCAGAGTTCTCCAAACTCCGGCTGGTCCTGCCAGTCGCGAGCGCGCAGCAGGTGGTGAACGAAACCGCTACTCGGCGTGGGCATGGGACCAGGACCAACGCTCACGAAGAAGATCCTCCCAAAAGGGGCGCCTGACGACCGTGACCCCCGAGGTAATTTTCGCGGACCAGAGGATTCTACATCGGGGGTGGTTCAGGAAGGGGCAAAGGAATCGCGATGCCGCCCAGGCAGCACTTTGACACGAGCCTCGTGGTTTCCTAAGATCGTGGTATGAAGAATGTCACTGTCACCCTGGAAGAAGAAGTTGCCCTCTGGGTGCGAGTCCGCGCCGCGGAGCAGAACCAGAGTGTCTCGCGATACCTTGGAGACATGGTCCGAAGTCAGATGACTGAGGAGAAGACGTACGACGAGGCCATGGCTCGTTTCCTCTCCCGAAAGCCGTCCCGGATCACCGACTCCGAGACCTATCCCGCCCGCGAGACGCTCTATGAACGCCCCAGTATTCGTTGACACGAACGTCCTTCTCTATCGACACGACGGCGTAAAACCAGAGAAGCAGGAGGCAGCGGGCATCTGGCTGGCGCACCTCTGGCAAACGCATAGCGGACGATTGAGCATGCAGGTCCTTCAGGAGTTCTACCTCAACGCAACGCAAAAGCTGAAACCTGGCCTGGATAGAAAATTGGCTCGCCAGGAGGTTCAGGATCTGATGACCTGGCGGCCCATCCCTGTCGACTTCCAGGTCATCGCGGATGCGTGGGATCTACAGGACCGATACGGGATCTCGTTTTGGGATTCGTTGATCGCCGCCGCCGCTCGGCTCTCCGGATGCCGGTTTCTTCTGACCGAAGACCTCCAGCACGACCAAGATCTGAACGGGGTTCGGGTCTTGAGTCCCTTCATTGCCCGTCCAAGCTCCTTCCCGTGACCTGCTTTGACGTGCCCCCTCACGGTACCGGCAACGGCTCCGGCTTGCAGGGCAGCACCGAATCCACGACCGTGATCTCGGCTTTGCCCTTGAACTCTGGCGGCGGCGGATCGCCGTCCTTGGAGAGGCTCATGCAGCCGGTGTCGTAGTCGGCCCAGGCCCAGAGGGCGGGATCCGTGGCTTTGGGCATGCCGCACAGGAAGCGGGCGACGTGGCCGTTGGCGTAGCGCTCCACCTGGAGCTGGGAGCCCAGCTTGGGAGCGGCCTTGGCAGGTTGAGCGCCGAGCTGCAGCCCGTTTTCGACGGCGGACCTGGCCAGGGCCGGGCCCACCCTGTCGAGGAAGCAGGGATCGAGGTCCCAGAAGCTCTTCCCGAGCTGCCAGGGAACACCCGCGACCTTACCTGTCTTGATGAGCTGATAGACGACGTTGCTGATCTGATCGGTCAGCGGGTCCCTGGGGTACTTCTCGCCAGGCTTCGCGTCCTTGGCCTTTTCTGGACAGGACTCGGGGAACTGGGTGGGTTTGCCCGGCCAGCGGGCTCCCGGGAGCAGCACTTTCCACTTCTGGGGACCGCCCATGATCTCGCCGAGCTCGCTGAGCTCGCTGAGCTGCTGGTGCCATTGAATCCACGACTGGATGCTCGCCTCGAGAGCGCCGTCCTTGAACCAGGAGACCTTGCCGTTGGCGATACCCCAACTGGTGATGCGGAGGCTCATGACGGCGCGCCACCAGATCGGGCCGTGGCTGGCGGTGAGCCCCTCGTCCGCCGGTCCCACGCACTGGTGCCCCGTCACCGTCGCCTGGTTCTCGAAGAACTTCACCGCGTCCTGATAGACGGCCGGCCCCTTCTTGGGATCGGGATTGGTGAAGAAGTGGAAGGCGATGCGGTTGGCGACCCGCTCCGTCTTGTGGTTTGGCGTGCCTCCCGAGCCGTTGATCACTTCCGGGTACGGGAGGTGGCAGTCGAACGGATCCAGGTCCTCGCAGTCGAAGCTGGACAAGACCTTGACGCAGGTCAGGTGCGGCAGCGGATATTGAAGGTGGAAGTACGAGGTGTTTCGCCCCAGATACCAGTTGGTCTGGTGGCCGCCGGCTTTCTGCGCCATGGTATTTCTCCCAGGATGAGATATAGGGTACTGGAATTCACGCGATGGAGGAACAATCCTCCGGAGCCGGACGTCCTCCCGGCTTCGGGAGGGAGCGCCGGTTTGAGCTTCCTCCCCCGCCGCGATACACTTCGGCGTTCAAAGCCAAGGCGAGAGGTGACGCAATGAAGATACCGGGTCTCATCCTGAAGCAGATGTACACCCTGGGCAGCCTGGAGAACGTCGCGGACGGCGTCCAGTTCAGTCTCAAGAACCGGCTGAGCAACGCCACCGTCGTCGGATTGACCGAGGTCCGGATCAACGGCCGGGCGGTGCCGCTCGACCGGGTGACGCTGGAGATGAACGGCGAGCGGGTGGCCGCCTCGGCGATCACCGCCACCTCGGCCATCGCCTTTCCGCTGGCCCGGACGGTGACCATCCACTCCCGCGGCGACCAGCTCGAGAAGGGGCAGCACGAGATCACCCTGGGCTTCGAGGCAACGCCCTTCGGCGCGCTCTCGTTCAAGGTGAAGGACGCCATCTCGGAGAAGGTCAAGCGCACGGCGGTGCCCCACGACAAGGACAACGACTACTCGCCGGAGATCGTCCGCGCCCGCCAGAAGTTCGTCGAGGACTACGCCGGCGTCAAGCTCCAGCACATCGACAAGTTCTCCTTCGATCCCTCGGTCGCCAAGGGGAACATCGAGAATTTCACCGGCGTGGCCCAGGTCCCCATCGGCTTCGCCGGGCCGATCAAGATCAACGGCGAGCATGCGCAGGGGGAGTTCCTCATTCCCCTCGCCACGGCGGAGGGCACCCTCGTGGCCTCCTACAACCGGGGCATCAAGGTGCTCAACCTCGCGGGCGGCGTCACCTGCACGGTGGTGGACGACGGCATGCAGCGGGCTCCCGTGTTCGTCTTCGACAACGCCCGCGACGGCCGCGACTTCGTGGCCTGGGTCGACGAGCACATCGGCGAGATCCGCGAGGAGGCGGAGGGGACGTCGAGCGTCGCGAAGCTCACCTACATCGACCGCTTCCTCTCGAACAAGCTGGTGTTCCTGCGCTTCAACTACACCACGGGCGACGCCGCCGGGCAGAACATGGTGGGCCGGGCGACCTTCGCGGCCTGCTCCTGGATCCTGGAGAACCACGACAGGATCCGCCACTTCTACCTGGAATCGAACTTCGCCACCGACAAGAAGTCGTCGCAGATCAACGTCATGCGCACTCGCGGCAAGCGGGTGACGGCGGAGGTGACGATCCCGCGCGACATCCTCATCCAGAACATGCGGGTGGACCCGGAGACGCTCCACTACCACTCGGGGATCGCCAACGTCGGGGCGTTCATGTCCGGCGCCAACAACAACGGCGCCCACTCGCCCAACGGCATCACGGCCATGTTCATCGCCACCGGCCAGGACGTGGCCAACGTCTCGGAGTCGTCGGCGGGCATCGTCTACACGGAGATCACACCCGAGAAGGATCTCTACATCTCCTTCACCATTCCGTCGCTCATCGTCGCCACCCACGGCGGCGGCACCAACCTCGCCACCCAGCGCGAGTGCCTGGAGATCCTCGGCTGCGCCGGCCGGGGCAAGGTGAAGAAGCTCGCCGAGATCATCGCCGGCGTGGTGCTGGCGGGCGAGCTCTCCCTGGCGTCGGCCATCTCCTCGCTCGACTGGGTTTCGAGCCACGAGCAGTACGGGAGGAACCGGTAGAAACCCCGGAGGAGGTAGACTCGACGCCGATGCCGGCCGAACCTCAGGCGACCGAAGTCGTCGAATCTCCCGCTCCGGCCCTGGTGGCCGTGCCGGAGCCGGTCCCTTCGTCGGGCGCCATCCCCGGCTTCGAGATGCTTTCGGACGCCCCTCCGCAGGGGCTCATCCGCCGCTTCATCACCACGCAGCGCCACCTGTTCGCCCTGTTCCTGGGAGGGCTGGTGTCCCACGCCCGGCAGGGGCAGGCGCTCGGCAAGGGCCGGCGACTGCGCCTGCTGTTCAGCCTCGAGCGGCTCCTCGCCTGGCTGGTGCGGCCGTTTCTGGACCGCGCGATCGTGGACCGGCCGTTCCCCGTGCAGCTCCGGCGGCGGCTGGAGATCCTGGGACCCACCTACATCAAGCTGGGCCAGGTGCTCGCCCTGCGCCAGGACATCCTTCCCGAATCGATCACCGACGAGCTCAAGAACCTGCTGGACCGCCTGCCGGTGGTCCCTTTCGACCGCTACCTGGAGCTGATCGAGACCGACGTCAAGCGACCCATCGCCGAGATGTACTCCTGGGTAGACCCGATCCCCACGGGCTCGGCCTCGATCGCCCAGATCCACCGCGCCACCACCCGGGAAGGCGCCTCGGTGATCATCAAGGTGGTCAAGCCGGGAATCCGCGAGACGCTCAACCGCGACGCCATCCTGCTGCGGGCGCTCGGCGCCTTCCTCCAGTTCCTCATTCCCCGCTACCGCCCCAAGCAGCTCATCAAGGAGTTCGTGGAGTACACCCGCCGCGAGGTGGACCTGCGGCGCGAGGCGGACAACGCCGAGACGTTCACCGCCAACTTCCACGACCTGCCCGGTGTGGCGTTCCCGAAGATCTACCGGCAGTACAGCAGCATCGGCGTGCTTTGCATGGAGTTCCTGAACGGCTTCAAGCCGGGCTCGCCGGAGACGCTCGCCCTCTCCGACGAGGACCGCGACCTGCTGGTGGACTATGGCGCCACGAGCATCATCCGCATGCTCTTCCAGGACGGCTTCTTCCACGCCGACCTGCACCCGGGCAACCTCATCATCCTGCCGGGGCCAAGGCTGGGCTTCATCGACCTCGGCATGGTGGGGCGCTTCGACAGCGATCTGCGGCGCACCTTCCTCTACTACTACTACACCCTGGTGATGGGCGACGCCGAGGGCGCGGCCCGCTATCTCGGCGCCATCGCCCAGCCGGGGCCGGGCGCCGATTACACGGGCTTCCGCCGCGAGGTCACCGAGATCCTCCTGCGCTGGCACCGCAGCTCCAGCTTCCGCGATTTCTCGCTCGCCCAGCTCATCATGCGCTCGGTCAACCTCGGGGCTCAGCACAATCTCTTCTTTCCCGTGGAGATGGTGCTGATGGTCAAGGCCCTCGTCACCTTCGAGGGGGTGGGTCAGATCCTCAAGCCCGGGCTCGACGTGGCCGCGGTGTCGCAGACCCACGCCAACACGATCTTCCGCGCCCAGTTCAGCCCGCAGCACCTGTTCAAGGAGATCCTGCGGGCCGGCCCCGAGGTGCTGGAGGCGATCGCCAAGGCCCCGAGCCTCATCACCGAGGGCCTGAGGCTGCTCGAACGAACGACCCGGCAGTCCCCCTCGAATCCTCTGGCAGGCATTCGCGGCACCCTCTTCGGCGGCTTCTGCATGGTGGCCGGGGCCGTGCTCGCCGGAGCCCGGGGACCGTGGCCGGTGTGGGCCGTGCTCTTCGCGGTGGGCATCGCCACCGCGCTGCACCGCGACCGCCGGTAGGCAGGCCGCTTTCTTAGAGCAACGAAAAGCCCACCGGATCGGCCCGGAAGGCGCCGGGCGTGAGGCCCGTGAAGCGCTTGAACTCGCGGGTGAAGTGGCTCTGATCGGAGAAACCCGTCTCCGCCGCCACCGCTCGCAGGGGCCGGCCCTGGTAGACGAGGGCCTTCGCCTTGGCGACGCGCACCGTGACCTGGAAGGCGTGGGGGGAGATCCCCACCTCCTGGGTGAACACCCGGTGCAGGTGATACGGGCTCAGGTTCGCCACCCGCGCGAGATCCTCCAGCGCCACGTTCTCGGCATAGTGATGAATCAGGTACTCCCTCACCCGGCGGACGCCCAGGCGCTCGGCGCGCCCATAGCCCTCGTGGCCGAAGGGGCCTGAGACCCGCTGGAAGATCTCGGCCAGCAGGCGCAGCAGGAGAACGTCCCCGGCCAGCCGCGACGGCGCCTCCTCCAGCCGCGCGTGGGTCGCCACGAACAGCCGGAACAGCCGGGGCTCCGTCAACACCGGCTCGCGCGTCGAGAAGGTCCGCACGCCGTCGAAGGTACGGGCGACCAGCTCCGGTGCCAGGTTCAACAACCGGTAGGTGCAACCCGCAGGGGTGGTGTGGCGGTTGGTGTGCACCTCGCCGGCCGGCACGAGCAGCAGCGAGCCCGGCCCCGTGGGATGCTCCCGGCCGCGAAAAGCCAGGCAGCCCGGCCCTTCCTCGACGGCTTCGATCTGCATTTCCTCGTGCCAGTGCCAGGGATAGGCGTGGGTGACTCCAATCCCCCGGGACATCTCGATTCGGCCTCCCAACTGCGCCGCACACCAGAACTTGATGAAGTTTTCGGCTTGCTGAGGCATGGGTGGCAGTTCCTCGATAGGGTATTAGCGCATTGCTGTCTATGTCACAATAGCTTAGACGAACCGCCGCCCGCTGTCTTGCACAATCTTGCTACTTGTGACGCTCGCTGCTCTGGAGTGCGTGCGGAGCCGGAAGCATTTCGTGGAAGGCAGGGGGACCTTCGTCGTCTGAGTGTCCCCCACCCAAAACCCTCACCCCCTAACCCCCTCTCCCGGCCCGGGAGAGGGGGAAGGCATGCGAGGCCGTTTCGCGTTGCCCTCCCTCTTCTCCCGGTGAGGGGGGTTGGGAGGGGGCGGGAGAAGAGGGCCGGGGTGATGAGGGTCTGGGGAGGGGAAACTCTGAGACTCGTTGAGTTGGCGCCCATGGGCAGGGAGTGCGGAAAGGGCGCCCGCAGGGGGCGCCCTTCTTGAGCTCGGAGGATCGCTCAGTGGACCGTGAGGGGCGGCTCTTCGTGAGGGGGGAGGGCTGCCGGAGCGGAAGTCGCCGTGGAGAGGCACTCCTCTTCGTCTTCCTTCCGGTCCAGCAGCTTCTCCAGCCGGCTGAGGACGTCCTCCAGCCGGCGGACGGTGGGATTGGGAGAGGTGGCCAGCTTCACCCGGTCGCGGTCGAGCTGAACCTGCGTCCAGAGGTTCCGCTTCTCTTCGAGCACGTCGCGCCGCAGGGTGACCCCGTGACGGGCGAAGATCGGCGCCAGCTCGTCGAAACGAGCCAGCAGATCCCGGCGGGTCGCCTCGTAGGCGTACTCACAGACGGCCCGGCGCTCGGCAAAGCCGAAGATGTTGGTGAAGAACATCAGGTAGTCGTCGCGCTGGGGCTCGATCAAAACCACGTCGGCGTCCTTGAACTTGGTTTCATAGGCCGCCATGCCCACCTCCAGGCGGGAGTGGACGACGGTACGGAAGGTCTGCGACAGCACCGTCGGCAGCCCCCGGTCGAGGAGGTTCGGCTTCTTCATCACGCCCGCGTCGACCGCGTGGACGGTGTCCACGGGAACGATGGGGTTGACGCAGAGCACCAGCTCGGCTCCCGCCTCCAGGGCCACCGAGGCATGGAGGGTCTTGAGCAGCACGCCGTCGACGTAGTGGCGGCCGCCGATCTCCACGGCCGAGTAGAGCCCGGGCAGGGCACCGCTCGCCTGCACGGCCTGCGAGATGGGGACGTCGTCCAGCCCCGGCTCGCCGAAGCGCGCCGCCTGGCCGGAATCGAGGTCCGTCGCCACCACGACCAGCCGCTTGCCAAGCTTGCGGAAGTCATTGGTGCGGCCTTTGATGTTGTAGATCTTTTCCAGATATTCGCGGATGGGCCGATTGTCGAAGAGGCCCACCGGCAGGGCCCGCGACAGCCGCATCATCGATTCGAGCAGGCTATGGTCGCCGGGCCGCGAGATCCAGCTCCACAAGGCCTCGACGACCAGCCCGGGCAGCTTGCCGCCGCTGCGCAGGTAGGCCTTCCAGTGAGGAGTGAAAAAGGTTTCGGGGATGAAGGGGTGCTCGCCGGGCTCGTGCGAGACGATGGCGCGGCACATCTGCGCCGTCGTCAGGTCGTTGGCGAGGTTGGCGCAGAGGAACGCGCCGGCGCTCACCCCCACATAGATGAACATGTCGTTGAAGTCGAGACCGTCGAGCGCCTCGTCGAGGGCCCGGAGAGCGCCGATCTCGTAGATGGCGCCCTCTGGCGCGCCCGTGGCGAGCGCCAGTCCGATCTTGGCAGAGCGGACCTTGGTGTGAGTACCTTTGCCGCTACGCTCCACCCCATCCTCCGATCAGGCAGTCTTGGTTTTTGGCGCGGCCGAGGCCGCTTTGGGCTTCAGGTTCTCTACCTTCGAATTCAGCTCCTCGACCCGCCGCGTCAGATTGTGGATCTCGTCGCGGGTGGGGACGCCCAGGCGGTGGAGAGCGGAGGTGAGCTTCTCGTCGAACTTCTCGCCCCAGTTCTCGAAAGCGGACTCGGCCTTCGCCTTGGCCTTGTCGACCTCGGAGCGGACCTTGTCGCCCACCTTGTCGACCTCGACCTTGCCCTTCGACTCCACGTCACGGCCGCGGTCCACCAGCTTGCTGAAGAGCTTCGAGCCCTCCTCCTCGGCCGCCGCCAGCGCGCCGAGACCGGCCAGCCAGATGCGGTGCACGGAATCCTTGAGCTCTTCTTGCGTATTCTTTTCGGTACCAGTCGTCGTTTCCATGATTTACCCCTTTTTCGCGCGGCTCGCCTTCGCGGCCTGCACGGTCTTCTCAGGTTGGGTCGTCTCTTGATCGTCCTGCACGGCGGCCTCCTGGCGCACCGCATATTCGTTGATCTTCCTGGACAGCGTTTCCAGCCGGGCCGAAAGGATTTTGACGTCCTCGCGAGTCATGAGGTTCAGCCGCTTGAGCATCCCCCGGCCTTCGAATTCCACCGTCTCCTCCACCAGCTTGCTGAAGCTGCGGGCGGCCTTGCCGGCCCGCTCGGTGACGGTTTCAGTCAGCTTCTTCTGCTTCTCCTCAACAGGAACCCCGCGCTCCACCAAGCGGTCGAAGAGCTCGCGCCCCCCATCCTCGACCTCGGCGACCGCGCCGAGACCGGCCAGCCAGAGATTGCGGCCGGCGGTGCGCAGCTTGTCGAGTCCCGAGTCCACCGCCTCCTGGGCGTTATTCATTGATATCTCCTTCTTTGCCAAGCGTCACCGACGCCTGCCGGCCGTTCTTGGGCTCGACGGCCGCCACCGGTAGATCGTCCCGCTCGAGCTCGGAAAGCGAAGTCTCGAGCTGTTCGAGACGCGCCCTGAGGCTCGACATCTCCTCGCGCGCCTTGCGCACGGGCCCAAGCCGGTCGATAAGCCGGTCGACGCCGTGCTGCACCTGCTCCATGCCGTTGGAAACCGCGCGCTCGCCGATGCGAACCAGGTCGTGCAACAGCTCGCTCGGCAGGAACGAGGTGCCCTTGCGGCCCTCTTCGAGAATGATCTGGGTCAGGGTCTGGGAGGTGACGTCGTTGTTGGTGGCGTTGTCCACCACCCGCACCTCCTGGCCTGCCCGGATCCAGGTGGAAATCTCGTCCAGCGAGACGTACCGGCTCTCTTCGGTGTCATACAGCTTGCGGCTTTCGTAGCGTTTGATGAGCCGGATCATGGGCTTCTCCTTACTGTGTGTCCCGGCAATCCTCGCCGCGACAAGACGACATTACCGCAGTGCGGCATGGCGTGTCAAGAGATTTATGACGCGGTGCGGCAACGCTCACGCGACACCTCACCAGTCACCCCCATAGGCGCTAACTTAACGTGTCTGAGAGTTTCCCCCACCCGAAGACCCTCACCCCTGCCCCTCTCCCGACCACCCCATCCGCCGCCCCGGGAGAGGGGTACTCGGTTGGGGCATTTTCCCTCGTCCTCATGTCCTCGCAGGCTGTTCTCCCTCTTCTCCCGGGGCGGGGGAATGGGGCGGTCGGGAGAAGAGGGCCGGGGTGATGAGGGTCTTGGGTGGGGGGAAACTCCCAGATAAGTTAGCGCCTATACCAGCCACCCCCCTGGAAGCGCTGGCGTTCCGCCGGCCTACTAGCTCCGCTTTTCTTCGAGGTATGAAGGTGACCGGACGACCTGCTCACGCTTCGAGGGCGGCAAGAACTTCAGCCGTCGAGGCGATGGCCGCCTGGCGGAGTGCTGCTTCGAGAACGGCAGGAGCCTTGGCGCTGTCGAGGGCGGTCCGTAGGCTGTCGTCCACCGCCAAGCCGCGAGCCGTGAACACCGCGACGACAGCCTTCCGCAAGCCCTCGGCCTCTCCCTCGGCACGCCCCAAGGCCTCTCCCTCGGCACGGACATCGTCCAGACTGGCGTAGCCCTGCCGCTGGAGGAGATTGCGGAAGATGACCCGGCGCGCCGCCTCGCGGTCGTAGAGGGCTTCGACCGGCACTGGATTGGCGAGGATTCCAGGGGCTTCGAGCTCCTCGCCGGGATTCGCGATGCGCATCCTCTGCCGAGGCTGATGGACCTCCACCCGCCGCGGGCCGGTCAGCCGCACCACCCAGACGAAGAGGGTACCGGCGGCGAAAAGCTCCTGAATCTTGACTTTCAGCTCCGCTTCGTCCTGGCCTGTATCGGCGTACTCGACCGCCAGGGGAGGCGCCCCCTGAACCCAGCCCGGCTGGTCTGGCATCTCGCCGACCGACAGATCCGGGGCGCGAAGGGTTTCCGGGGACGGAGAGAAACCGATGTCGACGCCTACGTCTTGGACCGCAGGGTCGCTGGCGAGCACTCCGTCGCCAACGCTCGTCGCCTTTCCTCCCCGGCTGCCCGTAGGCGAACAATAAACGGGGTGGCCATTGGAGAGCTCGTAGGGGTCGCCGGAGCGGAGCTGGCTGGCGGAGAACGGCCCCTGAGACCCGGTTTGCTGCGCGCTCCTCTTCATGTTCACGGGGAAAGCATAGCACCCGGCCAGGCCTGCCCGGCAGAGGCGTTCTCAGGAGGTCCAAGCCGATCCCAGAAAGACCCAGCGCCGCTCCAGCCAGGCAGAGGGCAACGAAGTTGGCACATTGAGGCGACTCCTTGCGGCAATGCGGCCACACTTTGCGGCATTGGGTGCTCTCTTTTCGGCATTGTGACCTCGCAGTCCGGCTTTGCGACCTCGCAATCTGGGATTGCGTGCTCACAATCTGAGAATGTGACCTCGCAATCTGACTTTGCGACCTCGCAATCCGGGATTGCGTGCTCACAATCTGAGAATGCGACCTCGCAATCTGGCTTTGCGACCTCACAATCCGGGATTGCGAGCTCACAACGTGAGATTGCGAGCTCGCAATGAGCCGTTGTGACCTCTCAACGAGCCGTTGCGACCTCACAATCCGGGATTGCGTGCTCACAATCTGGGAATGTGACCTCGCAATCTGGCTTTGCGACCTCACAATCCGGGATTGCGAGCTCACAATGTGAGATTGCGAGCACGCAATGAGCCGTTGTGACCTCTCAACGAGCCGTTGCGAACTGACAATCTGGGATTGCGACCTCTCAATGAGCCGTTGCGACCTCGCAAGGAGCCATTGAGTGCACACAATGAGCCGCTGCAACCTCTCAACGAGCCATTGCGACCTCTCAAGGAGCCGTGGGGTGCATCCATTGGGCTGTTGAGGCGGGTCTGCTTCGGACGCATACCCCAGGGGGGCAGCTCACGACCCTTTGCGAACGTCCCGGCCGGCCGCGATCCCACCGGCGCCGGCCGCGACGCTCTTGCCCTGGGCGCTGGCGCCCGAGCCGTGCACCTCGGCCTGATAGGTCGTCGTCGGGCTTGCGCCTTCGAGCAGCTTGGCGATCTCGGCGGCGAGGGTCGAATCGGCTTCGAGGATCTTCTGAAGCTGGATGCTCAGGCCCGTCTGGATACGGCTATCCTCCGGAGCCTTCGCCGCGTCCTGCACAGCCTCGACGGCGGCAGGCTTCTCCTCCACCTTCGGACGCAGTTTCGCCCAGAGCGTCTTGAGGAGCTCCGGAGCGTCTTCTCCCAGCTTCTTCCCCGCCTCCTGGATCAATCCCTTCCCGCCACTGACCAGATAAGGAAGGGCGGGAGCCAGAAAGGCGGTCAGGGTGTCGGCGAGTAATTTGAGGTCCATCCCCAAAGTGTACTTCCCAACCTACCCGTCGGAAACTCCCCTCTTTTTCTTGCTCCCTCTTCTCCCGGCGACCGGGGGGAGGCTGGGAGAAGAGGGGCCGGGGTGATCAGGGCCAACGGTACCGCTTGCGATGATCTCCCCCCACTGGACTCCCCCGTCCAGAGATTCAGAGGTCAGAGGGTCAGAGATCAGAGGAAAATGGGAGCAGCACGACGCGGAAGCCAACGCGGCCCTCCCCTTCTTGCAGGGGACCTCTGCCGCGCGAAGCACAGCGAGCAAAGCTAAGAGGATTGAAAAACAAGCCGCCACGCATCACAGGAAGCCATTGCTGCAATGCTTCGACCTCCTCGTGTCCGCCCTTCCTGACGTACGGATATCTTTTCCATGCGGAACGCGTCCACTCCCAGACGTTCCCGCTCATCTCCTCACAGCCCGAGGGGCTCACTCCTCCTGGAAAACAGCCGACGGCGCTGACCCGGCCGATCCCTGTTTCGGCGGAGTTCGCCTTCTCCAGATCCGCCTCGTTTCCCCAGGGATAGATCTTGCCGTCCGTGCCCCTAGCGGCCTTCTCCCACTCCGCCTCCGAGGGCAAGTTCACCTCCCAGCCGGCTTCCAGTTTCCCCTCCTGCCTCCATTTCTCCGTCAACCACCGGCAGAAAATCAGGGCATCATCCCAACTCACCCACACCACCGGCTCATTGTCCGCGCCCTTGAGGCTGGCCGGATCTCGGGGCTCCTCGCTGCTCGACTGCACGTACTCCCGGAACTGCGCCACGGTGACCGGGAAGCGCCCGATCCGGTACCCAAAGGGGAGGTCGCAGAGATGGCGCGGTTTTTCGTCAGAACTCGCATCGTCGCTACCCATCAGGAAGGGCCCTGCCGACACGTCTCGGAATTCCATGCCGCCGATCGTCATCACCTCAGGACGGGGATCACCCAGCCGCGCCAGGGATCTGCCCGCGAGCGCCCGCTCGATGGCCGGGAGGCGTTCCTCGCGAAGCAGCCGGACCAGCCAGCTCCGCAGGCGTTCCAGCTTGGGCTGGTTCGGCCGGCTCACTCGCAAGAGGTCCGCCGACTCGGCGATCACCTGGGCTGCGAGTTGTGCCCCCCAGACATCGTCTAGCTCGTTCTCCGTTTCGTCCGGACAGAGGGCCTCCGCAAGTTGCCAGGCGGTCGCCGTCGCTCCCCGCGCCGCTTTCGCTCCCGCGAGCAAAACCACCTCCCGCCACCGGGCGGGGTCCGCCCGCCCCAGCTCGGCGACGCGATCGGGGAAGGTTTCGCCGGTCAGATGACAGGCTGCCAGATACTCCTGGAATGTCCGGTGCGGGAAGGAGTAGACGCCGACCCCTCGCGGCTCCAGCAGGCCGGCTCGGTCGCGCAGGTAGTCCACGAGCAAGACCGGGTTGCAATCCCGCGGGTTGGGCCGGAGATGCATGAGATGACCGACAAGGCTTCCTTCGGCGATGTCTGCGGTCCCGGTCGTGTCCGGCTGGGCACTGTGAGCCTCGAAAGCCAACTCTTCGAGGGCTGTGCGGACCTGGTCCTTGCCCACGTCCAGAAACTGGGCGAGGCTCGGCTGGTGCAGAACCGGGAGTCCCTTGGCGTCGAAGACCACGCGCTGCCGTTCCCAGGACTCCAACAGCAAGTCTACGGCTCCCGCGTAGAGCTCCTCCCGCCGATCCGGGAGGCTCCCACCTCGCCAAGCGTGCAGGCTGGCAGTCAATGTCAGCAACAGAGGGCGCTCGGCCAAACTGTGCAGTCGGTCACTATTGAAGATCGCCTCATTCAGCAGCTCAGCCCGGCCCGAAGCATCTTCAGCCTTGAGCCGGCCCAGAGCCGCCACCTGGGCGTACCAGCGATCGACGAAAAGCCGGATCTGCTCGTCGCTGAACGGCGCCAGCACCGCCTCGGCGAAGCCCGGCAGCCGCCAGTCCTGGTTGCGATAGGCGTAGGTACGGCTGGTGAGCAGCACCCGGCACTTGCCGAGGCTCTGAACGAAGCCTTCGACGGCTTGTTGGATCTGGTCCCTCCGGGTCTCCGCCTCAGGCACCTCGTCCAGACCATCCAGTAACAGCAGACCGCCCTTGGCCAGGAGACTTTTGCGGAGAAAGGGGAACCAATCGCCGAGGCCGGCTTCTTCGAGATCTTTCTTGAGGAAGTCCCAGAGGTGCTGGGCAGTCGTCCGTTCACCCGGTTTCGGCAGACCTCGGGCGGCGAAATCCCGCAGAACGATCCGCACTGGGAGGAGGGGACCGTGATCCCAAGGTTGGGGCTTGGGCTCTTCGCGTCCTCTTCGCCATCTCCTATCGTCTCCCGGCAGAGGTGTTCTCAGAAGGTCCAAGCCGATCCCAGGAAGACCCAGTGCTTCCCCGGCCAGGCACAAGGCCACGAAGTTGGCTAAGGTCGTTTTGCCGCTGCCGGGATCTCCCAACAGCACGAGCCGTGGATGACGGTTGAGTTGGGCGAGGGCCGAAAGCCGGGAAAAGTTTGGGGGATGATCATAGGCCCTCCCGGGGATCTCCTCCTCCGCGGGTGACAGGGTAAGAAGGGCCGTATAGATGGCGTCCAGGCTCAACCGGGCATCCCGGTCCCCGGAGGCCAGGGCAGGGTCCACTCCGGAAAGAGCCAGAGGACGCGTCACGTAGACCAGACGGTGGAGATAGGCGCAACGGAGATCCTCCTCGCTGGCACCGGCGGGAGGCGGACTCCAGAAGTTGACGCCCTCCCGGCGACCACGCTTCCCTCGCCGCCCGCCACGTTGCCGGTCCCTTGGGCGAGACCGCCGGAGCCTTGAAGCTGAGCCCGCAGCTCTGCGATTTCGGCCCGAAGTCTGGCGTTCTCCTGCTCGGCATCGGTCGGGTCAGGCAAGGCACTCTCCTCTGTTGGAGTTTCAACAGATTGTAGCGGACTTGCCTTGCGGCCACGGACAGACAAAGGATAGCAAGGACGCCAAGGACAGCCAGGACGAGCATCTCCAAGGCTCGGCGACAGCACTCGTGTTCCGCTTCAAGTTTCTCGCCGGACGGAACATTTGGCGTCTCAGACGAGACCTGGCTTATATACTCCTGCCATGGTCGTGTCCGCTCGCAAGATACCTGCCGATTGGGAGCCAAAGCCTGCCGCCAGCGCCGATCCCTTCCGTTATGGATGGCGGCCGAAGTATGTCCATCTGCCCAATGGCGACTTCATCGAGCAGCAGATTCCGCTGACGCTGGAGGATCTCCTCGACCCGCAACTCGGAGACGTCATTCCCCAGGGTGGAGAGCATTTCGATTATCTGTTGCTGATGATCAACGTGCTGAGGGACCACTACGAGCCACGGCAGGACGTGTACGTCGCTGGTGACATGAAGATGCTGTGGGGAATCCCGGGGCTTCCCGAGCCGGCGCCGGACGTCGCAGTGATCCAAGGATACCGCCCGCGGGAAAAGCCGCCGGAGTACTTTGACGTAGTCCAGGAGGGGTCCCGGCCCTGCCTCATCATCGAGGTGGCATCGCCACATGATCCCCAGGTCCGCCGGAACGACTATGAGGCCAAGGTCGAGATCTACCAGCGGGCTGGAATCCCGGAATACGTAATCCTGGATTCCTCGCGCTCCTCGACGAAAGATCGCCTCCTACTCACCGGCTATAGGCTGGGGATCGGCGGACGCTACCAGCGAATCGAGCCGGACGGCGATGGGTTCCTCCTCTCCGAGACCACTCGGCTCCGGTTCGGTGTGGATCAGGATGGCAAGTCCCTCGCCATCGTCGATGCCGTGACAGGGCAACGGCTACTGCAGACCTCCAAAGAGCTGAAGACGGCCTTGCAGGAGGAGTCAGAGTTCCGCCGAACCGCCGAAGGGCGGGCTGAGGCCGCCGAAGCAGAGAACGCGCGCCTTCTCGCCGAGTTGGACCGGCTCCGGAAAGGCACCACGACGACCGGCTGACGGCCGGGTCGCTTGACCCCTCAGGGCTTGGCCAACGCCGAGAGCCCGGAGAGGGGGCCGTTGAGCTGGTCGAAATCCACGGACCCGGAGACTCCGTCGATGGTGCCGGTCTGGGAGTACTGCCACAGGAGCCAGGTGGTCCATCCCGTCGGCAGGGTGGGGATCTCGACCTCGTACTGGGCGAGCCAGAGAGGATAGGCGGCGAGGCTCGCCGGCGCGGCGTTCTCGTTGGCGAAGGATTTATTGAGGTAGAGGATGGGGCGCACGCCGGTGGCGGTTTCGACCTGGTCGAGCCAGGTCTGCACGCCCTGCCAGAGATCCGCGCCGGTCGCCGCCGCCGTCTCGACGTCGAGCACCGGCGGCAGGTCGCCACTCTCCAGTTGAACGGTGTCGAGGAAGAACGTCGCCTGCTGGCCCGCGTCGTCGTTGGGCTCGAAAAAGTGATAGGCGCCGCGCAGGAGCCCCGCCGCTTTCATCCCCGCCCAGTTGGTGGCGAACTCCGAGTCGAGCAAGGTCACGCCCTCCGTGGCCTTGGCAAACGCGAACTGAATCCCCGTCGCCTTCACCTGCGGCCAGTCCACCGTCCCCTGATAGTGACTGACGTCGATTCCCTGCACGTCGCCGTTGGACATCGGATCTCTCCTTGGGTCAAACCTAGAGGATAGAACACAGTCAGTTGCAACTGAACGCGCCGGTGTCCGCGAAGGTCGAGGAGAGGTGGCCGAGGGCGTTCGAGTAGGTCTGGGTCGCTCCCGTCGCCGTGTCGCGGACGTGAACGGTCCAGCCCTGGTCCGTCAAGCCGCTGGTGTAGACCCAGAAGTTGCCGTTGAAGGCGCAGGCGTTGAGCACTTTGACGCCCATCTCGAAGTTGGCCGGGCTAAAGAACCACCAGAACGACGATTCATCGTTCGCGGCCTGCTGCCCGCCGAAGCTCATCACCTTGCCGGCGCCGGTGGCGGTGGCGGTCTCCCAATCCACCTTGACCTCGAACCGCCCCGACTGCACGCAGGCCGTATCGGCGCCCGGCACACAGGAGCCGGGCGACTGCAGGCTCCAGCCAATGTCGTTGAGCAGATGAGTGGTGAGAAGGTCGTGTGGATTGGCCGTGGCGAAGGGCTCCAGGATCTCGTCCGGCGCGAGGGCCGTGTCCCAGTGGGAGACCGAGGAACCGGCCTGGACGGGATTGGGGGCGTACATCTGCACATGCCCGGAGGGGTGGCGGCCCGCGGAGAGCGCCGGGCTCGCCGCCACCACGTGCGGTCCCGTCCAATGCAGGTCACCGGCGTCCTTCGCCGAGGTGGCCCGTTGGCTGTTGGTCATCTGCCCCCAGGTCTTGCCGGTGCTGTGGTCCTCCAGGAAGATCTCGAAGATGTCGTCCTGCCCCTGGGCCAGGGCCCCCGTGGCGGAATCTACGACCGTGAGAAAGCCCAGGCCGTGGGCGAGCTCGTGGAGCACCGTCTGATAGAAAGGCAGGGTGTGAGCCGGCGCGGCGCCGCCGATGCTGTAGTCCCAATGGATGCCGCCCAAACAGGCCGGGTTGTGGTCGAGATTGGTGCTGAACTGCGCGTTGATTTCGGGCGTCGGCGTGTCGAGGTCGGAGCCGGCGAGCGTATTGGCCAGGGCGCTCGGATACCAGGTCGCGGCTCGGACTCCCGGCGCGTTGACGAAGTCGGACCAGAAGTCCGTGGGACCCGCGGAGCCCAGCAGGGCGGAATTCGCCGTGCAGGAGAGCGCCACCATTTTCGCGGACACCGTGATGGGGACGGCCGAGGACAACCGGTCGCTCCAATAGGCGGCGGCGGCGATGAAGACGTTCAGCCGCTGCTGGCCCAAGGTGGTACCGGCGTTGCCCGCCACCGGCGCCGCCGGAGTGGGATCGTTGAAGCCGATGCCCGGCAGGTTGGTGTTCATGATGGTGATGGTGGCCGCGCCCGCCGGCCTGCCGACCAGCCAGAGCATGACGAGCAGGGCCGGGATCGCCGCGGCCCGCCTCATGGCTTCTTCTCCTGAGGCCCCTGCGGGTTGATGACAGCATTTTGTTCGACGCTGAAGCCCGTGGTCGACTTGAGCCGTTTGGAGCCGTTCGGCCGTGTCTCGACCGAAAGCTCGCCGCGCTCGATGGACTCGGTGATGGTGATCGCAAGCTTCTCGAGCTGCGCCCCGGTGGGAGGGACGACGGTCCCGGTTTCAGGATCGATGAAGACCCGCTGGCTGCCCGTGGCGGCCGGTTCGAGGAGGCGGGACGCGAATTCCTGGCAGCCGCCCGTGGCCACGGAGCAGACGCGAACGACGTTCTGATTTCCCGAGCGCGGAGCGGCATGGTTCCCCAGAGCTCCGAAGAAAATCCAGAATGCCAGGACGATGGGGGGATTCATGAAGTGACCTCCTTCAATTGCGTTTACCCGTTGATGCAGGTTGGGAAGCTTAACAGTATGGGGAAGCGCTCGGCGCCTCGGGGATGATGTAGACTTCAGGCTCACCCACCGCTGAGGAGGTTTATCGTGAAGAAAAAGCTGATCGCCCTCGCCTTTGCCCTGGGAGCCGCAGCGGCCGCCCTCGGCCTGTTCTCGCCACGCCCCGCGGAAGCGGCCTGCCATGGATTTCAAGTCTGCTGCTCGCCGACGGGCCCCTGCTACTGCTGCTCGCGGCCCTGCGCCATCCAGTGCCCGTAGCCGGCCGGCTCGCCACCAGGCGGCGCCGCGAATTCGGGGCGCCGCCACCCAAGCCGGCCGCCGGCTCTGTGGTAGGCTGCACGTTCGTTCACCGCTAAGCAACGAGACAGCACCCTTCAGCGAGGAGCAAGCCCATGGCAAGACGAGGCGGATTCCGGCCGCAGGCGCCGAAGCAGGTAACTCTCATCATCGCCGTCATCCTCTGGGCGATCGGCCTGCTCGCCGGGCTGGGTGTGTTTCACCTGCCCAACAACCTCGGATTCTGGTCGCTGGTGGTCGCCGGGTTCCTGCTGATCCTCGGCTGCCTGGTCGACGGCGTCTAGGCAAGGTCGATCCGGGTCATCCGATCGTCCGGCTGGGGCTCGCCTGGCCGCCCTCGCCGGTCACCAGGATCCGCTCGGCGACCATCCGGCCGGCGCGATCCCGGCGCAGGTGGATCTCCACCACGTCCCCCTCCTCCAGGTTCTCCGGCTTGTAGCTGCGGCCCTGGTATTGGACGGTCGTCCGGTCGTCGAACCGCACCATGACCATGCCGGCCGGGGCGTCGCCGTCGGAATCCGAGTCGTCGTCGCCCGCCAGCTCGATCTCCAGGGATTGGTCGTCCGCGTCGACGTCGTGGACGATGCCCCGCAGATCCGCCGCTTCCGGCTCACTCTGGAGCCCCAAGCCCTCGCGGTCCGGCCGGCGATCCATGGGGTCGGGACGGTCCGGGCGGCTCGGCGCCACGCCCCGCTCGCTGCTGACGTCATAGGTTACATGGATCTCCTCGGCGATCTGGCGGTCTCCCTCCTCTTCGACGGTGGCCTGGATGCGGTCTCCGCGCTCCAGATCCTCCGGCCGGTACTCGCGGCCCTGGTACTCCACGGTCGTGTTGTCGTCGTAGAACAGGGCGATCTCATCGCGGCCATCGCCGTCGCCCCGGCCGGGATCGAGGACGATGACATGGTCGCGGCGGCCGATTCGCAACACCGTCCCCTGCACGTCGCCGCCACGGTCCTCGTAGCGGCCCCTGGCCCCGTGGTAACGGCCCGGATACCCCGGAGAGTCATACACTTCAACCCCGCAGCCGGTCGCCATGACCGCCGCGGCGAGGGCGATCGTCAAGCCGGTCCAACGTAGAATCCTCATGATGGTGCCTCCTGGAAGGACAAGTCCGCCTTCCTTATTATCAGAAGTGCAGAACGCGTGCCCGGCGACCCCCATCGCCCAAGACCCTCATCACCCCGGCCCTCTTCTCCCAGCCTCCCCCCGCCGTCCGGGAGAAGAGGGAGAAAGACAAGACCCGCGGCCCGTGACTCCTGAGGCGAGCTCATGTGCGATCGGCCGGCTCCCCTCGTATGAAAAAACGGACAGGGTCGCGCATCTCCCGCACCTGAAGCACGAAGTGGACGAGGGCGAGGGCCGGCACCAGCGAGGAGGCCAGCCAGAGCCAGGCCGGGGCGCCGTCCGTCCAGCCGAAACGGTCCACGTAGCGGCCGACGCCGATCACGTGCGTCCAGGTCAGGCCGGCGGCGAGCGCCGCCAGGCCCGGCAGGCGCGCCGGGCGGTCCGCCCAGCGCCGGGCCAGCAGGGCGAGGCCGGGCAACTGCAAGAGCTGGTAGTGATACCAGGAGATGGGAGAGGCGAGCAGCGCCAGGGAGACCGCCGCCGCCATCGCCGGTAGCACCCCTTCCCCACCGGCCCGGCGGGCCGCCCAAAGCAACCCGGCGGCGCCCAAGGCCAGAAGCAGGCCAGCCAGGCCGGCGGAGAGAGCCGCCTGGCGCGCCGGCAGCTTGAAGGCCAGGGGATCGTTGCCGTTGCGCCAGCTCAAGGGGAGGATCTGCCCCGGCGTGGGCGGATCGGCCAGCCGCAACGCCACGGCCGGCAGCGAGAAGTTGAGCAGCGCCGGGGTGCCCACCCAGTAGTCCGCCCGCGCCGGCGAGTGAGGGGGCGGCAAGGCGAGGAAGGGCAGCCAGGAGAGAGCGACGAGGGCCAGCGCGACGGCCAGACCGGCGGCGGCCCGCCGCCAATGCAGAGCGGCCAGAGCGAGCAGAAGCACTCCCGGCCACAGCTTGAGGGCGGTCGCCAGGCCGATCGCGCCCGCCGCCACGGCGCCACGGCCGCGGCTCACGTCCCACCACGCCAGCACCACGAGGAAGAGCAGGATCGGATTGACCTGACCCAGGACGAGGTTCTCCGCCACGGTGCCGCACAGGGCCCAGCAGGCGGCGACCGTCAGCCGAGCCGATCGGTCGCCGCCGAGGATACGCACCATCAGCAAGCCGGCGGCGGCGAGGCACAGCCAGTTGGCCAGGAGCCAGACCACCCGCGCCTGCGGATACGGCAGCCAGGCGACCGGCAGAGCGAGGAGGGCCGTCAGCGGCGGGTAATCGAAACCCTTGACGTCGTACGGCGAGAGGCCGGCCAGCAGATGGGCCGCGGCGTCGTAATAGTTGCGAAAGTCGGCGCCGAAGCGGTCGAGAACGCTCAGCGGCAGCCACAGGCTGCGATAGAGGAAGAAGCCGGTCAGCCCGGCGATGAGCCCGTCGAGGGCAAGCCGGCGGCCCGTCCCTGGAGTCATGAGTCCTCACTGCCGGCGAGCCGGTACACACCTACGAAAACCACGATGGAAGGCGCATCATATCAGCCTCAACAACCGGAGGGAGGCCGTAGAGAGCAGTGCTACCATAGGCTTCATGGGCGTCCTTCAGAAGAATAATGTAAACATCTCAGGCCGCGAGGACGGGCAGGCCATGATCTTCGCCCATGGCTACGGCTGCGATCAGAACATGTGGCGGTTCGTCGCGCCGGCCTTCGCGGACGAGTACCGGATCGTCCTCTTCGACCACGTCGGAGCCGGCCACTCCGATCTCTCCGCCTACAGCCCTGGCCGGTATGAGTCGCTGCGGGGCTATGCGAGCGACGTGCTGGAGATCTGCCGCGAGCTGAACCTGACGCGGGCGATCTTCGTCGGACACTCGGTGAGCTCCATGATCGGAGTGCTGGCGGCGGTCGAGGAGCCGGACCGGTTCGACAAGCTGATCCTGGTGGGGCCCTCGCCGCGCTACATCGACGACGGCGACTACACCGGCGGCTTCAGCCGCGAGGACATCGACGGCCTGCTCGATTCGCTCGACAGCAACTACCTGGGCTGGTCGAGCGCCATGGCGCCGGTGATCATGGGCAACCCGGAGCGCCCCGAGCTCGGCACGGAGCTGACCAACAGCTTCTGCCGCACCGATCCCGAGATCGCAAAGCATTTCGCGCGCGTCACCTTCCTCTCCGACAACCGCGCCGACCTTCCCAAGGTGACGGCACCGACGCTGATTCTTCAATGCTCCGACGACGTCATCGCTCCCCAGTCGGTGGGCGACTACGTGCACCGCCAGATTCCCGGCAGCGAGCTGGTGCGGATGAACGCGACCGGCCACTGCCCGAACCTCAGCGCTCCGGAAGAGACGATCGCCGCCATCGAGGCGTTCCTGTAACCGGCGGCAAGGCTTTGGAAAAGCGAGAAGAGATCGCCGAGGCGCTTCCCGCGACGCTGTTCGAGGAGGACGCCGAGGATCTCTACGAGCATGCTCCCTGCGGCTATCTTTCGACGCTGCCGGGCGGCGTCATCGTCAAGGTCAACCAGACGTTCCTGACCTGGACGGGCTACGAGCGGCAGGACATCGTCGGCCGCAGGCGGTTCCAGGAGCTGCTCACCGCCGGCGGCCGGATCTATCACGAGACCCACTATGCTCCGCTGCTGCAAATGCAGGGCACGGTGCGCGAGATCGCGGTGGACATCGTGTGCGCGAACGGCCAGCGGCTGCCGGCGCTCATCAACTCGGTCCTCCGGCGGGACGCGACGGGACAGCCGGTGCTCGTCCGCACGACGGTGTTCAACGCCACCGATCGCAAGGAATATGAGCGTGAGCTGCTCCGCGAGCGGCAGAGGGCCGAGAAGGCCGCCCAGGCCAAGGCCGACTTCATCTCGATGGTCAGCCATGAGATCCGCACTCCGCTCAATGCCATCACGGGAGTCGCTCACCTCCTCGGAGCCACGGAGCTTTCGCAGCAGCAGCAGAAGCTCGTGAGAATCCTCCGCTCGTCCTCCGGCAACCTGCTGAGCCTGATCAACGACATCCTCGACTTCAGCAAGATCGAAGCCGGCAAGATGGCCCCGGAGGAACGGCCCCTCGATCTGCGGCAATTGATTCGGGACCTCGTCGAAAGCCTCCGGAGCAAGGCCGAGGAAAAAGGTCTGGCCCTCACAGTGAACGTGGATGCGCAAGTTCCGGGCAGCCTCCTCGGCGATCCCATCAAGATCGGGCAGGTGCTCACGAACCTGCTGGGCAATGCCCTCAAGTTCACCTCCAAAGGCTCGGTCACCTTGACGCTTCAGGTGCAGGAGCTTGCCCTCGACAGGGTGACGATCGACTTCCGGGTCGCCGACACCGGCATCGGAATCGCTCCGGACCGCCTACCGTACGTCTTCGACGAGTTCACTCAAGCGAGCTACGACGTCAGCATGAAATATGGCGGCACCGGCCTGGGGCTCGCGATCAGCAAGAAACTGGTGGAGCTCCACGGCAGCCGGCTCGCCGTGGAAAGCCAATTGGATCGCGGCACCACCTTCTCCTTCAGCCTGTGCCTGAAGGTCGCGGCCGGCGAAGCGGCTGCCGTGACAGGCGAGCCGGCCCCGCCTCCGCTACTGAAAGGCCTGAAGGCTCTGCTGGCGGACGACGACGACGTCAACCTCTTCGTCCTGAGCAGCTTTCTGCGCAGTTGGGACGTCGAGGTCGACGTGGTGAAGAACGGCCGGCTCGCCGTCGAGCGGGTTCGGGACGGCGACTACGACCTCGTGCTGATGGATCTGCGGATGCCGGAGTTGGAGGGCGACGGCGCCACGAGAGAGATTCGCTCTCTTCCGGAGGAACGCTTCGCCAGCCTGCCCATCTTCGCTACCTCCGCGTCGGTTCGCATCGGCCAGCGGCACGAGCTCGAAGCCGCGGGCTTCACGGATTTCGTCGGCAAGCCGATCGATCCGGACATCCTCTTCGCGAAGATCGCCTGGCACACCGGGCGCACGACGTAGGACCTGGTGGCGGCGCGCTCGCGGTCCCGAGCCCCGACAGGCTATCCTCCACGGATGCCTGACGCCACGTCTCCAGCTCCGCCCTCCAACTCCCCGGGTCTCCCGCGGTGAGCGGTCTCGATTCCTCCAACCCGCAAGTCCGCCGGCTGGAGGCTCCGGTGCTGGTGGACCGCCGAGGCACGACGTGGTCGCTGGGGGTGATCGACGTCACCGTGCGGCATCTCGGCCGCATCGTGCTGGCCGAGGCTCCCGTGCCGGGGCTCTCGGCGGAGCTGGCGCGGTCGGTGCGCGAGGCGGCCGTCCGCTTCGCGGGAGCCAAGGGCAAGGCTGGGGCCTTCACGGTTTCCTTCCTGGCCGATCCGGCGAAGGGCGAGCATCGCTTCTCCGGCACCGCGGCCGGCCTGCCGGAGACCGTCGCCGTGCTCGAATCGCTCAACGAGCTCGATCTTCCGGCCCTGGTGGCCCATCTCTCCCGCGGCGGCACGCTGGACGGCGAGGCTCCCGAGCCCCGAGGCGTTGCCATGCAGGCCGCCCTCTCGGCGCTCGACCCGGAGGACGGCTTCGCTCCGCGCCCGGGGATCGTCGAATCGCTGCGCCTCCCGGCCGGGGCGGGCCTGCGCGCCGATCCCTTCGTGGAGGAAGGGAGCGTCCCCTCCGCTCCCGGCTTCGTGATCGCCCGCGTCACCGCCCATGGGCGCAACCGGGCGGAGGCCCTCGGCCGTTTGCAGCTCGGCGTCGCCGCCACCGCCGCCGTGGTGAGCGGCGGCACCACCGACAAGGCGTTCCTGACCGAGGTTCTCGACCGCCCCGAATTGGCGGGTCAATCGGGACAATTGACGGGTCAATCGGCGGGTCAGGACGCCGAGACGGGGTGGCTGGACCGGCTGGTGGCCTCCGGCGAGCACCTCCCCCGCCGGGGCGCCGAGGTGGCCCTGCTCGCCGTCGCCATCGCCGCCTACGAGGAGGAGTCGGCCGCCGCCCGAGCCCGCTTTTACGAATCGGCGGCCCGCGGCCGGCCCGAGGTGCCGCGCGAGATCGGCCACGGCGTCGGGCTTCGCCACCGCGGCCACGCCTATTTCCTGCGCGTCGCCTGCCTGAGCCACGGCCTCTTCCGCGTCGAGGTGGACGGCCGGGCCCTGGACGTGCGCGCCGGGCTCGCCGGGCGCACCGGGCGATCCCTCGCCTGCGGTGAGAAGAGCTGGCGGGTCTCCCTGGCGCCACAGGGGAGCCGGAAGCTCGTGGAAGTCAACGGCATTCCCCACCGGATCGAGCAGACCGGAGAGGCCGCGGCGGAGCAGGGCGATCCTGGAGATCGCGGCGAGACGGGCGAGCGCCGGGTCCGCTTCGACGGGCTGGAGGCCGCTCCCCAGGCGGTGCCCTTGGAGGAGGCTCGCCGGCTGCTGCTGGGCTACGACGTCGTGCCCCACGCGGTACATAGGCGGCTCACCGGGCCGGCCGGCGCCGCGGGCGACTTCCCGCTCGAACGCGAGATCCTCCGCGCCTTCGTGGACGTCGCCGCCCTCTTCCGCCGCCAGCCGGCCGCCGGAGAGGCGGACGAAGGTCGCCACAGCGCCGAGGAGTACCTCTTCACCTATCTGCGGGATCTCGACTCCTGGGAAACGGGCCTGCCCCCGGCGTTCCTCGGCAAGCTCCGCCACGCCCTCGCTCACTATGGCGTGGGCAGCCTCGAACGCTCGCCGGACCTGGAAGAGAGCCTCTTCCGCATCGCCATCTCGCACCAGCGCCTGCCGCAGCAGGTGCCGGCCGTGCTGGCCCTGCTGGAACGCAACCTGGAACGGGAAGATCGCCCCAGCCCCGGCGGTGACGATCATGATTTTCGCGGCCTGGTGGAGCGCATGATCTCCGAGACGCAAGGCAGCGAGCCGGCGGTGCACGACCTTGCCCGCGAAGTGCGCTACCGGCTCTTCGACCGGCCCGTGCTGCTCGCCGCCCGCGAGCGCGCCTACGCGGCGGCCGAGGCCGACCTCGCCCTGCTGGCCCAGGACCCCGGCCCGGAGGAGCGGGCTCTGCGCGTCCGCGCCCTGGTCGATTGCACCCAGCCCCTCCACCGCATTCTCTCCCAGCGCTTCGCGAGCGCCGGCCCGTCGTTCCGGCAGGCCCTGCTGGAGATCATGGTGCGCCGCTTCTACCGCATCCGCGAGCTCCAGAACGTCGACGCCACAGGCGTGGACGGCCAGGACTTCGCCATCGCCGGCTACGATTATCAGGGCTCCCACGTCCACCTCATCGCCTCCCACGCCGGGCCTGAGGGCCTGGCTCCCAGCCTGGCGGCGGTGCGCGCCCTCGCCGGGAAGGCGGCGCCGGGGTCGGAGATCGTGGCCGACCTCTACTTCTGGAGCCCCGGCCCGCAGGCGAACCAGGACGCCGCCGCCGCGGAGATCGCCGCGCGGCTGGCGGATGGGGACTATCCCCAGGATCTGCGGCGCGTGGCCGTGACCGCCTCCTCGCCGGACGGTATCCGCAACTTCACCTTCCGCCGCGGCAATGGCGGCAATGCTGAAGCGGGGGCGGACGGCGCCTTCCGCGAGGAGCGGGTCTACCGTGGCATCCATCCCATGATGGCCCTGCGCCTCCAGCTCTGGCGCCTGCGGAACTTTCAACTGGAGCGGCTCCCCTCCTCCGAGGAAGTCTTTTTCTTCCATGGCGTGGCCCACGAGAACCCACGGGACGAGCGGCTGTTCGCCATCGCCGAGGTGCGCGACCTGACGCCGGTGCTGAACGCCGCCGGCCGGGTGGTGCAGCTCCCCCAGCTCGAGCACATGCTGATGGAAGCGCTGGCGGGCATCCGCCGCTTCCAGGCCCGCCGCGCCCCCGCCGAGCGGTTGCAGTGGAACCGCGTCCTTCTTTACGCCTGGCCGCCGGTCGATCTGCGGCCGGACGAGCTCGACGCCCTCGTCCACCGGCTGTCGCCCCTCGGCGAGGGCCTGGGGCTCGAAAAAGTGGTGGTGCGCTGCCGCATCCCCGATCCGCAGGGAGGCGAGCTGCGGGACTGGGTGCTGGAGATCTCCAATCCCAGCGAGAGGGGCATGGTGCTGCGCTTCCGCAAGCCCAAGGAGGTGCCGCTCAAGACGCTGCGGGAGTACGCGCAGAAAGTGGTGGACCTGCGGCGGCGGGGCCTCCCCCACCCTTACGAGGTGGTGAAGCTGCTGGCCCCCCCGCACCGTGAAACCCAGGCCGATCTGCCGGCCGGCAGCTTCGAGGAGCACGATCTCGACGACACGGGTGTGCTGCGGCCCGTCGCCCGTCCCTACGGCGGCAACCAGGCCAACGTCGTGGTGGGCGTCGTGCGCAACGAAACCGAGCGCTATCCCGAGGGAATGGCGCGGGTGATCCTGGTGAGCGATCCCAGCCGCGGCATGGGAGTCCTGGCCGAGCCCGAATGCCGGCGCATCCTCGCCGCTCTCGATCTGGCTCAAGCTTTAAGCGTGCCCCTCGAGTGGTTCGCTCTCTCGGCGGGCGCCCGCATCGCCGTGGACAGCGGCACCGAGGTGATGGACTGGACCGCCAGGGTGCTGCGCCGGCTGGTCGAGCGCACGCAGGCGGGTCAGGAGATCAACATCGTGGTGATGGGGATCAACGCCGGCCCGCAGCCGTACTGGAACGCCGAGGCCGCGATGCTGATGCACACGCGGGGGATCGTCATCATGACCCCCGAAGGCGCCATGGTATCGAGCGGCAAGCAGGCCCTCGACTCCTCGGGCGGCGTCTCGGCCGAGGACAACCAGGGGATCGGCGGCTACGAACGCATCATGGGACCCAACGGCCAGGCGCAGTACAGCGCCCGGGACCTCGCCGAGGCCTGCCGCATCCTGCTGCGTCACTACGAGCACGCCTACACGGCGCCCGGCGAGCGCTTCCCCCGTGCCGCGTCCACCAGCGATCCACGGAATCGGGACATCCGCGAATTTCCCCACGATGCCGAGGGCGACCTCCCGACCGTCGGCGACGTTTTTTCGGAGATCGCCAATCCCGGACGGAAGAAGCCGTTCGACATCCGCCGCGTCATGGCGGCCGTGACCGATCAGGACCACGAGCCGCTGGAGCGCTGGTATGGCATGCGCGACGCCGAGATCGCCGTGGTGTGGGACGCGCATCTCGGGGGCCAGCCGGTCGCGCTCCTGGGATTCGAGTCCAGGCCCCTGCCCCGGCTGGGATGGGCGCCCGTCTACGGCCCCGACCACTGGAAGGGCGGCACCCTTTTTCCCCTGGCCGCGAAGAAAGTGGCGCGGGCGATCAACGCGGCGAGCGGCAACCGGCCGCTGGTCGTCCTCGCCAACCTGACGGGCTTCGACGGCTCGCCGGAGTCGATGCGCCAATGGCAGCTCGAGTACGGCGCCGAGATCGGCCGCGCGGTGGTGAACTTCAAGGGTCCCATCGTCGTCTGCGTCATCGGCCACTACCACGGCGGCGCCTCCCTCGTCTTCTCCGCCGCCCTGCAGGACAACCTGGAGGTGGCGGCCGTCGAGGGGAGCCACGTCTCGATGCTCGAAGGCGCCGAGGCCGCGGCCGTGCTCTTCGCCCGGGAGCCCTCCGAAAAGAAGCACGAGGCCGCGGCGGAGCTCGACCAGGTCCACAGCGTCGAAAGAGCCCGCGCGATGGGCTCCATCCACCACGTCGTCGCCCCGGAGCGGTTGCGTCCCTACCTCATCGAGGCGGTCGAGCGGGGGATGGCCAAGATCACCCGCTAGACGGGTCGATCCCTCCGTTGAAGCCAGCCATGGGGGCTTGAGTCTACGAAACGTTCTTCCCGGCACGTGAGGGTATACTTTAAAGGGATAGTTTCGACTTCCGAAAGGAGACTGCCATGAAGCGAACGTTCGTTGTCGCCGCGATCCTGCTTTTTACGGCCAGCCTGGCCTGGGCGGAGGGAAACGCTGCCGGTGGCTGCAGGTTGCCGAACCTGGCCGGGCTCTCACCGGAGCAAGCCACGGCTGCGGCCTTTGCAGCCGGCTTCGAGATGTCCAAAGCCGTCAACGCCGCCGTTCAACCCTGCGCCACGCCGTTCCAGTGCACCAGCATCACCAACTGTGCTGCCGGACCGCTCTGCGGCGTCACGGACATCGGGCAGTGCTGCTCCATCGGAGGCGGCACTCTCTGCTGTGGCAGCGGCGGCACGATCAAAGTGGTGACCTGTCCCTGCCGGTGCACCTCCATGCTTTGCGCGTCCGCATGTATCAACAGCTCCGACGTCAGTATGTTCTGCTCATGAGGCTCGGGTAGACGGCTACCGCTCGCGGAGACGTGCCGCCTTCCAAGGATGGCCGGAAGCTCCGGGCGGGCCGGCCGGCCACCCGTCCCCCGAACCTTCCCACATCCTTGATAATCCCGGGCGCTCGTCCTTTCCCCGGACCCACAGCTCCCACAGGCGCGGCGGCGAGGGATGGAGTAGACGGGAAGAAGAGGACTGTCTAGCTCTTTTTGTCTAGATTCTCGACAGTAGGACCGGCCACTTCGCCGGGGTTCGTCTCGGCTAAAACGTTCGACGCCTGGCTGAGGGTGCGCGCCACTGCTGGCCAATCCTCCAGCCGCTCGTAGATCTTCCAGCACCGTTCAAGGCTCGCGGCAGGAGACTAATCTTAAGCTGGCTGAAAATCTCGATAACTTCCTTGGTCGTCTGCGCGAAGCCACTTCAAGCTCCTCGACTCAGGAGCGACAACGCGGTCCGCCTTTTGGTCAAAGAGGTTCAGATCGACTTGGAGCGAGTGGTGATCCGGCCCTGCATTCCACTACCCCGGTCCGAAGGGACACCCGGCTCTCTTTTGCGTGGGGGGCGAGGGGAGCCACGTCTCGATGCTCGAAGGAGCGGAGGCCGCGGCCGTGATCTTCGCCCGGGAGCGCTCCGAAAAGAAGCACGAGGCGGCCGCGGAGCTCGACCAGGTCCACAGCGTCGAGAGGGCCCGCACGGTGGGCTCCCTCCACCACGTCGTCACCCCGGAGCGGTTGCGTCCCTACCTTATCGAGGCGGTGGAGCGGGGAATGGAGCGGGAGCGGGCGGAGTCTTGATGAGACACGGAGCGGTGCTTTTACAGCACAAAGTACCGTTCGCCGGCCGCTCGACCCGCTCCGTGCAACACAAAAGAGCGCTCGCGCATGATTCGACCCTCGGGTCGCACGACGCGAACCCAAGGATCTGTAATGCGCCCCCGACCGCCTCTTCGAACGCGCCCGTGAGGCGGTCGCCGCTCTGCCGAGCTACCCCCCGCAGGGCCTATGATTCGTCATCAGCAGCTCTGTTGAGGGGAGCCACGTCTCGATGCTCGAAGGAGCCGAGGCCACTGGCTCCGGAGCCTTATTATGGGCGCCGCGACGGAAGTGCTTTTTTTACAGGGACTTACGAATGGAGCCGACGGTCGGATTTGAACCGACGACCTGCTGATTACGAAACAGCAGTGGTGCCCCATGCCGGGTTTTAAGAAACCCTACAAAGCCTTATCCTGTAGCACTTTCCTCCCATGGGTGGTATGATACAGCTATACTGAGTCGGACGCAACCTGCTGAGTCAGTGCTGAGTTGAGAGCTGACTCAGTAACCGACTCAGCAGACGACTCAGCAGCCCATGGAGAGGAGAATCAGAGATGGCACGGAAGCTCACCAAGAAGCTCATAGACAGCTTGCAGCCCGATCCGGACCGCCGCGCCGTAGTCGTCTGGGATGTAGAGCCCAGAGGATTCGGGATCGCCGTCTCTCGCGGCGGGGTGAAATCCTTCGTGGTGAACTACCGTGGGGCCGGCGGGCGAGAGTGCCGCTACACCATCGGGCGGTTTGGAGAGATGACGGTAGACAATGCCCGGAAAGAGGCAAAACAGGTCAAGGCGGCAGTGGGCCGCGGGGAAGACCCGCTCGCCTTGCGGAGAGCACGGCGGCAGAAGACGGACAAGCCGCCCACAGTTGCCGACCTTGCCGCTCGATTCATGGAAGACCACGCTTCCGGCCGCAAGGCTTCAACAGGTCGGCTCTATCGGATTTGCTGGGATCTCCATATCGTTCCGGCCCTTGGATCGAAACGCATTGTTGACGTGTCGTGGGCCGATTTCTCAGCACTCCACAGGAAGATGAGGGACACGCCAGCGATGGCAAACCGCATGCTCGTAACCGCGTCCAAAGCGTGGGCGCTCGCGGCCCGCTGGGGATGGTACCCACGCGATGCCGTCAATCCGGCCCGGGGGCACGACCGTTTCCGGGAACAGCAGCGGGGGCAAGCATGCGGGCCGGCGCAATTGGCAGAGATCGGCGCCGCACTCAGGGCAGAGAGTGGCTCTATTTCGGGCTCCGCTTTCCTGTTCGCCTTGCTCACCGGGGCACGGCCGGGGGAAGTGCTCGCGATGCGTTGGGAGCACCTGGACGGGAGATTGTGGCGCCTTCCCGACGCGAAGACGGGGGGACGGTCGGTCTATCTAGGGGAGCCGGCAGCGAAGTTGCTGGCGGGCCTTCCGCGCCTGGATAGCTTCGTCTTTCCCGGGGCGACTCGCGGCCGGGCGCTCGCTTCCATGCGTTCTCTCTGGGATCGAATCGCGGCACGAGCGGACCTCCCCGCCAGTATGAGGCTCTACGATGCCACCCGCCACACCTTCACGAGCACGGCCTTAGAGTTGGGGATTCCCCTTGAACGCGTCAAGGTGCTCGTGGGGCATGCCCCGGACCGCGACGTTACGAGCCGCTACAGTCATCTGCGGCCGGAAGTTCTTCTCGCGGATTCCGACCGCGTGGCGGGGCACCTGTGGGCCGCTCTACAGCTTGAGTTTCCCGAGTCATCTACAGCTTGAGTTTCCCGAGCAAGCAACGTGCGGATCTTCCCGGCGACAGCCAACGCGTAGATGAGGCGTAACAGCCTCTTCTCCGCCTATAACTACCAGCCATATCAACCACTTAGCCGGTCCGGACCTGTATACATGCCTCTCGTTCTCGTGCTATCTAGGAGTTCTAGGCCCGTCAAGCGGCGGGAAACTCAGAGGAGGACGATCCAAAAATGGACACGCTGCAAGAGGTTAGTACCACAGAGGAAGCCGCTCGGTTTCTGCGGCTCCAAAAGCAGACCCTTGAGGCGTGGCGCGTGAGAGGTACCGGCCCCGCATACCTCAAGCTCGGGCGCCGCGTGGTTTACAGGCGTGAAGCTTTGGAGCGTTTCATGGCCGAACGGGAGCGGCGCTCAACTTGTGACACGGGCGAGTCCTTGTGAAAAAGTCCGGACAGGTTGGACGGGTTGGACAGGTTTCTGAGGGTATAAGGGGGATAGTCCAGGAGACGGCCCGATTCCTCACGGACTACGTAGTCCTACCTCCCTACGCCGCTACCGTCATCGCCTCATGGGTAGTAGCGGCATGGCTTTGCAACGCATGGGACCGCTTCCCTCACCTATACATCTATTCTCCGGAAATGCGCTGCGGGAAGACACGTCTTCTAGAAGTTCTCCATCTCATAGTTCCGGCGCCGATGTTCACTTCAAGCATTTCACCGGCAGCGCTCTACAGGTCTATCGAGGCGGGATTAGCTTCTTCTCGGCCCCCTACTCTTCTACTAGATGAGGCGCAGTCTCTCAAGCGTGTAGGGTCCGAATCCGGAGAGGTCTTCAAAGAGCTTCTGAAAGCAGGAATCGAGAAGGATTCCCGAGTCTATAGATGCGGTTCCAAGTCCAAAGACTTCAAGCCTGAAGGATTCCGCATCTATTGCCCCAAGGCTGTAGCAATGATCGGCGAACCGGACGGCGTGCTGGCAGATCGCTCATTGCTGATTGAAATGAGACGTAAGGTAGACGAAGATGCCGTAAAGCGCTTCTTCCCTCGTGATGTACATCCTAGAGCCCGAGCACTCAGAGATAGATTAGAGCAGTGGTCGCAAGAGCGTAAGAGGCTAGTTGCAGACGTTTACTCCGAAGTAGAGCCGCTCGACATCGCAAACGATAGAATGGCAGATCTCCTAATGCCACTTCAAGCCGTACTCATAGTAGACGATGACGACTACGGCCTAGAAACACTCTCCGCATACGCTTCCAGCTTAGAGGAACGCGACCAGAGACAGGAGTCACAATCGCATGGAGTGAGACTGCTAACAGCGTGTAGAGAGATCTTTGGTAGGGAAGATGCGACGTTCATTCCTACTTCTAGCCTCATTGATAGTCTTGTCTCGAATACAGAAGAGATATGGCATCGCTGGAACCACGGCGAAGGAATGAATCCGGAAGCGTTGGGAAAGCTTCTCCGGCCCTATGATATTCGGCCTTCTCCCAATAAGAAGCGAACGCAACGCGGCTACTTCGTCAGCGACTTCGAAGACGCCTTTAGGAGGTACCTTCCACCTCTGGAAAAGCCGTCCAGCCCGTCCAAGCCGTCCATACTCTTGCCCAACCCATCGCACGGGAGCAAGTCATGAGAGATGTAGGTACTCAAGCCGTCCAGCCCGTCCAACGTGTCCAACGTGTCCAAACGTGTCCAGCCCGTCTAACCCGTCCAGCCCGTCCAACCCGTCCAGGATCGGAGGACTCACGCCATGGCTCAAAATGACTCGATTTCAAGCCCGACACCGCGCCAGGTCGTTGCGCTCGAATGCCTTATGACGCGCACTGAAGACGAGACGATAGAGCAAGTCGCATCGCGTGCTGGTGTGTCACGTCGAACGATGCATAGATACTTGCGAGATGCGAGCTTCCATGCTGAATACAAGTCCCGGGTTATCATGGAGATCGGCAGTCAACGCGGGCGGATGGCTTCTGCACTTGTCAAAGGCGGCACGTCTCCAGGACCAGGACAAGCCGCTATGCAGAAGATCTATTGGACGATGTTGGGAGAGTTGAAGGATCTATTAGCGATGGAGCTTACAGGTAGAGACGGTGGGCCAATTGAGACTCAAACAAACGTGAGCGTGGATTCGTTACCGCTCTACGTGAGACAGCTCCTCGTGCTGGTGTCGAATGGAGAAGGGATCGGAGAGGAGCTTGAGCGCGTGTTGAGGGAGGAGATGAGCGAGAGGTTTGGGAGGTTTCTGGCGAGTAGAAGGTAGACTCCCTTGAAAGCGCCATACGGCCGTTTTCCTGATAAAAAAGGAGACCGGCCCCCCGCCCCATTCTCAGCCCAAAAGAAGAATTTGCTGCTGAACTGTACGCAATTCGCAATTTACTGACTCAGCTTGTCACTTCGAGAGCTTATCCTTTGGAAAACGAGGTTCCTTCAGAAAAATGTTGTACGCCGTCTCCACAAGCTCATGAAACAAATCCGAATCCATCAACTGATCCTCTTTGTCCGTGATATGAAGAAAATCTATAAGAAGACTTACTAACGCCCTTCTGAGGAGGAGTGGTTCTTTAACAGTGGGGTGCGGGGGAAGTAATCGTTTAAAGTATCCTGCCTCTTCTAATGCTACCTGTAATTTTTCTGCTCTACCGGAGTTGATCTGATTTTTACGAATTTCTTCCCAGTTATCGCTACTCATTTTCTGGTCTCCTATGTGGCCTGATAAAATGTACGCGTCCAACTTCCTGCAAGATAATACCAACTGCATTCAACATGACACTCTTGGCCAAAGCCGTTATCATAGATTACTTGACAGAGAACTTGTAGCGCATTTCCTTCTGTGTTTACTCCTCCATCTGGATTGTTGTACTTCCCTAAGGCTTCATCCGTACGAGGGATGAAAGGGTAACTATCTTGAACTCCCAAAGAACCTATTGGCAGAGAATTTGTAATAGGCTGAAACTCCTTAAGATCAGCCGGTTTAGCGACCACAAGCTTATGTCCAAACAACACCATAAGAGCCGGTACCATACCAACATTCAAGACTTCCACATTCACGCCGTGGTAGTTTCCGCTGATCCTAATATTGATCCAAGCTCGCCGACCCAAAATCAAAGCTTGCTTGTTAGTCCTGTTACTTTCTATGAGTGCCTCTACCTGCCTCCAGGTTTGGAACGTGTACACTATGAGAACAATAATTCCCGTAACCTGTACTACAATTGTCCAAAGCTCAAAATAAGAAATTGGCATTTTGTTGCCTCCATTGCAGTTTCATTTCCCGTGCTATTTGGCTCTCTTTTCGCTTTAGAAAATCTGGCCACGCGGTTTATCTCCCATCTTCAGCCTGTATGCTTATGCGAGTGTCTGCCAAAGCCGGCACAGTTGTCTAATAGACATAGTTGCAGAGCTACAAAGCCGCATGAAGTGGGGTAAGACAAAGAGGGATGAATCCAAGCTCTCTATATCGTCTCATCCATTGCAATCGTTTTGCTTAACTGACGGCACGGCGTCATCCTTGACCGGAATCCAAAGGGCAAGGAGAGAGAGCCTTGATTGCTTACCAAGTTAACTCAAACGGCGGCGCATCATTCTCCAGCCTATCATACTGTATCATACCCGATCAAAAAGACTGTGAAGGGAACAAAGGCGGGGCTCAGAGAGGGGCGGCCCCCGCGAAAGGACCGCCCCCGATACTGCTACTACGTGAGCTGCTTAAACAGGCGGATGACCTCTTGCACCTTCACCCGGTCCGGAGCTTCCCCGAGCACCTTCTCGGGGTCAACCTCCTGCCAGTCAACCCGGAGCGCGGCCAGCTCCGCCGCAAGTGCCTTGCAGCTCTTCCGCAGGGGAAGCGTGGCGATGATTCGCCCCGTGGGGCGATGGACCAGGGAGTAGCAGAAGCAGCCGGGCTCGCCCAACCCCCGGCCGTTGCCCCGGAAGACCCCGAAGTGATCGCCTACCGGCCCGCGCACTTCCGTTTCGTGGGCCACTTCGGGCCGGGCCGTCGCGTCGGTTATGCGCACCTTGAAGCTCCCCTCATACCACGACAGGGGAGCCGCACGGCCCGTGCGCACCAGCTCCCGCAGGTAGGTGTCCGCCGTCTCGGCGAGCCAAGAGCCCACCGACAACGACGCCGCCCCGGCCGCCGCTTGCCAGCACGCCGCTTGCTCCCGGCCGGCCGTGACGGTGTAGCTCCTGGTCTCGGGCTTGCTCTGAGGACCGGGCCAGCTCACGACACCACCTCACCGCGCCACGGTCCCAGCTCTCTTTCAATCCGTGCCGCCAGCTCGCCCACGTCGCGGGAGATGGGCTCGGCCGTACGTGACAGCCGCGCATCCTCCGGGGTGAGGCTTGAGGCGTCCGCCTGTCCGATCGTCGCGAGGTAGCCTTGCAGGAACCGGAGGTCCCGGGCCGCACCTTGCAGCTCTCCCCGAACCGGGGACTCTTCCGGCGCCGGCCAGTCGTCGGCCTTCAGCATGAGATCGAAGAACAGGTTCCCGGCGAACCGCAGGGCATCGGCGGCGCCGGGGGGTGTCAGCCAAACGAGGAACGTCTCGCGGAAGACGCAAAGCATCTCCCATTCCGGGAGGGCGGCCGGCGGGGGCGAGTGGCGCGGGGCGGGAGCGATGCGCTGCTGTGCCAGAGGGCTCATGACGCCGGCCCCTCTTGCCAGGAATTCAGCTCCGCTTCCAGGCGGTCCGCGAGCTTGGCGATCCCCTGCGCGACGTGGGCGCCTACACCCGCAAGGCGGATTTCGTATTCGCTGGTGTTGCTGAAGCCCGGCCCGCACCAGGAAGAGAGAGCGCCTTGCATGTGCCGCATGTCCGCGACCGCCGCCCGCAACTCGGTGGGGAAGATCCCGGCCGGGTGGTCCGGCCACTGGCCCCACGTTTCGATGACCATTTCATAAAGTAGGTGGCCGAACCGGCGCATGGCATCGTTGGCGCGGGCGTCCGGGAACATCACGAGGAAGATCTCCCGGAAGGCGGGGAAGTCCTCCCAGCGCTCCGGATCGATGACCGGGGGCGAGACGGCCGGATCGGACGGCGGGGGCGGGGGCGTAGTGGACGCGATAAGCTTCTGTGCTAGCTCGTGCATGGGGACGTCTCCTGTGCTCGGGTCAGGTCCGGCAGACGTGTGTCAGCACCCTGCCGGGCCGTCTGTTGGTCCGCTCCCTCACGGGATACGGAGGTTGAACCCGGCGCCCACGCGGCGCCGTTCGTCTTTCTCCCGGGTGGCGAAATCGCTTCGGCTGCTGAGTCAGTGCTGAGTCAGTGCCCGAGCGCCAACGCGGCGCCGTCAGAGAACAGGAGGTAAGTTGTTTACAGGAAAGGACTTACAATGGAGCCGACGGTCGGATTTGAACCGACGACCTGCTGATTACGAATCAGCTGCTCTACCCCTGAGCTACGTCGGCTGAACGGAGACCCAGGCGGTCTACGCAAGCGGAGGCGTATTGTAGGGCAACGGACCCCGCAAGGCAACCGGTGGGTGACCACCCTGCTACGGGCGCTTCTCGCGCAGTGGCCGCCATTCCCTCTCTTCCCTTCATCGTCGCCTCCAACCACCGGTGCCGTCGATTTCAGCTATTCGAGCACGCCTTCGCCGAGGTCGTGGAGATGATCCAGGCCGCCCGCGGGTAAGCTCTGGCGGCCGTCAACGCTGCCCTGATCGACCTCTACTGGCGGATTGGCGAGTACATTGCCCGCAAGCTCGAAACAGCGGCATGGGGCGAAGGCGTGGTCGACTCCCTGGCTCGCTACATCCAGCGGCGCCACCCGAACCTCAGAGGATTCACCCGGCGAAACCTCTTCCGGATGCGGCAGTACTTCGAGGTCTACAAGGAGCAGGAAAAAGTGTCAGCACTGCTGACACAATTGCCGTGGACGAATCACCTGATGATCCTCAGCCGGAGCAAGCGAGCGGAAGAGCGGGAATTGATGGTCATCGTGCGGGAGAATGAAAACGGTGGCAGCTTCTACGCTCCGCTGTCGCTCAACATCAAGCTCACCTTCACCCCGGTGGGTGGCGGAGCGCCTCTCGAAGCGGTGAAGAGCATCCGGTTCCCGGCCAAGCCGCTCAGCGTCTGGACCGACATCCCGGGCAAACGAGCCTCTTTCGACAGCTTTGTCAACATCGACAGCGACGCCGATGGGGTGTTGGATCTGATGCTGCCCGGCACCTCCAACTTCGCTGCCGGCTTCAAGGGCACCCCCTCCGGTGGCCACGGTCCCGTCACGAAGACCGCGTATGCGGGAGTTCCATATTGCGACGGTTCGGGAGCCTACTGGGCTGAAGACTGCCACGAAACAACCACCGTCCTCGAATAGGTGAGGCCCAGGAACGCGGGCAGCCCGCAAGTGCTGTCCGCGTCGTACCGAGGGTGATCCGGGACACCGCTCCTTGACCGGGGAAAGGAATTTCACTACATTCCTCGGAGGAACGACTCCGGCTAAATCCTTGATATGGCAGAGCTTTCAACCCGTCAACCACCCCGGCGGCGCGCGGTGAGAGCGGTGCCCTCATGAACACGGCAACCCGGCTGGTCTCTTCGCTCGGCTACGCCCTTTGGCGCCCCCTCCTGCGTCGGCGGCTGGGCCGCGTCTCGCTGGAGGAGATCGACGGCGTGGCTCTCGTAGTGCTTCCCGAGGTCTTCAATCCGGCGGTCTACCGCACGGGCACGCTGCTGGCTCGCGCCGTGACGTCGTGGACTCCACCCAGACACTCGGAGATCCGGGTCCTCGACTTGGGAACCGGCAGCGGGATCGGCTCCGTGTTCGCCGCCCGGCGTGGATTTCGAGCCGTGGCCGTGGACGTCAATCCGGAGGCGGTGCGGTGTGCCCGGATCAACGCCCTTCTCCACCATCTGGAAGAGAGGATCGACGTGCGGCAGGGCGATCTCTTCTCTCCGGTGGCCGGCGAGCGATTCGACCTCGTGCTGTTCAACCCCCCCTTCTTTCGGGGCGAGCCGTCGGGCGATCTCGACCGCGCGTGGCGCGGTACGGATGTGCTGGAACGCTTCGCCGCCGGCCTTCCGGAGGCGTTGACTCCGGACGGCACCGCCCTCCTCTGCCTGTCGACCGATGGCGACGGCGACGCTCTGCTCGCCAGTCTGCGCGACGGTGGATTCTGGATCGAGACGGCCGTGCAGCAGGACTTCGGCAACGAGATCGTCACTGTCCACGCCGCGCGGAGGACGGCGGCGTGAGGCGCAAAGTCCTGCTGGTCAATCCCCGGATGTGCCCGCCCAAAGCGGTGCGCATGCCGCTTTCGCTTCTCGCCCTAGGCGCGGCGCTGGAGGCCGAGCACGACTACCGGATCGTGGACGGCAACGTCGATTCCGACGCCCGGGGGACCGTGCTGCGCGAGCTCACGGCGGGAGGGTACGACCTGCTGGGAATCACCGTCATGCCTGGGCCGCAGGTGGCGCCCGCCATCGAGATCTCGCGGGCGGCGCGGGAGGCCCACCCGGAGGTCCCGATAGCGTGGGGCGGATACTTCCCGACTCTTTATCCCGAAGCGGCGATCAATGCCCCGTATGTGGATTACGTGGTGCGCGGCCAGGGCGAGACGACGCTGCTGGATCTGATGGCCGCCGTGCCGGACGCGGGTTCCGCCGTCGCCGGGATCGCCGGCATCACCTGGAAGGATCGCGGCGAGGTGCGCCACAATCCCGACCGCCCTTTCCAGCCGGCGGACCGCTTTCCCCCTCTTCCCTACGAGCGTGTGGCCGCGGACATGGACCGCTATCTGCGCCCGAGCTTCATGGGAACGCGCACCGCCGTCCACCAAGCCGCCATTGGCTGCCGTTATCACTGCACGTTCTGTGGCGTCGTCTCGATGTTCAACGGCACGACCCGGCTGGACGCTCCGGCCCGTCTCGAAGCCGCGCTCACCACGCTGCGGGACCGCTGGGGGGCCACGGCGGCCCAGTTCTACGACAACAATTTCTTCGACCGCGAGGAGACGAGCATCCCCGTTCTGGAGGTGCTGGCCCGCCTCGCCATGCCCTGGTGGTGCTATGCCCGGGCGGACACGCTGGCCGAGTTTGCGCCCGCCACCTGGGATCTGATCCGCCGCAGCCGCCTGAAGATGGCCTACATCGGCGCCGAGACGGCGAGCGATGACGTGTTGCGGTCGATGAAGAAGGGCAGCCGCGTCTCGCACACCTTCGAGGCCGCCCGCCTCTGCCGCGCCCATGGGGTGACGCCGGAGCTGTCGTTCGTGCTGGGCGGTCCGCACGACCCGGAGGGGGAAATCGAAAAGACTTTCGAGCTGATCAAGGGATTGAAGGCCGTGCATCCCGAGTGCGAGGTCATCCTGTACTTCTACAGCCCGACGCCGCAGCGTGATCCCGCGGCGACAGCGAATACGGTTCGCCTGCCCACGCTGGCAAAATACGGTCCTGAGGGTCCCTCCCTGCCCACCACTCCGGAGGAGTGGACGGAATCACGCTGGATTCGCTACGTCTGCCATCAGGACGCGCCATGGCTGACGCCGAAAATCCGGCAGCGGATCATGGACTTCTCCACCGTTCTCGGCTGCCGCTTCCCCACCGTGCAGGATTACCGGACGCCAGCCTGGGGCAAGGCCCTGCTGCGCGGGCTGGCGGGCCGGCGGTATGAGAAGGGACGGTATGACGATCCGTGGGAATTGCGGCTGGCGAAGCGGATGATTCCGTTGCGGGAGCCGGCACGAGAAAGTTTGTAGGGGTAGGGTTTCCAGGAAAGTAGCCCTCTCGCCGCCCGCGCCCGGGATTGAAATCCCGGGCTACCGACGGTGTCCCCTACGGGGTCGCAAAATCCGTTCGCATGGGTCCCGGAGGGACTACCGTGGGTAGCCGGGGATTTCAATCCCCGGCTACGACGGGCCATGGGGTGCTGATTTCACGACATCTCCGCCTGCGGCCACAACCAATCACTGGCCTTCTAGTCGATCTTGGCTTTCTCCCTCGACGAGCGTCGCATTCGTCAGATCCGTGCTCACCACCTCGTACTCGGTCTTGGGTCCGAAGCGGACGACGTCTCCGAGTTGGAGAATGCAGCGGTCGATGCGCGCGCCGTTGACGAACGTTCCTCCCGAGGAGCCGAGGTCCTTCAGCACCAGCTCCGCGCCCTGCCACTGGATGCGCGCGTGCCGGCGCGAGACGGCGAGATCCGAGAGGACGATATCGCAGCTCGTCGCCCTGCCGATCTGGAGCGGCCTCTCGTCCGGCCGGATCTCACCGGTGAGCACAGGACCTCCCCGGCGTACGAGCTTCAGCAGGAACCGCATCTCGGATGATCCCTCCTGGAAAAAGCGGTAGGATATTTTACGTTACCTTCGGAATCCATGCTTGCCCCCGGCACCCACCTTGGTCCCTACGAGATCCTCGCCCCGCTGGGAGCGGGTGGCATGGGAGAGGTCTACCGCGCGCAGGACCCGCGGTTGGGACGGCAGGTGGCGATCAAGATCCTGCCTCCCGAGCGCGCCTTCGATCCCGAGCGTCTCCGCCGTTTCGAGCAGGAGGCGCGGGCCGCTTCGGCGCTCAGCCATCCTCACATCCTGGCGGTCTTCGACTTCCGCTCCGACTCAGGTGTGTCCTACCTCGTCACCGAGCTGCTCGAGGGCGAGACCCTTCGCGCCCGGCTCGTCGGAGGAGCGCTGCCGGTGCGCAAGGCCCTGGACATCGCGGTCCAGATCGCCCGCGGGCTGGCGGCGGCGCACGAGCAGGGGATCGTGCACCGGGACCTGAAGCCGGAGAATCTGTTTCTGAGCCGGGATGGACAGGTGAAGATCCTCGATTTCGGCCTCGCCAAGCTGCCGCTTCCCGACTCGGCGTCCAGGCTCGCCTCAGCGACGACCACGCCCGGCACGGAGCCGGGCGTGGTGATGGGAACGGTCGGCTACATGGCGCCCGAGCAGGCTCGCGGGCTGCCGGTCGATCACCGGGCGGACCTCTTCTCCCTGGGCGCCATCCTCTACGAGATGCTCGCCGGACGCCGGGCCTTCCAGGGGGCTTCGGAGGTCGAGGTCTTGAGTGCCATCCTGCGCGAGGATCCGCCGGACCTGCTGAGCGCGGAGGGCCGGCCGGTTCCCCTGGCCGTCGAGCTCGTGGTCCGGCACTGTCTGGAGAAGGACCGCGAGGCGCGCTTCCAGTCGGCGCGCGACTTCGCCTTTGCCCTGGGTACGCTGACCGGCTCCGCCTCCGGCCTCGCCGTGGCAACTCCCGCGGCGCGGCGCAAGCGGATCGCCTGGGGAGCCGTGGCCGTCCTCTTGCTCGGACTCCTGGGCACGGGAGCCATGGCCTGGCTCACCCGGCGATCCGGCGAACCGAGGACTCCCCTCCAACTCTCCGTGCTGGCGCCGGCCGGCGAGAAGCTGTACAGCTTCCCCTCCGCGGTGCTCTCGCCGGACAGCCGCCAGATCGTCCTCGTCGCCACCGGGAGCAACAGCCGGACCCGCCTCTGGGTCCGCTCCCTGGATCACGACGACACACGTCTGCTCGACGGGACGCTGGGAGCGCTACGCCCCTTCTGGTCGCCGGATGGGAAGGACATCGCGTTCTTCGCCGACGGCAAGCTCAAGCGGATTCCCGCCGCGGGCGGCGCGGTGCAGACCGTGGCGGATGCACCCACGGGAAGCGGCGGCTCCTGGGGACGGGATGGGACGATCCTGTTCGCGCCCACCGATATGTCACCGCTCTGGCGCGTCGGCGCAGGCGGCGGGCGCGCGGTGGCGGTCACCCGGCTGGATCCGGCACGCCACGAAACCGGCCACCGCTACCCGGTCTTCCTCCCCGACCAGAAGCGCTTCCTCCTCTACGTGCGGACCGACGGAGGCCGCAGCGGCATCTACACCGGGACACTCGGCTCGCCGGACCTGCGCTTCCTCTCCCCCTCCTCCTCGAACGCCCTCTACGCCCCGCCGGGGTACCTCCTCTTCACCAGCGAGGCGAACCTGATGGCGCAGCGGTTCGATGCCGGGTCGCTCGAGCTTTCAGGGGCGCCGGTCGCCCTGGCGGAGGGGATCAGCATCGAGGCCGATGCGGCCGACTTCTCGGCCTCCGATGCGGGTATCCTGGCCTACCGCCCGGTGCCTATGACGCTTACGCAGAACCAATGGTTCGATCGCACCGGGCAGCGTCTGGGCGCGCTGGGAGAGGTGGGCTACTGGTCCAGCCCGCGGATCTCTCCGGACGGCAGGCAGGTGGCGGTGATGCGCGTGGACCCGCGGACTCAGGATCTCGGCGTCTGGCTCCTCGACACTGCACAAGGGCAGGCGCGGCTCTTTGCGGAAGCGCACCCCGGCACCTACATCTTCCCCGTCTGGTCTCCGGATCAGTCGCGGCTCGCTATGGCCGTCGAGCGCGGAGGAAAGGCGGACCTGTATACCAAGGACCTGGATGGCGGGGCGGAACACGCGCTGCTGGTCTCCAGCCGTTACAAGATACCCACCGACTGGTCTTCCGACGGCCGGCTGCTCGTCTACACGAAGTCCGATCCCGCCGGGGTTTTCGATCTGGAGGCGTTGCCGCTCGCGGGTGGCCCGCCCCTCTCCGTCGTGAGCAGCCCGTTCTCCGAGGGGGACTCCCAGCTTTCGCCGGACGGCCGGTGGCTCACCTACACCTCCGACGCCAGCGGGCGGATGGACGTCTACGTGCGTCCCTTCGCCCAGCCGGGAGCGGAGCGGGTGGTATCGCCCGGGGGAGGATTCGGCCCGCACTGGCGGCGCGACGGCCGGGAGCTCTTCTACATCGCGCCGGACGGTCATCTCATGGCCGTGCCCATGGCACCGGGGAAGGAGCTCGATCCCGGCCCCGCCCACGTCCTCTTCGACGCGCGCCTGGGCGTCCTGCCCTACGACCTGGCCGAGTACGACATCACGCCGGACGGCCAGCGCTTCCTCGTCAACCAGCCGGTAGGCCCCATCGCCCCCGAGGCTGTCAACCTGCTCTTCGATTGGACGTCGAGGCTACCGCGTTGATCCCTCGCCGACACCGTCGCCAGCCCAATGTAGAGACGCCCGGAGGGTAGCGCGAGCTACCCCGTGGGGCGTCTCCGGCGGAGGCATGACCTCAAGATTACGTGGAAGATCTGAAAACCGAAAACCAATCTGGTCCAAACCGTCAGTTAGAAACGGGATGGCGATCCTTCGCCGGAGACGCCCCACGGGGTAGCTCGCGCTACCCTCCGGGCGTCTCTACATTGGCTGCCGTCGGCCTCCGAGTAATTACGACATCTCCGCCTGCGGCCACAAACAATCGCTGACCACCTTCGAGCACCGTGCCCTAGCAACGTCCGCAGTCACTTCGCCAGCCTCCGACGAGGCTGCTGCTTCCCAGCAAACGTCCGAATGACGAGTCTGCCACGCCCCTGGGTTGCCAAAGGAACTCCGGCCTGGTCAATCGCAGCGGCGATCAGCGCCTCAACATCCGGATGCGCCAACTGCCTGGCAGCCTCCACCCGGATGAAGCGGGTTTGCTTGCCCGATCCCATCAGAAGCTTCTTCGGGTCGGGCAATTGAGGTCCTTGCATTAGGTACAGACGCACACCGTCGGCACGCGCGGCGATTGACACAATCCCATCCGTGGGTCGATCCGTCGGCGAATACCCGATGACGAAGAAGCTCTTGTAGTAGTACAATAGCTCGTTGGCAGTCGGCAATCGCTTGCGCACAGCAGACCGGATCGAGCGGATGAGCTTCTGGTCCTTGGGATCGAACTTCTCGATCAGGGATCGAAGCTGGGCCTCTGGTGTGCCCTTCGCGTCAACGGAGCTGACTGCCATCTCACCCTCCAGGTTCTTGTAAGGAATGCTGCAAGAGATCCACCCAACGTCGTATGAGTTAGGCGACACTTCTTGGGCGGTTCGGGCTGGATCCTGGGCTGCGGCAGTTGCCTGCCACGCGACCTGTGTCGGAGCGGCGCGAACGGTGGTAGGCAGCTTGAACGAACGGCGACTACCCATAGCGCTGCCTTACCTCTGAGATCGAGTTGGCGACAAGTTGCTCGAGCACTGACTTGTCGAGATCATCCAGTCGCTTGAAGTACAGGCAAGACTTGCCCATCTTATGCTTGCCAAGCTTGGACAACAAGGACCTCTGTCTGTCTCCTTCAGCCACCAGGTAGACCACCAGTTCGCGGCCGCGGATAGCGAAGCCAGCCAAAGGAGCCTCACCTGTGCGCCCGCTCTCGTAGGTGTACCGGTAGAAGCCGTAGCCAACGATGCTTGGCCCCCACATCTTTGGCGGTTGCCGAGTGATCTTCTTGAGCAGGGCCAGCAACTCCTGGCAGTCGGCGTGCTGCTGCTCATTGGCCCTTGAGGCAATGTAGTCCTCAACGCTGGCGTCAGTGGGCTTGGTCTTGTTCTCGGCCATCGAGGCACACCCTCCGAGAGAGGTCGGTTCGTAGACGAAGGTGTTCCGAGTGCCGCCTAACGCTGTTGGTGGTGAGCGCGCGGGAACCGCACTGTTTGCGGTTTCCATCCGGCTCGACCGCTGGGGTTTGCCGCACTACCCATACGTTGCGATATTTGTATGCAGCTTCTCCTTGGCAGCAGTTCCTCTTCCTCCAATTCTACCCCGTGCACCACGCTATGGGCGGTAAACGAAGCATGTGAGTCAGTTACGGCAGACGCACGGCAGCCGGGACCAGGACACCGGTAATCATGCAAAAATCTCCGTCGGTGGCGGCATCGTTGGTAGTGCAGGTAATTGCCGCCGCCTTTGGGAGAATCACACCCGGGGTGAAGGTCTGACACGAGCTACCAGAACTACCCACATGCGCGATCCCGCCGAGATTTCTGGCGTCAAGCCGAATGCCTCCGTTTATGGGACTTGTGCAGGCCTGCGTCAGGATGAAGTCTCCGGTGGTCGGTGTCGTGTACACCACCGTCCGCGTCTGTTTTGGGCCTGAGAGTGTTGTGGATGCCGATACCAGTACCGCTGTGTCGGGAAACATCCGGTTTATGTTGCTTTTAGACAAGTTCAAGTTCGAAGCCGACTCTGAGGTGGTCGCCGCCACAGCTACGAGAGCTAAAGCTAGAGTTAGTATTCTTTTCATTGTATCGCTCATTTCCTTTCAGAGGTCGTTTGTATGTCGACACCAGCCACTCACGTCTCCTTAGCCGGCCAACGGCTCTGGAGGTGAGCGGCGGCGTTAGCGTCCGCTCGACCGACCGTGTTAGGCGTCGCGGGGCCCTTTCGTGCTTCTGAGCTTCTCAAGCAGCCGCCGAGGCGCTGGGCTCATTCCAGTGCATGCGCTTGGAGGGAGCCGTCTATAGTCAGGAAGACCAGCGCGCCGGACGCAAACTGGTAATCGATAACGTTCTGGCCTATTCGCTCCTCTCTTACTTCGTTGACGCGCTGTAAGAAGAGTTCGCCGCTGACGTCGACGGAGGCAACCAGATTTCCCATGACCTTGAATGAGCGCACGCCACTTCTCACAAGTTCTAATGCCATAGCGGTCCTCCGAATGTAGAGTGGTTTTCTGAACTACCTTGGGACATTCGAGTGAATGGAGAGCAGCATACCTGCGGTGTCGCGCCTGCCCAGGGCTGTCCTCCAATAGCGGTTGAGCGTAGCCTTGAGATTGCGCACACGCTGGTTATGCTGGCGTACCTGCTGGCTGCAGCGCTCGATCGCTTGGCGCTGCTTCGCCGTAAGCTGACGGAGCTTGCTTTGAAAGGGTGAGAGGATGTTCGGTTTAACCATGTTGTGCGGAAGCCAATCGTATTATGGGCGCCTAACGCCTGACCAAGCGGCGCGCGTCTTTCCTGCGCGTCCGCTGGATGGTTTTGTTCGGCACTCCTTAGTCCGAGCCGGTCCTATGGGGATTCAATCCCTCGCAGGCACTTCGCGCGATACCCTGCCGGCCCCCACACACCCCTGACAGCCGCCGTGTGGCTTTCAGAGACTGCTCAGCGAAGGGTTCTGCCGCATGCCCAGGCTCCTCAACCGCGATTTCGTGTCGGTGAGTATACCGCAGCAGCCCGTTAAGAAACACCACTCCCCGGCTCCGCCGCTGAGCCAATAAATATTGAAATCGGGCTATGAAGGGTAGGCTCATCAAGGCGGAGCCCTCGGCGCCCGGGCACCCGCTCCAGGAGACGGGGCTCCCGCTGCAAAAATCGGGTAGACCCGGCCGGTTGCCCGACCGGGCCCCCCACAGATCCGGACGTGCGGATTTCCCGCATCCGGCTCCTCGTGGCACGGCTTCGCTACGCGACTCAGATGGCATGGACGATCCGA
>Ga0134125_10000275_pt1 | contig 72766 bp, 67 predicted proteins | sample KB31751_FD_96464 | JGI IMG/M metagenome (GOLD analysis project Ga0134125, IMG submission 96464) | Terrestrial soil microbial communities with excess Nitrogen fertilizer from Kellogg Biological Station, Michigan, USA - KB3-175-1 | ecosystem: Environmental > Terrestrial > Soil > Unclassified ... | reverse complement strand
GATGGTTGAGCACGTTGAACGCTTCCAGCCTCAATTGCATGTTCAGCGACTCGTGGAGTTCGAAGATGCGCGAGATCTGTGCGTCCATGTTGAATGCCGGGGTTCCGCGGAACGCGTTCCTGCCGGTCGTCCCGAAAGTCCCTACCGGGGCTTTGGTAAACGCCGCAGGATTCAGATATTCGCGGTTTGCCGCCCCGCTCTGCTGCCGGAACGCAACCTTCTGGTAAATGGGCTGCCCCGGAACCAGGTTGGCATGGTCGTTGTTGACATCGACGAGAGAGTTATCGTTCGCTGTTCCCGTTCCGAGTGTTACCGAGAACGGCGCGCCGGTCTGAATGCGAATCAGCGGAGCGATCTCCCAGCCGTTAACTGCCACCTTCTCCCAGCGGTTTGCGAGGGAAAAGTTTGTTCTTGCCACCAGTGAAACATTCTCGATGTGCCGGTAATCAAAGCCGCACGGGCCGTAATCGGACGCAGGATTGTTGAAGTTTTGTACGGAGGTGGCGGCGACGTCGCCCTGCTCGTCGACGATGTCCAGGCACTTGGACCATGTCCAGTTGCCCAACAGCGTAAACGTCGATGACAGCCGGCGATTGATGGAGGTGATCAGGCCATGGTAGTTCGCCATGCCTTCGTCGCCGATCAACACTGACCCTCCGCCGCCAAAGGAATAGCCCGCGCCCTGCGTGGGGTTCTCAAGAGTCAGCAGCGCTCGTGCCTGATAACTGTTGCCATTTGCCTGCGAGCATGCTCCGGTACCGGTACCCGCCTCGGCAAGGTTGGTTCCGGGTGCCACGCAACTTCCCGGTCCGTTCCAGTTGCCGGGAATATAGACGACTGGATTGAGTGGAATACCGAGCTCGATATGCGATGTCTTGTTGCCGATGTAGTCGAGCTGGAACTGCCAGCCTTTGCCGAAGGACTGTTGGATGCTCGCCGTCCACTGCATCGTCGAAGAGGGCCGGAAATGGGCGGGTAACACAATGTATTGGGAGTTCGGGAAGAAGTGGACCTGTCCGGGCACAGCAATCTGCGCCTGCGGAAACGGATTTGTGTTGATCGTAGTGGCAGTAACAAGCGCCGATGGGATGGACCAGGGCGTGCTGAACGGGATGTATCCGGCGGAGTTCTGGCTGATCGCCGTGGCAAACGGCGGGTTCTGCTGGTTGCGCTGACCGGTAAAGAAGTTCGGCTCGTCGTAGATGTACTCCGCGCCGGCGCGAATCACTGTCTTCCCTTTGCCGGAAACGTCATAGGCGAAGCCGAGGTTAGGATCGAACTGCCACGGCGAGTTCTGCGTAAACGCCTTGGGGACGCCGGCATCGCCGTAAAACAGGGCGCCTGCAGGAGCTCCGTTGGGCGTCGTCCCTGGCGTGGAGGCGGAGAAGCCTCCCGAAAACACCTTGCTGTAGGTTGTCGAAAGGAAGTTGGCGTTGTTGAACACGACACCGCGATTGAAGTAGTCCGTCGGCTCAAATTCAGGCGACCAGCGCAGACCGGCCACGATCGTCAACTGCGGAGTGGCATGGTAAGTGTCCTGGAAGTAGAGGCTGGGAATCGGAGCACGCAGCGCATTCTGCTGTTGCTTGCTCTGCTGGAAGGCGCTCATCGTTCCCTCCAGGAAGTCCAGGGCACCGTCACCGATCTGTGTCGTTTTATAGTTCGGGTTCTGGGTTGCGGTGCCGCTGTTTCCGTATGGCCCGTATGAGCTGTAGGCGCTGTTGAATGAGAATTGCCCGTTGGATTCGTACCCGTTCCCGATGTTCAGCTGGTTGCGCACGAACTCGCCGCCGAACACAAACTGATGGTGCCCGTGCACTAACGTCACTTCATCATCAATGGCAAGGGTATTGTCATTGAAGTGTGCGACGGAGTTGGTGCCGCCGCCGATCGTGAAGCCGCCCACGCCGCCGCCGGTCGAGAGCTGCAGGCCGTTCGCAATCGGGTTGTAAATCGCAACGCCAAGGCCCTTAGGCGCGTTGATGTCGGACGCGTTGTAGCCACGGTTGTTGACGCGGCGCAACACGGCAACGTGGGCGCTGTTCACCAGGTTCGAACTGGCGGTGAAGTTCTCGCCGACAATCAGGCTCTGTACCCGCTGCAGTGGATTTCCGGCAGCTGCGGTCACCAGGATGTTGTTGGGAAAGAACCACGACGGCAACTGGTACCCATCGAACATGTACCGCGCAAACAGATTGTTCCGGGAATTGATGATGTAGTCCTCACGCGTGACGAACTGCTTATCGTACACGTCATTCGGAGTTGCGTATTGCACAACTCCGCAGTTGTAGATATCCACGTTCGGGTTAATGGGTGGCAGATATTTCAAAAGGGCCAATGACTGCGCGTTCCATGTGGGGAGCGCCGGGCCGCCGGGCTGGTTGTATTTGTTACCCGGCAGGACAGCGCCGGTCAATGGATCGAGCAGTTGCGTCGTGCTTGTCGTGCAGGAGGTCTTGGTGATCGTCGAACCGGGAGGCGGAGCCGTTACGGAGAAATCGCCTGCAAGGTTCGCCGCTGTGGGAACGTGCGCGGTCGTTGTGGCGCTCAACTGCTTCGCTTCGTGAAACTGATAGCCGGCAAACGCGAAGAGCTTGTCATGCTTGATTGGACCGCCGAAGGTGCCGCCGTACTCGTTCTGGTGTAACTGGTCTTTGCCGCTGCCCGGTCCGTTGGGAGGGATGACGAAGAAGTTGGTTGCGTCGATGTAATTGTTGCGGATGAATTCAAATGCGGAGCCGTGATACCTGTTCGTCCCAGAGCGTGTAACTACATTCACCATGCCGCCCGAGTGCATGCCGTCCTGCGCGCCCAGGGCCGCAGTCTCCACACTGAACTGGTCGACTGCATCCGGAAAGGGGAAGGGCAGGTTGGTGTTGCCCATATAGTCGTTGTTGTCAGCGCCGTCCAGGCGATACAGGATCGTGTTGCCTTGTCCGCCCGCAACCGAGATCGAAACGGATGCATACGAGTACTTGCTGCCGTTGGAGAAATCGCCGCCGCTGGCGTTCGTCGAGCCACCTGAGGCCTGGATCAATGCCGTCATCTGGCGGCCATTCAGAGGCATCTCCAGAACCGTCGAACTGTTGATCGTCTGCTTGAACGTGGGGTCCTCGGTTTGCAGCGCCAGCGAATCCGTATGCACTTCAACGTGCTCGGTCGCGGCGCCAACCGTCATCTTCACGTTGACTGAAATACTGCTGCCTACGTCCAGCACGTTGCCGGTCTGCGTGAAGGTCTGAAAAGAAGGTGCGGCCACCTGGACTGTATACGTCCCGACCTTAATATTGGGGAATACATACACACCCGCGCTATCGGTTTTCGTCGTTTGCGCGATTTTGGTGGTTTCATCGGTGAGGGTTACCGATGCATTCGCAATTGCGGCCCCGGTGGCATCCGAAACCGTTCCCTGGATATTGCCCGTACCGGCGATCTGCGCACGCGCTACGCCTGCGACAAAAACGAAAACCGCCAACGCGAGCAGTTGGACCACTGCCGCCATCCGCCTGAAACTCAATCCTTGCCGCATCTCTTGCCTCCAGAAATCGAACTGCAAATAGGGCCCTGTTTGTGGGATCGTTTTAATTCATCGCTGTCCGACCATGCGGTCCATTCGGACAGCTTTGGTCGAACCACGGTAGCTTTCTCACTGATGCGTGCTGCGTTCTTTTTCCGCATCTTCAAGCGCTGTTTGCTGGGACGCAATGAGACTGCTACGCCGGCGCGGGTATTGTCAAGAAATGATTGCGTCTATTTCCGATGTCGGTCCGTATATGGGTTAAATACCCTGTCGAGCGTTCGGCGGTCAGTTGCTTAGAACCACCCGGTTTTTCGCTGACAACAAGCTATTTTTGTTTCTGCCTTCATGGGGGTGTGCGAAGTGACGTGCGCTTTCTGTCAGTGAGCGCTCTTTGCCGCGCGAACGATCGCCGCATCCAGCCGCATTGCCGCCAGCCCATCCTCCCCCGTGACCGGAGAAGGTTTGCCATCGCGCACCGCTTCCACGAAGCCCGAAACCGAAAGCGCGAATGAATCTTGGTAGCTGCAGGCAGGCAGCGCGGCAATCTTCTCTGCGATTCTTCCTCCGCTTGCCGAACCACGCAGGTTTGCCCGTGTCGCCCGGCTGATGACGATGGACTCCTGCGTGCCGTACAGCGCGAAGGACCAGAAGTGCTCTTCCAGCGGCACCATGGCCGAGGCCGACATCGACGCAACGAAGTTCGCCTCCTCCTCCGTACCAAAGCGCATGGTTGCGGCGACAGCGATGGATGGGTGGTACAACATCTCGTCGTGTAATTGGCCGCCGTACGCCCACGGCCGCTGCGACGCAACGGAGACGGGCGGCCGCAGCTCCTGCTCGTCCACAAGCGTCGCGCTCACCTGTGTCGGATCGCCGAAAAAGTAGCGCGCAAGGTCCAGCAGGTGCGGCCATAGGTACGCATGCATGTGCGCGGAGAACAGGGCAGGCCTGCCGAAGCCGCCGCACGCCAGCTCTTCTTTGATCAGCGCGTGCGCGGGCACGCTGCGATAGTTGTAGTTCACACCCAGCATGCGGCCGGAACGCTTTGCCGCCGCGACCATGGCTTCGCCTGCCGCGATCGTGTGTGCCATCGGCTTCTCGCACAGCACGTGGCAGCCGGCCTCAAGCGCCAGCAGCACCGGCTCGACATGGTCCCACTCCAGCGTCGCCACGGAGAGGATGTCCGGCCGTTCGCGCTGCAGCATCTCCTCCACAGACGTGTACCCGCGAACCCCGAAGTCAGTCGCGAAGTTCGCAGCCCGTTCGGCACTCCCGCTCACTACCGCGACCGGCTGGGTATGAGGACAACTCCCGTAGGAGTGTGCGTGCAGACGGGCCGCGCCACCGGTGCCAATCACTGCTGCCTTCAAAGCATTCCTCCCGTCCGCCGCCGGCAGTGTAGTGCATCGCGCCGAACGAGGTCCTTCAGGGGGCAGTCGCCGTTTCCTCGGCATCATGGCTTGCCTCGGATTCAAGCCCATTCAGGCCAATTGCCGTAACGCGATAGGCATAGCGTTGTCCGGGCGAAACATCGGTGTCCCGATATGCCGCCTCAGCCAGGGGCTGCTCGCCGCTGACGCGCTGCCATGGACCCGCTGCGGCGGCCTCCGTCACGGCGCGCCGGTAGACGCGATAGCCGGCCACTCGCGGCTCATCGTTCGGCTCCCACGAAAGATCGATCACCGCATGTGCGGCTGGTCCCTCGCCCGTGAATCCGGGTACGGCGACAAGCCCCTCCGGAGCGTCCGGCGGAAATACGTCCGCGACCGGCACCATGACTGCAGCCGATGGCGCGCTGCGGACCTCCAACTGCTCGCCGCCGACGCTGACCGTCCGTACACGCGACGCCACATAGCGGTAGGTGTGCCCTATCTCAACGCTTCGGTCGACGGTGCCGCCGGGATCGGCGCCCGCCCCATTGCCCGCCTGCAGATGGACCTCCGCCGGTTCCTTCTGCCCGGAGAGCGCTTCCGACACAGAACCCGGCTTTCGATTCTGCTGCCTCGGATCGGTGGCCGTCCGCTGCAACTCTACCGTTTCGCCATGCGACTCCGCCTCGGGAGTCCATTCGAGCACCGCGCCCGCCTTGGACAGATGTGCACGAAAATCCTTTAGCGGTGCGAGTGCATCGCCCGCCGCGGCGTAAATGCTTGCCGAGGGGCCCGCCGTTCGTCCTGCCGCATTCTTCAACTGCACGCGGTAAGCAAGCAGTCGAGGCATACCCGAGGCAAGTTGCGCCGGCAGCATATCGGTGGCTTCTCCGGCCTTACCGGATTGGGCCACTGCCGTGGCAACCACCGGCGCGCACGGCTTGCCGCCGGCGCTCGGGCTCGCTTCCGGCGGGTTCATAGCTGAAGTTCGCGCCGCGAGCGTCGGGTCATTCACGACGTCACGGCAGATCTCCGCCTCCACTGGACCTTTGATCAATAGGCGGTCCGTGGTCCGCTCGGGTGTGGTCCAGCGAACAATCACTGCTGAGCCGACGCGCGTTGCGCTCAGGGTGCTCGCTGCAGGAATCTCCGGCAGGTTCAACGATGGCGGCGACGGTGGCCCGGGACTCGCGCATCCCGCAAGTGCCCCGCACAGCAGGCAAAAGGCTCCGCATCCGGCCCAATTTGGACTCCATACCATCAAACCCCGTGTGCGTGGCGACGTATTCGCAAAAAACGGCATCCAACCAAAGGCTAAAGCATTTTTCCGGCGCACGGAATTCGCAGCGCGATCGCGGCCCGGACCCGGGGATTCCGTCAGGCAGGTCCTCGAGGTTTCGGGGGGCCAAAATACTTTTTGACAGGACCCAAAAATGGCGACACCAGGCGTTCTCAGCAGCAATCTCTCCCGCTCCATCAGCCACCCAGGTCTTCACGCCGTACCGGACGTCTCCAACATTCAGATTGACGGTGAGGCCGCCGAATCCGTCATCGCCGAAAAGAAAATCGGTGAGCGCATCAAACATCTGCGCCTGAAGAAATCCATGGGACTGGTCGAGCTGGGCCGCCATACCGGCCTCTCAGCCAGCTTCCTCTCCCAACTGGAGACGGGCCGCGTCGTTCCTACGCTGCGCAATCTCGCGCGCATCGCGATGGTCTTCTCCAAGGACCTGAATTATTTCTTTGAGCCGGAGCCGCAGACACTCTTTCGCGTTCACCGCGGAAAGGATCGCGTTCGCATGCCGCAGTCCGGCGTGGATGATCCCTGCTACTTCTTTGAGAGCCTCGGTTATCTGGTTCCCGACCGTCAGCTCGACCCCTACTTCGCCGAATTCCTGCCTGCGAGCGCCGGCCGGCAGCCGCGTTCGCACCAGCATTTCGGTTGCGAGTTCCTCTATGTACTGGCCGGGCGCATGAAGGTCATGCATGGCGCGACATCGCACGAGATCGGGCCAGGCGACGCCATTTACTTCGACGCATCGACCACCCACAGTTACGAGTGCGCGGGCTCAGAGCCTTGCAGCGCCCTCATCGTGACGTTGCAGCAGCCGGTTGCGATTCCCAGCAGCGGACCGCGCGCCGCAACACCGCAGACAGGCGCTGCTCCACGAAACGGGGCTGCAGTGCGAAGCTTCACGCAGGGTGCTCCCTCCGCCGGGTCCGACCGCGTGCCGGTGCCCAAAGCGGGCTGAACCACCCGAACTACTGCCCGCTGCTGCGTCCGAGCTCTATCGTCTCCCCGTTTGCCTTCTGCCATGCGATGGCGTTGCGAAAGTTCTGTGCGATCCGGTGCGACTTCGCGATGACGATCTCCGCGTGTTCCGGCGTCATCGTCTCCCGCGCCGTCTCCGCAAACAACTCCAGCCAGCGCCGAAAGTGTGCCTCCTCAAGCGGCAGTTGCAGGTGCGTCATCATCGGATTGCCTTTGTAAGTCTGCGATGCCAGCAGCACCGACGACCAGAAACTCTTCAGCAGGGTCAGGTGCGACGGCCAGTCGTCGATCGCCTCGTTGAACACCGGACCGATCACTGGGTCCAGGCGCACCTTCGCATAAAACCGGTCAACAAGCTCCGATATCTCCTGCTCGCTGATGAATTCGTCTGTCACTACTGCCTCCTTGTCGCTCTGGCTGGAATGCCTCAACCACTAGGATGACACCGGTCCAACTGCCGATTCGGCGATAGCGGAATGTGCGTCCGAACATCGCCTCGCGGTATTGTGGATGCGTTCCTGAAGGAGCGTGATTGCCGTGGCCAGAATCCACTGGGCGGGTTTGCTTGCAATGTCAGTTCTGATCAGCCGGCCTATGCCGGCACAAACGTCGCAGCCGCCGGCTGTAGTCGCTGCTGCTCCGCCCATGGGCTGGAACAGTTGGGACGCCTACGGGCTCACCATCACAGAGGACCAGTTTCGCGCCAACGTGAAGGTGCTGGCGACGCAACTGAAGCCTTATGGCTGGAACTACGCCGTCATCGATGAGGGCTGGTTCTTCTATAACCCGCAGGACCGGCCGCATCCCGGCACGCTGCACTATGCTCTCGATCCCAACGGCCGTTACATTCCAGTGCCCGCGCGCTTCCCGTCAAGTGCGGTGACTACCAATCAGATCGTGCCCACGCCCGCGCCCGCTGCGCAGCCGCCGAAGCTGACCGCCACCATCAGCGAGACGAGTTTCAAGCCCCTTAGCGACTGGGTTCACTCGCAAGGGTTGAAGTTCGGCATACACATCGTCCGCGGCATACCGCGCGCCTCGGTCGAGCGCAACCTGCCCATCGCGGACAGCAGCTTCACGGTCACCGATGCGGCGGATACCTCCGATGCGTGTCCATGGGACCCTACCAACTGGGGCGTGAAAGACAATGCCGCCGGACAGGCCTGGTATGACTCGCTGCTGAAGCAGTATGCCGAATGGGGCGTCGACCTGCTGAAGGTCGACTGCATCGCGAACAATCCCTACAAGATCGATGAGATCCGGATGATCCGGCGCGCCATCGATAAGACAGGCCGGCCGATCGTGCTCTCGCTGTCACCCGGCCCGACGGCATTGGAGCACGCGGACGAGGTAGCGCACCAGGCGCAGATGTGGCGCATCTCCAATGACATCTGGGACCTTTGGGCGAATCCGAAGCCCTGGCCGATTGCCGTCTCCAGCCAGTTCGCGCGCCTGGCTGCATGGGCGCCGTACGTCAAGCCAGGCAACTGGCCCGATGCCGACATGCTGCCGATTGGCGAACTGCGTCCCGTACCGGGAGATGGAGCACCGCGTACGACGCGGCTTACGCCAGCCGAGCAACGCACTCTGCTGACGCTCTGGTCCATTGCGCGATCTCCGCTCATCCTCGGCGCGAATCTCACGCTGCTCGATCAGCCCACACTCAAGCTCCTCACCGCACCTGACGTTCTTCGCATCAACCAGACCGCGACACGCTCCGGCCAGGTGCTGCACTCCGGGGACGTGATCGCCTGGGTTGCGGATCTGCCGGCGAATCTGCCGCCCACCCTGCCGCCCGCACTCCGCCCCGCCCCGCACTCCGACGCCGCCGGCGCCACCACCGCACTGGCGCTTTTCAACACCGGAGACAGTCCCATCACCTTCACCACCAGCTTCGCCGCCTATAACCTCGACGAGACCACCTATCGCGTGACCGACGCATGGTCCGGAAAATCGCTGGGCAAAATGAAGTCGATCGAGAACATGACCATCGAACCGCACGCCAGCGTCCTTTGGCTGCTGAAGAAATAGCGGCTCAAGTTGCGAAGGCTTTTCGGGAGTCATGCGCTCAGCGAAAAACAAAGGCCAGCCGGTCAGGGCTGGCCTTTGTTCGGGGAGCGTCGAACGGGATCGATTACTTCTGCACAGAGAAAGCGAAGATGGTCTCTGAGTGCATGGTTTGGCCGGGCTTCAGCAGCGTCGAAGGGAAAGCCGGCTGGTTGGGCGAATCCGGGTAGTGCTGCGTCTCCAGGCACAGGCCGGTGTTTTTCGCGTAGGGAACTCCTGCCGGGCTCTTGTACGTCGAGTCCAGGAAGTTGCCGGAGTAGAACTGCACTCCCGGCTGCGTGGTCGAAACCGTCAGCACGCGTCCTGACTTCGGGTCATACAGCTTTGCGGCAACCTTCATGGTTCCGTTCGCGCCGTTGAGCACCCAGTTATGGTCGTAGCCGCCGGCGATCTGCAGCTGCTCATTCTTGTCGTGGATCCGCTGGCCGATGGGCGTCGGCTTGCGGAAATCGAACGGCGTGCCTGCAACCGGCTGCGCCCCGCCGACCGGGATAAGCACCTTGTCCACGGGCGTGTACTTGTCCGCGTTGATGGTGAGCACCTCGCCGAGAATGGTGCCCGAGCCGGCGCCCGAAAGATTGAAGTAGGAGTGGTTGGTCAGATTCACCACAGTCGGCTTGTCAGTTGTCGCGGAGTAGCTGATGTGCAGCGCCGCGCCCACGAGTGTGTAGCGCACATGCGCCGTGAGCGTGCCCGGGAAACCCATGTCGCCGTCGGGCGAGACCAGCGTGAACTCCACGCCGCCGGGAATCTCCTTGCCGGTCCATAACTTCTCGTCGAAGCCATGCGGACCGCCATGCAGCGCCTGGCCGTTGTTGTTCTGCGGCACCTGATACGTGTGACCGTCGATGGTAAATTTCCCGCCGCGAATGCGATTTCCGTAGCGGCCAACGATCGCGCCGAAGTACGTCTTCGCCTGTCCCTCGTTCACGTAGCCATTCACAGAGTTGTAGCCGAGAACTACGTCCGCCGATTTGCCGTCCTTGTCCTTCGCGTCGATGGAAACGATGCGCGCGCCGTACGTCGTGATGCGCACCGTCAGCTCCGCGTCTTTCAGCGTGTATACCTCCGCGGCCTTGCCGTCGGGCAGCTTGCCGAAGTCCGCCTTGCTCACCGTTGTGGCCGCCATCGTCTCTACTCCCGCTATTGCCGCTCCCATCGCCATCGTCAGCACCGCCGCCTTCATGAATTGCATCGCCATATTCCCCGCTGAATTCCTGTCCGTCCTGTAGGGCGGGCATTTTCTTCGCACCGCCAAATATAACCGAAATCGTGCTTTCCGGTGGGCCGAACGCCGCGCGCGAGGCGCATCACCCTGCTTTGGAGGCAGGGAACCACCCTTGGTTCCTCCCGCCTTCGTTGCAGAGCCGGGAGGCCGTTACACGGATAGAATCGACCGCAGCACGCGCCGGTTCGATGCCGTTCCTCCTCCATTCCGCGCGCACCTGGAGCCGCCTCTCCGCATCGGCAGCGGTCGCCGCCTCCGCGCTCGTACTGGCCGGATGCCAGTCCGTCGCCAACGCCGGCTCAGCAGCGCAACTGCGTGTCATCGATGCTTCGCCGGACGCGCCGGCGCTGGACATCGTTCCTACTTCCAGTTCTGCGCCAGCGCCGCCTGCGCTGTATAACGTGGGCTTCGGGACGGTCAGCTCCTACATGCGGCTGACCCCCGGAACGTGGGCGCACGCCGCATATCTCACCGGAAGCAGCCAGCAGCTCGCCAATCTGCACGGCGCGCTTGCCCCGGGCGCACAGTACACGCTGCTGGTCAACGACATCTCGGCGGACCTGCATCTCTCGCTGCTGCGCGATCAGTCCACGCCCGCGCCCTCCGGGCTGGTTTCGCTCCGTTTCCTCGGCGAAAGCACGCGCACAGGGCCAATCGATCTTTACCTCGTTCCCGCCGGAGCGGCCCTCACCGATGGCTTCGCGCCAGCCGCTGCCAGGCTCGCATTCGGATCCAACACCGGTTATCGCAACCTGCCCGCCGGCGACTATTCGCTGGTCGCGCTGCCTGCGGGACTGGCGCCGGGCTCCGCTGCGCCGCTCTTCACCAGCAGCCAGATGGCGTACCCCGCCGGCTCGGCCCGCACCGTTGTCCTGGTCGATGGGCCGGCGTTCCGCCAGTCGGCGGAGCTGATGTACTCCGCGCCATCCGCGCTGCACATCCTTACCGCTACGGACTACGATCCGCCGGGAAGCTAGAAGCCGAGGTATCCAAGATACTGCACGTCGTATCCCGTCAGGCTGTTCCCATCGTTGAAGCGGAAGATCACCTCATAGCTCGGCGCCACCAGCGTGCGCGGTCTGGACACCACAATCGTCGCCTCGATCGTGTTCCCGTTCAACGGGTCACGCTTATAGGTTGAATGAGCGATTTTCTTTCCGTCTAAATATGCAATCACCTGTGCCGGACTATGACCCAATGGAACCGCACGCGCTTCTTCCTGCTGTAACGCGCTAATGTCCGGACGATAAAGGTTCCCGCAGCCGCACAACAGCGGACAGATAACCAGCCCGATTCGGAGCTTTTGCCATCGCATCGTCTCGCTAGCGTATATCAATGCCCGGCCGCAATGCTTTCGCTAGAATGGGGCAGGTGGAAACCCTCGCGACAACCAGCTTGAAGGAGCTTGCGGCCGATGTGCTGGCGCGCGCGCTGAAGACCGGAGCAACCGATGCCGAAGTGGTCATATACAACGGCGATGAGTTCTCCACGCACGTGCGGCTGGGGCAGGTGGAGACGCTCAAGGAGTCCGGATCGCGCGCCATCGGCTTGCGGGTTTACATCGCCAGCGCGAGTGAAGGACAGCGCACGGCATCCACCAGTTCCTCAGACCTCTCTTCTGAAAGCCTGGCCCGGCTGGTCTCGGGCGCGGTGGAACTGGCGCGGATTACAACGCCCGATCCTTTTGCCGGACTGCCGGAGGCTGACGAATTCGGCCAGCATGATCCCGCTGCGCAGCATCTGTATTTTTCCGACGTGCTCGAGCAGGATCCGTCCGAACGCATCGAAACGGCGCGTGCTGTCGAAGCCGCGGCCATGGCGTACGACACGCGCATTCAGAACTCGGCCGGCGGCAACTATGACACATCGACCTTCCATAAGGTTCTGGTGAACTCGCGAGGCTTTGCCGGCGAATATCGGCGGACCTATGCGGGCTTCTCCGCGCAGCCCATCGCGCAGGATGCCGCCGGCAAAATGCAGCGCAACTACTGGTACTCGGCGTCACGCACAACGCGGTTGTTGGAGGACCCCGTAGCGATAGGCCAGGAGGCAGCCCGGCGCGCGCTGCGACGGCTGGGGGCGCGCCGCGTGTCGACGCAACAGGCGCCCATCGTGTTTGCGCCGGAGATTACCCGCTCGCTGATCGGCAACCTCTTCGACGCGGCGAATGCCGATGCCGTGTATCGCCACGCAACATTTCTGGCGGACAGGCTCGGCGAGCAGGTCGCCGGCGAAAACGTGACCGTCATCGACGATGGCACGCTGGTCTTCGAGCACCAGGTTCCGGATACTCGAACTGCCACGAATACGTGCCGCATTCATCCCGCAGCCTCATCGCGGGCTGAGTGGGATCGACCAACCACCATCCATGTCGGCGGCTTCGGGACCGCGCCCTTCGACGGCGAAGGCCTGCCCACGCGGCGTACGGTCCTCATCGAGCGCGGCGTGCTGAAGAATTATGTCGCGAACACCTACAGCGCGCGCAAGCTGGGCATTCAATCCACCGGGAATGCGGCGCGATCGCTGGCCTCAAATCCGGGCATAGGCGCAGGCAACTTCTTTCTGGAGCCGGGCGCGCTGACGCCGGAGCAGATCATCGGCGGCGTGTGCAGCGGGCTCTACGTCACTGAGACGATGGGCTTCGGCGTGAATCTGGTCACTGGCGACTACTCCCAGGGCGCGGCTGGCCTGTGGATCGAGAACGGCGAGCTGGCCTATCCGGTGGAGGAGATCACCATCGCCGGCAATCTCAAGGACATGTATCGCAACATCACCGCGATTGGCAGCGATCTTCTCTTTCGCAGCTCCTCCGCCGCGCCCACACTCCGCATCGACGGAATGACCATCGCGGGAAGCTGATCCTGGCATTTTGGGCAGCTACGGGTTCGGCGAAGTGAAGAGCCGATCATAGTCGCGCCAATGTCTGCTCATGATCTGGATTTTCTGGCGGATCGCCGCGGAGGTGTCGGGACCAAGGCGCATGATGCTCTCTTCTTCCGGCGTGGAAGCAAGATCGAGAAGGGGCTCCTTCGTGGTCTCGATGAGTTTGTCCAGATTGACCATCGTATCGATCTCATTGCGCGCCAGGTCCATCAGGTCCGTGCGTGCCCAGTCGGACTGGACGCCGAGGACAGGGTTGGCTTCAGGTTTTGCGCCAATCGCTTTTACCCGATCGAGCTGGGCCTGGTACTCCACCATGTTGCCTGCGGACTGAAGAAGGTAAAGAAGCGCCTGAAGGCGTTTGCCGGTAACGTCCCACTGCTCGTGCGCCGCTTCGGTTTTGGTGGAGTCACGAATGGCGTTGACCAGTGAGATTGCATTGCGAACGCGCGGAACAGAGATTTCGATATCGCGTTGAAACAGCAGCCGCGCGCCCCAGCCTTCGTACATGCGCATCGCCTGGATGTCCACCAGATCGGCTGCCTGCTCCGGTCCCTTGGCCTGGAAGAGAAATGGCCGATAGTAGCGGGCATCCTGGTCGGAGAGTTCTTCTGGAAAGGGAACCATCGGACGGGTGAGCCACCGGTTCAGAACATGCCCGAATCGAAGCATCCCGCCGAAGTCAAGCACCTGAAGATTGTTCTGGACCTCATCCAGCTCGTTCCATACCTCCACGAGATTGTCGGCCTGCGCCTCGCCAACTTCGCTCACCGCGAACGCCCGAAGAGCGGTGACGCGTTCGGCAAGCGTACGCATCGGAAGATTGCGCGTGAACTTCAGGTATCGAAAATTGAAATCGATCGTCGTTGCGTCACCGAAGTTCACATAAAACCGCGACGCCGCACGCAATCCCGGGGATCCATCAATGGCAGGGACCACCATACCTGCAATTGGATAGAAGGCGCCCGAGCTGCCGATCGCCCTCACTCCGGCAAAAGATCGCCCGTCGGGACCTTCCTTGCCTTGTACCGCCAGGCCGCGGGGAAGTTTGCGTACGGTGTTCTCCAGAACATCCGGCGAGAACGTAGGGATCATCCACGGACGTGGGCTGATCGGGGTGAGATTGATCTGAATCTCATGGCCGCTGTCCCTGGCAGCTTGCTGAGCGTTGATCAGAAAACCGGAAACGCGGTCGGCGATCGGGCGATTGCGGAAATTCGAGTTTCCATTCATCCCCGGATAGAGAGACGGGGTCCAGTCGAAGCCGGAGCCGGCATCGGTCGTCACCCAATTGAATTGTTCGATCTCCGGGCACACACCGAGGAGGGCCTGCATCGCTTCGCGGTACATGCGAAGCGTCTCCGGCTGATCGACGTTTGGCGCGAAGTAGACCTTGCGGGAGCGATTGGGCTGATCGATGCGCGGACCTCGCAGCTCGGGATGCGCTGCAAAGAATCCCTCCGGCAGAACGGCGGGTTCGTTCGCGTTCCACACACCCTTCAGGCCGTAACGGGACAGGATCTCGCACCGGCCCCGAAGCAAAGAAGTAACGTGCGCGGAATACTCCGCATCGACGAACGGCTGAAGTTCCTTCGACGGGAAGATAGTGAGCAACCCTGCGTGATGGACAAACCACATGGGATAAGGATCGGAAGCATCCTTCTCCCAGTCGGCGGAGGGAAGACCGTCAGTCACAAGCATATCGGTAGCCCCGAGTTCCTTGGACAGTCGCGCCTTCTGCTCAAAGAAGCTGAGATCCGATCGATCGCCGCTCGCACGCGCGACAGTTGGCTGCTGCCCATGCGCTAGCCCCGCAATGCAAAGAAAAACGATAACCACCGCGTGCCTGGTTTGCCGATGCTGCTTCCCACGCGGGATGCTATTGTGGCTGGCCTTGCCGTCTTCGCCGTATGTGCTGCGGCGATCCAATCTGAGGCTCAATCGCTCTTTCTCGGTCTGATCCTTCACGGAACTCATGCCAGCCATGCTAGCAAGTCGCCTCGGATCGTATCCTCGGCTCTCCGGAAACCGAGGCCACTTACTTCGCCAACTCTTGATTGTCGGCAACAGAAAGCAAGGATGCTCCGATGGCTAATTCGCTGAGGGCTTCTGCACGCTGTCAATCACCATCACCTTGGCGGGCGCCTTCGTCGCCTCCAGCTTCAGCCCAAGCTGCTCCTGGATCGCCGTAAAAAGCGGAGGTTGATCGGCGCTCCCGTCGTTCGCGTCAGGCCTTGGTGGTGGAACCCGTCCTCCATATTGCGACTCATCCGGCGTCCATCTCAGGCTAAGGTCGTACCGGTCCTTCAGGCCCGTCTGGTCCAAAACCGGCCGGTCCAATATGCCCTGCATCAACATCGCAAACTCCTCCATGCTCCCATTGCGCATCCCGAGTCTGCCCGGCGGGCCGCCCATCCCGGGAGGGCTATTTGGATCAGCTCCGCTCTTCACCAGCTTCGACCCCGTCTTCGCTACCGACAGGACATAGACCGACAGCGGTTTCGTGTCCTCATGGAACTTCAGCGCAAACCGGTCCGCCAGCAGCTTACGGACAATCCCCCTGGCCTGCTCAAGACTCGGCAAGCCTTCATGATCCGGCAGCACATCCATGTCGAAGTGATCGGTATGGATCCAGTCCGGCCCTCCTACTACCTGTGTCGGGTGGAGGTTATACGCGAGCGTGATCAGGCCTTCCACCGTGAAGTTACCCGCGACCAGATGCCGTCCCTGCAGCGTAAAACCGCCGCGCGCGTGATCTGGATCGGTGGGCTTAATCGTCGCGACCTCGTACCCCGGTTCAAGCTTCGGGTCCATCAGGCTGAGCGCCGCGGTGGCCTTCGGGATTTCCCACGCGGCATCCGCGTTCACATGTTCCAGCGTGAGCGGAAGCTCTCGCGAGCCCTGCTTCCATGTTCCCACCGCCGTCTTTCCGCCCTGCGTGAGCTTGCCGTCATAGCTCAGATCCATAGCGAGGATCGTGAACTTGAGCGCGCCGCCATCCAGGGAAAACGTCGTTGTACCCATTCCGCCAGGCCCCTGGTCGATGCTGAAGAGTCTTCCTTCCAATGCCCCGTTCGATTTGCTTACCTGCAGCACCAGCCGGAGATCCTTGTCCGCGTGAAGGGTCCCTTGCCAGGTCTCCGGCACGTTTTGTGCCGGCGCGTGTACGCCCAGCAGCACAGCCAGCACACCGGCCCAAATCGTCAATCTATTCACAGCGACCCCTCCGCGGAACGTCTCCATGCTACTCGCTGGGAGTGGGGTCAGTTTGAATTTTGCTTTGAAAGGGCGCGGCGCCGGAGGGCTGCTGAAAAAGGGCTCGCTTTGAAACGGCGCGATTTTTAGCCGCGCAGTTAAGGACCAAAAGGTGGCCGGCTTCAGCCGCTGGGGGAATGCAAACCAGGCCAGCTTCTTCAGCATCCCCTCAGCCCCTGAGGTCAATCTTTCATGAACTGCCGCGGAGCGCTCTTGACAGCCGCGGTAAAATTGAATCATCGAGCAAAGCTGGATGCGCGGCCTTGGTTGGGCCTGGCTCCAGTTGAATCGGCTCCTAAACCTCTCATTTCAGGAATTTTGTGCGCAAGTTATTTAGACATGGCTTGCGCCCAAAATACCCCCAAAAAATTTCACGAGGTATTGCCGGCAAGGACGGATCTTCACCAACCACGAGGCTCGGCCGTTTGAACGGCGTGGAAGCCTGAGGCACACTGAAGGGCATGGCGAACGCGGGGGGCGGTGTCGGGCAAGTCCGTGTCGGTGTCGATGAGAACGTTGCTCCGGAGCTGCTGGCGGACTTTCCCCCAAAGGCGCAGATCGTACGGCTGCCGCGCGTGATCGTAGAGCCAGTCGAGCTCGACCTCTGGATTCTGCCCTTCTACCGCAAGGATGCCGCGAATGCCTTCCAGCAGATGCGCGGCGTGAAGGTGGCGCAGTCGCTGATGGCCGGCGTGGACTGGATTCTCCCTTGGCTGCCGAAGTCCGTCACCCTGTGCGACGGGCGCGGCATCCATGACATCTCGGCGTCCGAGTGGGTGATGGCGGCGATCATGTCCATGATCAAGCGCATTCCGCTCTACCGCGATCTGCAAAGCCAGCATCAGTGGCGCGGCTTTGCGACGGCCGGCGAAGGGTTCCTGAATGAGCCAGGGGTCGCGCGCGGGCAATACACCGTTCTTGCGGAGGACTTGTCCGGCAAGACGGTGCTGATCGTTGGCTATGGATCGATCGGCGCGGCGATCGAGGCACGGCTGGCGCCCTTCGGCGTGAACGTACTTCGCATTGCACGCACGGCGCGGGAGCAGCCGAAGGTGAGCGGCATCCGCGAGTTGAACGCCCTGCTGCCGCAGGCAGACATCGTGGTGCTGATTGTGCCGTTGACGGAGCAGACGCGCGGAATGATCGGCGCAGCGGAGATCGCACGCATGAAACATGGAGCGCTGCTGGTGAATGCCGCGCGCGGGCCGGTTGTTGTCACTGAGGCTCTCGTGGAAGCGCTTCAGCAACATCGCATCCGCGCTGCCGTGGACGTGACTGACCCGGAGCCGCTGCCGCCGGATCATCCGCTGTGGAGCGCGCCGAACTGCCTGATTACGCCGCACATTGGCGGATCGACGCCCGAGTTTATCTTCCGCGCGTTCCGTTTTGCCGCCGCCCAGGTGCGACGCTACGTGGCCGGTGAGCCACTGGAGAACGTCGTCGGCGAGCAGGGCTACTGATACTCAACCGGCCGGACGATGTGGAGCGAACCTCAGCATCGGTGTCGTCGACGTTGTCCTGCTCGTCTTCGCCGGAGTCCTCGTCGTCCTCATCATCTTCGTCGTCGTCCTCGCCTTCGACGACCAGCGCGTCATCCTCGTCCTCATCCTCCGCGCCTTCATCCTCATCTTCGTCTTCGTCCTCGAGATCTTCGTCCTCATCTTCACCTTCGTCTTCTTCGTCGGCTGCGGCTGCGGCATGCTGCTGGTTGAGGAAGTAGAAATCTTCAAGAGTCAAATTGCGGGCGGTTTGCATGGCGCGTCTCCTTGGTGAGGCGAGCTGATTGTCCGCAGTAGGACGGCAACCGCTGGCCGGCGGTTGTGAGGGGAAATGTCAATTTAATCGTAGGCACGCCCCGATCTTGTCCTCTGCTCAGGGGGCAGAACACGCGGTTCAATGAGCAGGCAGCAGGATGTGGAGCTTCTCTTCCAGATAGGTATAGGCCGGGTCGGTAACCTGGCAGGGCTTCGCGATTGTCGAACGATTCGCCTGAATCGCCTGCCTGTCCGTACATCCACGCGTGTTGCGCTCATAGTCGACCGAACTGAACCCGTCGTTGGACACAGTTTCGTACGCGCAGAGGTGCGGAATTCCGGTCCAGAGCGGCGCTTCGGAGTGGAGGATGAAGTTGTTGCCATTTCCTTCCATCTCCTTGAGCCGGGGATCGGCGTCGATGTAGCGACCGAGACCGGCGAGCTTGGCCGTGCCCTGAGGACTTCCAAAGAGAAATACCCCACGGACCTTGTGGATCCAGTCGCTTTGAGCATTCTGTTCGAGTATCTGCTGGATCAGCAGACCGCCCATGGCGTGCGCGACGAAAACGACCTCCTGATGGCGCGTGAAGATGCCAGCGGCCTGGATGCGGTCGACGAGCGAGCTCTCCAATGTGGCCACGGCAGTCTTGCCACGCCGGGGCGGCTCGGAGTAGCCGAGAACGTAAACATCCGTGGAGGCAAGAAGAGGATCAAGATCGCCGGCAATCATCTCTGGCCAGTTGTGGTCATCATCGCAACGGAAGTCGGAGTCCGGTCCGCTGGAAAAGCCATGGACGAACACCAGGACTCGCGAATTGCCGCGGTCTTTGAGATAACCGCCTTCCGGGCCGAGATGCGCCGAGTGGGCGCGCACGACGAAAACCGGCGGGGCGTCCTGTGTTTGACCTCCGGCGGGGGGAACGCAAGCGATAACAAGGGCGATCAGGCCAATGTGGAGGACTGCGCGGATGTATTGGGGGTGCGGCGGGGAGGAAGTCCGGAGCATGGAGAGGCATCCTGCGGCCATGGTACGGCAAAATCCGGGTTCGAGAGCAGGGAATGTCTCTCCGGGAGACGGGGAATGGTTGAAGCCGGTGCGGCATCCTCTTCCAGCCGCTCACGATTTCCAGGAGCCAATTTTCGGCTTTGGAGAGAATGGATTTCACGATATCAAGCGCCTCTTTTGTCCCACCAAAGTTGCACAAACTAAACGGGAAGTAACCCCTCACCGTTTACGTGAGCAGCAACAATAGGCATCCCCCAAAGGTCGTAGATTCCGCCCTTTTGGCACCCGAAAATATCGACCTCGAAGAGTCAGGGCGAGGGAGGACGCGAAGCAGCGGAAAAATCAAAGTGTCGAAAATGGGCAGAAATCGTGGGTCCATACCGGAAAAAGTTACCTCGGTAACCATCAATGTATCCTTTGATGATATGTAAGTCTTTTGTGTAGACTTCCCAGGTTACAGACCCTACAGTCGAACCATCTGGCGAGTCCAGAGAAATTCTCCGGTTAGTCCCGGTTGAGCAGTTCCAAAGGGAGTCCCACCATGAAGAACATTGTCCGCAGCTTCGTTATTGCCCTGGCCCTCACTGGCTTTGTCGCGACCGCAGCAACTTCCACCCACGCCTCGGCCAAGACGACGGTAACCGCCGCGAAGACCAGCGCCATGCCCGTTCCCCAGTGCTACCCTGGCACGCCTGGCTGCGGCTTCGGCAACTGGTAGGAAAGTTGTAGTCTGCCCGGGCCCGAAAATAGATTGACGCATCCCTTGGATGAGGTATCCTCTACTTGTCCAGGGGGTTTTGCGCGTGTCGTCAGCTGCCATTCTCGATGTTCTTGGCAATCTTGAGATCACGTTCTGCATTGCAGGCGTATGCCTGTTGATCGCAAAGAAGCAGTGGAAGGACTACTTCTGGCTTGGCTGCTTTTTGTTGAGCCGGGCGGGATCTGATTTGCTCCTCTCGGGCATCCACAGAATTCTTCCCAGATTGCTCGGCGGTCAGATAGCATACGCAAGCTATTTCTTCGTGTATTGGTCCAGCTTTGCGGTTGAGGCGATTTTGGCCTTGATGATCGTCTACGGGGTCTTCCGGCTCGCCATGGCACCCCTCAAAGGATTGCAGACGCTGGGCATGTTGGTCTTCAAATGGGCCGCCGGGATATCTGTCGTTGTTGCCCTGGGGAGCGCCTTTACACCGAATTCAACGAACGGCTATGCCATTGCGGCGATCTCGCAGCTACAGCGCACGCAGAGCATTCTAACGGTCTGCCTGCTCCTGTTTGTCTGCTTCGCGATCCGTCCGATGGGGCTTTCTTACGGCAGCCGGATCTTCGGCGTGGGCCTAGGTCTCGGGATTATGTCCACCAATGACCTGGTGCAATCGGCATGGCTCGCGTTTCACCCAAGTATGAGTATGGGGACAACGTACAACATCGTGAATGGCATTATCATCTGCACGGTTCTTGCCATCTGGACAACATACTTCGCTTTGCCGGAGCCGAAGCGGCGCATGATTGTGCTGCCTACAACATCGCCCTTTTTGCGCTGGAACCAGATCTCACAGGCACTGGGTGACGAGCCGGGATTTGTGGCTGTGGGCGGCATTCCGCCGGAGGTCTTTGCGCCGGCCGAGCTTGAGGTCATGCGCCGGGCTTCTGCGAAGATGCCCGCAGGCGCTCCGGCTCCCAAGGTTACGGATTTTCCGATACGGCGCACCGCCTCCACGGCAATTTGAGCTACTTCGATCAAGCATGCCGATGTTCGAGCCGGCAGGTTCTTAAAGCATACAAAAGGCCCTCTCTTGCGAGAGGGCCTTTTCAGTTCTGTGAGAGGGTTAGTCGCGCTCGGACTCCGAACGCTTCCAGTTGATCAGGTCGCCCAAGGTGGTGCTGGAGGACGATGAGGAGCTCTTGTGCTCCTTCTCGCTGGTCTTGTAGCTTTCCACTTCGGCGCGGCTGGCCTCTTCTCCGACTGCGCGCAGGCTGAGACCGACCTTCTTCTCGTCCTGATTCATTTTCACGATCTTGAAATCGTGCGTGGAGTCGAGTTCCAGCTTTACGGGGACATTGTTGTCGTCGACTGCCTCGGAGACGTGGCACAGGCCTTCGACACCTTCGGCGATCTCGATGAAGGCTCCGAACTGCGCGGTGCGAAGAACCTTGCCCTTCACCACGTCGCCGACGCGGTGCTGTGCGAAGAACGTCTCCCAGACGTCGGGCTGAAGCTGCTTGACGCCGAGAGAAAGGCGGCGGTTCTCGGGCTCGACGCCAAGGACCACGGCACGAACCTTTTCGCCCTTTTTCAGGACTTCGGATGGGTGCTTGATGCGCTTGGTCCAGCTGAGGTTCGAGACATGCACCAGGCCATCGATGCCGTCTTCGATCTCGATGAAAGCCCCAAAGTCAGTGAGGTTACGGACGCGGCCCTCAACGATCGCGCCGGTGGGATACTTGTCCTCAAGCTGTTCCCAGGGGTTGTCCTGGAGCTGCTTCATGCCGAGCGAGATGCGGCGGTCGTTCGGGTTCACGTTCAGGATGATGGTCTCGACCTCGTCGCCGGGCTTCACCATTTTCGACGGGTGCTTCATCCGCTTGGACCACGTCATTTCCGAGACGTGAACCAGACCCTCGATGCCCTGCTCGAGCTCGACGAATGCGCCGTAGTCGGTGACGGAGAGAACGCGGCCCCGCACGTGAGCGCCGATCGGATAGCGCTCAGTGGCGTCAAGCCACGGGTCGGGCGTGAGCTGTTTGAAGCCAAGGGAGACGCGCTGCTTCTCCTTGTCGAACTTGAGGACCTTCACCTGGATCTCGTCGCCGACATTGACCAGGTCGCGGGGGTGGGTCAGCCGGCCCCAGCTCATGTCCGTGATGTGCAGCAGGCCATCGAGGCCGCCAAGATCGACGAACGCGCCGTAGTCAGTCAGGTTTTTGACCGTGCCGGTGAGGACGGAACCTTCCGCCAGTGTGGTCAGGGTGACGGATTTCCTGGCGTTCTGGTCCTCTTCCAGAATCTCCTTGCGGCTGACCACGACATTACCGCGCTTTTTGTTGAGCTTGATGACGCGGACTTCGATCTCCTGGCCGATGTAGCCGTCCAGATTGCGAACGGGTCGAATCTCAATCTGCGAACCCGGCAGGAATGCCTTGATGCCGATGTCAACGGTAAGGCCGCCCTTGACGCGGCTGACAACCAAGCCCTTGACCGGCGTCTTTTCCGCGACTGCCTTTTCGAGGGTGTCCCAAATTTTGTGGCGGAGCGCCTTTTCATGGCTGACGAGATAGCCGCCCTCGGGCTCTTCGCGCTCGACAACAACTTCGATCGAGTCGCCCGCCTTGAACTTGGGATTGCCGTGGATATCTGTGACCTGCTCGATCGGGATCAGCCCCTCGGACTTCAATCCAATATCGACGACGACGTGCTTGTCCGTGACCTTGACCACGGTGCCGGTAATCACGGCCTCTTCCTGGGTCAGGGTTTGCGCGGTTGCGGTTTCGGCCGCCTGCTCGCGGTCGAAACTGGCGAGTGCGGCGGCAAAATCTGCTGCGTCGTAGTCGGGTTCGTCGGCGGACGCGGAGATATGCTCCACAGTCGCGGGGTTGGGGTTGATCTCGTTTGACAGCTCAGTCTGCTCGGCTGTCGCTTCAGGCGCCAGGGTTTCCAGTTCGGTGTTCAGGGGTTTGCTCTCGGTTGGATTGGACACTTCAGATGTCATTGATGCGTTACTCCGGACCCAAGTTTCATTCCACGCCTGCGTCACTCAACTGAGATGGAGTCCAGGTCATCCAGAGGGGACGCGCTGGCTTCCGCCCGTTGCAGCCGCGGCAGGGCAGAGATGAAAAAACTTACAGCTGCTGCACTTGGATCCACACGCAGTGGCTTACTAAAAAGAATAACCCGGCGCGGAGGGAGAGTCAACGCAACGGGGCGCGTATTGGGAGCGGCATGCACGTGCGCAACGCGCGTCAGATGCGGGTTTTTGTGTATCCGCAATTTTCGCGGCTTTTAAGTTTCTGCAGAGTAGGGGATGGGCCAGCTATACTCCGGCGCATGGAGCGACTGTGGACGCCGTGGCGCTATGACTACATCACAGGTCAGAAGCATACCCGCTGGCCGGGTGTGCCGGATGTTCTGGAATGGCCCGGACCTCGGCCGGACCCTGAGGGCGGCCCCGATGCCGGCAACCCGGGCGGCGGATGCGTGTTCTGCAACCTGATCGCGGCGGCCGACTATGCGATTGGACAGGGAATGGCCGCCGATGACGCCGAGCGCGCGGTGCGGCTGGTCGCCCGCGGGCGGGCCTGCTATCTCTGCCTGAATGCTTTTCCTTATTCCACCGGCCACGTGCTGGTGGTGCCTTATCGGCATGTGGATTCGCTTGCCGGAATGACTGCGGAGGAGGCGCAGGAGATGATCGGTATGGCGCAGCAGGTGGAGCGGACGCTGGGAGAGGTCTATCGGCCAGCGGGGATGAATTTCGGAGTGAATCTGGGCGAGGCGGGCGGGGCAGGGATCGCCGCGCATGTGCACATGCATGCCCTGCCCCGGTGGGCGGGAGACACCAATTTTATGACTGTCACCGCCGACACGAGGGTGTTGCCCGAGGCGCTGGACACAACCTGGGCGAAGCTGCGCGCCGCGTGGGCTGAAATTGGCCACTGAAGACCGGCGGCGGTTACGCGCCAGCCAGAAGTAACCCGAATTTAATAGAGATATCCACCGCAAACAGCGTTACTGTTGGGTATAGAGAAGCAACGGCACGGCGTTAGGAATCATCTCACTCCAGTCACGGTTGAACGAGGATTTCAACTCAATAGGAGGGACAGATGGCCACGATCCCGAGCAATATTGCACGTCTCCACGCCTCCTTGCCTGGGCTGCGTTTACAGCCCGGCGCATCGGTAACCCCAGTAACCCAGCGGCTCCAATTTCCAAGCCCACGACCCACACTGCGCACGGCGAGCCTGTTCTCGCTGGCGAAAGAGCCGGAGGATGCACGTCTGACCGGCGGCACGCGTTCGCTGGACCGGCGCCTGCTGGCGTTGAATCTAACAGCCCCATTTGCCAAAGCGAAGCCGGTGCGCTCCGCACCCGCGCCGCAACGGATGGCGGCTCCTGTACGTCCTACTGCCGCATAACTGCGATTTGAGCAGAGTTCAGGCTGGATCGAGCGCGATCCGGCCTTCACGTTTTAATGCCTTCCGAGTGGCGATGATCGCTATTGCGTTGCAAGCCGCTGAGGACCAGCTGCCGGCGGGCTCCCGGGGGGTGCAGCCGTTTGTTCTCCGCGTCCGCGACGATTTGCGCGGGGTTCTCCGACACGCGTCACTTCGACGTTTGTAATCTTCCAGGCTCCGCCTGGGCTGCGCATGTAAACGCGCGTGTAGCGATAGGTGCCGTGCATCGGCTCGCCATCATTGGTGCCCTCCACTTCCGCTTTGCCGGTGACGATGGCGGTCGGCCCGGTAAGTTTGACCTTCATGTCGTCCAGATCGATTTTGGTCAGCTTGAGCGCGCGACTGCGTATGCGGTCCAGCTGCTGCATCTTGGTAACGACCTGGCCATTCATGGTGATGCCGACGTAGTCATCGGAAAGCAGCTTGTCCATCGCGTCGACATCGTTGTTCAACTGTGCGGTCCGCCAGCTTTGCTCGAGCTTTTCCACCTGATGCTTGGCATCGTCTTTGTGCTGGGGCTGGGTATGCTGCCGGCGTTGCGCGCTTGCAGGGACTGCGACGAATGTGGCCAATAGGGTGCTGAACACAGCGAATGCCGCAAACCGATATGCGCCGCCATTTGTGTTGCAGCCCGCAAAACCCGCGAAATTTTGTGCCAACCGTGCCATGACCGTACCGGATACTAGTCCGGTTAGACACGGGGAGTCAAAGGAAAGTCGTGCGAAGTTACGCTGGGAGTGTTACCGGGTCCGTGGTGCGGAAATTTGGCGGGTAAATAAGCGAGACAAATACTACTCGACTGCGTGCAACCCTTCGCGTGAGCGGTCCTTCATGAGCTGATAAAGACCGCCGGTGGCATATTCCTTGAAGTGCGTGGAATTGCGGTGGGCCTCAAGCGCGGCTTCGTTTTTATACTGCTCATAAATCAGGACGGTCGCCGGCTCGCCCTCGACGAAATGGGCGATGTAGGTGACGCAACCGGGCTCTAGGCGGGAGGCGGCAGTGAGCTTGCGGAGGATGTCTTCGATTGTGGCGCGGTCTTTGTCGTCAAACTTCATGCGGACGGTGAAGCTGATCATGATTACTCCTCCAGCGCCTTCGCAAACTCGGGCAGCAGCATGGTCTGGTCGCGCTCCGGGCCGGTGGAGATCATACCGATCTTCGCGCCAGTCTCGCGCTCGACGAATTTGAGGTATTCCTGCGCGGCTTTGGGCAGCTTGTCGTAGTCGGTGATGCCTTCGGTGGAGGTGTTCCAGCCCTTGAGTTTGGTGTAGATGGGCTGGATGGATTCGAAGCCGCGAATGTCGGCGGGGACCACGCCGGTCTGCTTGCCGTTGATCTTGTAGCCGGTGCAGACGGGGATGTCGGCGCACTGGTCGAGCACGTCCATCTTAGTGACGACGAGCCATTCCGTGCCGTTGATCATGTTGGAGTAGCGGAGCAGTGGCAGGTCGAGCCAGCCGCAGCGGCGCGGACGACCGGTAACGGCGCCGTACTCCTGGCCGCGGGCACGGATGAGGGTGGCGGACTCATCGTGGATCTCTGTAGGGAACGGCCCTTCGCCGACGCGCGTGACGTAAGCCTTGGTGACGCCGACGACGGTGCCGATGAAGGTGGGACCGACGCCCGTGCCGATGGTGGCGCCGCCGGCGGTGGCCGAGGAACTGGTGACGAAGGGATACGTGCCGTGGTCGATGTCGAGCAGCGCGCCCTGGGCGCCCTCGAACATCACCTTCTGGCCGGATTTTATGGCGTTGTTCAGCAGCACGGCGGTGTCGGTGACGAAGGGCGCGATCTGTTCGGCGGCGCGGGCGTACTCGTCGTAGATGGCCTTGGGGTCGAGCGGCTCGGTGCCGAAGAGCGCCTGCGCGATGGTGTTCTTCTCATAGCAGGCGTTGTTGATGTGCGTGCGCAGCAGCGCGGAGTTGAGCAGGTCAACGACGCGGAGCCCGCTACGGTGCATCTTGTCCTCGTAGGCGGGGCCGATGCCGCGGCTGGTGGTGCCGATCTTTGTGCGGCCGGGCGCGTTCTCGGCGGCGAGCTCGATCATGCGATGGTACGGCAGGATGACCTGCGCGCGGTTGGAGACGAAGAGCTGGCCGTCGACGGGCAGGCCGGCGTCGCGGAGCTTTTTGACCTCGCTCAGGAAGGCCATGGGGTCGAGGACGACGCCGTTGCCGATGACGCCTTTGCACTCCGGGCGGAGGACGCCGCAGGGGATCAGCTGGAGGACGAACTTTTTGCCGGAGATGATGACGGTGTGGCCGGCGTTGTGGCCGCCGGCATAGCGCGCGACGACCTGAAACTTCTCGCTGAGCACATCGACGATCTTGCCCTTGCCCTCGTCGCCCCACTGGGCACCGAGGATCACTGCGGATTTACGCTGACTCACTGAAGGATGGCTCCGGGAAGGATGGGTCCGCGGCGGCCGCGCCCATAACTCATTCTATATCGGTCGCGCGATCATGGAATCTCTTCAATGATTGGATTTTGAAGGGTCCTTGCGAAGCTTATCCGGGTCAACGTTGTATCCAAAACGCATGCACATCGGCAGCGGTCCCTTGATGGCAGCAGGCAAAGGAGGGAACGGCGCTGCCCTCAGGATGGTGTCGAGTGCGTGCTGATCATATTTTTTGTGTCCGGATGTTAAGGTTACGACGGGCTTGTCAATGGTGCCGTCCGGCATGATGGCAAAGCGTACGGCGACCGTGCCTCCCTTGACCCAAAACTCCGTGACAGCCAGAGGCATGTGCTGCTTCCAAAGTTGATCGAGGCGATTGTAGTTGACGAAGAAGTAGTGCTTCGCGGCCTCACGCTCTTCCGGCGACTGCTTGCGAGCGTATATGCCCTCGGCTGGGCCATAACAGTCGTCCTCCTCCTCCGGAGGTAGTGGAGGCGCCGTATCTGTTGAGGCTGCAACAACGATTGGTTCCCCCGGCGCAGTTTGCGTTTTTGGCTTGCTATCTGAATGCGCGCCTGGCGCGGAAGGAAGATCAGGCGTTTGTGCGTGAGCACTGTGGATGCAAGCAATGGAGGACAGGACGGACAGCAGAAATACTCGACACGAAGTCCGCATATCCATGGTTGTAGACCAGTAAAACACCAACGATCCCCTAACTTTACGGACATTATGCCATATACCTATGTGGCATAATGTCCTTAGGAGATTTTGCCATGGGAACAGCGGCGAACCAGACCCCGACCCTCAAGGAATACATCGGCATTGCGCCCGCCGACGACTTCGCGCTTGCCGAGATCGTGGAGCGTGGCCTGCCCACGAAGAATCTCGAACTCCTTAAGGCGCGCGGCCTCACCTTCACCGAGATGGCCAACACCGTCATCTCCCCGCGGACGCTGAAGCACCGCAAGGCCCGCGGCGAGAAGCTGACGCCGGCGGAGAGCGAAAGGGCCATCCGCGTCGCGTCCATCATCCGGCTGGCGGAGAAGGTGTTCGGCAATCCGGAGAAGGCGATGGGCTGGCTTCGCTACCCCAATACCCGCCTCGATGGGCGCACACCGATGAGCATGCTGCACACTGCGGCCGGCGGGGACTTCGTGGAATCCATGCTCCAGGGCATTGCGCATGGCGTTTACAGCTGATGGTGCTTTGGCGCATCACTGAGTTTCCGGACCTGGAAGGCCTTGGCGGCGAAGTCCGGCGCGGTCGCTGGCATACGGCGGCCGTGGGCAAACGCATCGTGTATCTGGCCGAGCATCCTGCCGTCGCGCTGGTTGAAAACCTCGCGAGTCTCGGCGTGCCGGTTGAGTTTTTTCCCGATACCTTTCAACTGCTCCGAGTCACTGCTCCGGGAAATCTCCGTGCTCAGCGACTTACAGCGAAGCAAATAGCAGCGATCGATCCCGACGACCTCTCCACGACGCAGGCGATCGGCGATGCGTGGCTGGCGGCGCGCAAGTCGCCGCTGCTGCGCGTGCCGTCGATTCCGTCGCCGGAGTCGTGGAACTATCTATACAATCCGCTGCATCCGCGCGCTGCGGCCGTCAAAGTAGATTGGGCCCGGCGCATCACCTACGACAAGCGCCTCTTCCATCTCTCCCATGCCTGAACTGCCCGAAGTCGAGACCGTTGCCAACGGCGTGAATGCGCGGGTGCGCGCGCGGCGGATTGTGCAGGTATGGACGAGCGGCAAGCCGCAGACGTTCAAGTCGCCGGAGACGGAGATTGCCGCGGCGCTGACCGGCGCGAAGATCGAGAGCGTGCGGCGGGTGGGCAAGACGATTGTGATGACGGTGGCGCGTGATGGGAAACCAACAGAATTCCTCATCCACCTCGGTATGACGGGGCGGCTGCTGGTGTGCACACCGGAGATGCCCGCCGCTCCGCATACGCACGCTGTGCTGACGCTGGATGATGCGCGTGAGGTACGGTTTGTCGATCCAAGAAGGTTTGGAAGGTTGTCAATCCATCATCCGAAAGATGGGGGCAGAGTTCGGGTTGGTACTCCCACATCTCAGAATCGAGATGTGGGGCACCCAGTTCTTACTGATGATAGACACGCTGGATATGCCGGTCCGGGACGCGAGCCGCTGACGATTTCGGTGGAGGATTTTGTTGCCCTGTTTCGCGGCCGGAAGACGCCGATCAAGGCTGCGTTGCTGAACCAGTCGCTGCTGCATGGCGTGGGCAACATCTATGCCGACGAGGCGCTGTTTCGCGCGGGGATCAGGCCGGCGCGGCAGGCGGCGCGGCTGTCGCGCGAGGAATTGAAGAAGCTGCGGGCGGCGCTGATTGCGGTGCTGAAGCAGGCGATCAAGCTGGGCGGGTCGTCAGTGTCTGATTATGTGGATGCCGACGGCGTGCGCGGATTCTTCCAGCTTCGGCACAAGGTATACCAGCGCACGGGCGAGCCATGCCGCGACTGCGGCACGCCGATCCAGCGGATTGAGTTGGCGGGGCGGGGAACGCACTTCTGCCCGGTGTGCCAGAGATAGATGGAATGTCGGCGGACCGGGAGTAAAATATCCGACAGGAACGCCCGATGCCGGCAAAGACAAATCCCGCACCTACCGATGCCGCCGCGAACGATGCCGCGCTCGCCTACGATGCGTGGTTTCGGTCTGAGGTAGAAGAGGCCCTGCGGGAGGCCGACGATCCCAACACAGTTTGGATCCCGCAGGAAGAGGTCGAACGGCGTAGTGCGGAGCGCCGAGCTAAGTGGCAAACAGAGCTTGAACGCCGCCGGAAGCCCGCTTGAAGATTGTTTGGACCTACAGAGCAGCACAAAATCGCGATGTTCAACTGGACTACATCGGGCGGGAAAGTCCCGAGGCTGCGATTCGGCTTGATCTTGCAATCGACAATCAAGTGAGGCAGCTCAAGGATTTCCCGGAACTAGGACGCCTTGGCAGACTCGAAGGCACACGCCGAATGGCGCGCAGATGTCACCCCTGACTCCGCACTAATTGAACCGTCAGCAGCCGGCCGCTTGCTCCGCGCTGACGGCGGCGCCGACGACGCGGGTCTCCTGATCGTCGGTGACGACTTCGATGGAGTAGCTCTGCAGCGGGCTCATCTTCACCATCTGCTGCAGGTAATCGCGCAGCATGGGCATGTCCACAAAGCGCACGTTGAAGCCGGCGAGGAAGAATTTGCCCGGGCCGCGCAGGTGGATGGAACTTGCGGTGGCCGCGGCTAGCGCCTTGTGCCAGAGCTTCTTGAATTCGAGGCAGCGTGTGTCACCCTGCTTTGCGGCTTCAAAGACTTCTTCGGGTTCGAGATCGAGGAAGCGCAACCGCATGGCGCGATGGCCCATGATGCCTTCGAGATGCCCCCGGCCGCCGCAGCCGCAGAAGTTTTCCTTGTCGTCCAGCGTGACGATGGTGTGGCCGCCCTCCCACACACCCTCGGTGAGTGGGTAGCGGCCGGAGCCGATGCCGGTGCCCAGCGTCCACACGCGGAGGATGGAGTCGAGCTTGCCGGTGCGGGCGGCGAGGCCGGCGGCGAGCGCGTCGGCGTCGTTGATGATGGCGGCGGGAGCTTGGATGCCGCGGCTTTTTAGCTGCGCTGCCAGCATCTCCGCGATGCGTGCGCCCTTGAGCTGTGGCAGGTTCGGCGCTTCTTCCACCACGCCGTTGCGGACGTAGCCGGGAACTGCGACGCCCACGGCTTCGAGTCCGCGGTCGGTGCCTGCGGCTGAGAGGATTTGGTCGCACATCGTCTCGACGATGCTTTCGGCGGGCATCTCGACCAGCGCATATTCGTCGTCCTCGCTGTCACTGGGCGCGGGAAACATTTTGAGCGCGCCGATGAGCGTGTGGTCGACGACCAGCCCTGCTCTCACCCGCTCCGACAACATCACGCCGACAATTTTGGCCATAATTCCTGCCTTGCTACTCGAACTTCGACACGCGGTTGAGGCCGTTGAACGCGGCCACTTTATAACATTCCGCGAGGGTTGGATAGTTGAAGACCGTATCGACGAAGTAGTTCAGCGTTCCGCCGAGAGCCATGACGGCCTGCCCGATGTGCAGCAACTCGCTGGCGCCCTCGCCGATGATGTGCACGCCGAGCAGCGCGTGCGTCTCGCGATGGAAGATGAGCTTGAGGCGGCCGGTGGTGTCGCCGCGGATCTGCCCGCGCGCGATCTCGCGGTAGTAGGCTACGCCGACTTCGTACGGCACATCTTCCTCGGTGAGCTGTTCTTCGGTCTTGCCGATGAAGCTGATCTCCGGAATGGTGTAGATGCCGTAGGGATAAAAGCTGGGGTTGGAGAGGATGGTTTCGTCACCGAAGGCGCGGGCGGAGGCGATGCGGCCCTGCTCCATGGAGACGGATGCGAGCGACGGGAACCCGATCACATCTCCGGCCGCGAAAACATTCGGAACCTTGGTGCGGAAGTCCTTGTCGACTGGAATGCGGCCGCGCTTGTCGGCCTCAAGGCCGATGGCGGCGAGGTTCAGCTCGTCCACATTGCCCTGGCGGCCTACGGCATAGAGCAGCGCGTCGCCAGTGACCTTCTTCTTGCTTTCGAGATTGGCGACGACGGCGCCGTCGGGCAGCTCTTCGACCGATTCCACCTCTTCGTTCAGGCGCATGGTCACGCGTGTGTCGCGCAGGTGATAGCTGAGGGCCTCGACGATCTCCTGGTCGGCGAACTCGAGCAGGCGCGGGCGGCGTTCGATGAGCGTGACGCGCACGCCGAGCGCGGAGAACATGCAGGTGTACTCCACGCCAATGACGCCGCCGCCGACCACCAGCATGGTCTTCGGCAGGTTGGGCAGATCGAGCACCTGGTCAGAAGTGATGATGCTGCGGCCGTTGATGGGCACCTTGGGGCTGCACGCCGGCTTGGTGCCGGTGGCGATGAGGACATTGCGCGCTTCATAGACGTTGGCCCCGCGCGAGTTGGTCACCTTGATGTGCGTGGCGTCCTCGAAGCTGGCGACGCCGACCAGCATGTCCACGTTGTTGCGCGAAAGCTGGGCCTCAGTTACATCGATCTCGGTCTTGATCACGTGCTGCACGCGGAAGGCGAGGTCCGCCATGGTGATCTTTTCCTTCACGCGGTAGTTCATGCCGTAGATCGACTTGTAGTTGTAGCCGGAGAGGTGCAGCACGGCCTCGCGCATGGTCTTCGATGGGATAGTGCCGGTGTTGATGCATGCTCCGCCGACGACCTCGCGCGCCTCCACCACCGCCACGCGCTTACCCAGCTTCGCGCCATAGATCGCCGCCCGCTGCCCCGCGGGGCCGGAGCCAAGCACGATCAGATCGTATGCCTCACCCATCCTGCCAATGCTCTCCTCAATGAGTCGTGTGTTGTGAGATGCGCAAATGCGCCGTCATTTTCGACCCTACCATAGCGAGGCGGAGATTCTGATGAGCGCAGACCCGATTGCGGCGCAGGTTTGCCGCGACGGGAATCCACCTAAACTTGTCTCTATGCTGCGATATGCGATCACGGACCGGCGGCTGCTTGGTAGAAGCGATTCTGCGCGCGCCGAGGGGCTGGTTGCGCAGGCGGAGAGGCTGGCCGCGCGCGGCGATGTGGACTTCCTGCAGCTGCGGGAAAAGGATTTGCTGCCGGCACAGCTCGCCGCACTCGCCCGCCGCATCCTCGAAGTGCTGCGCACACGGTCTCCGGGTGCCCCATCGGTGCGCGGTCTGGGTGCCCCATTCATACGGGACCGTCAGGGCGCGGGTGAGTGGGAAGTAAACCGATCACACCGCCCCAGACTCCTCATCAACTCCCGCGTCGACGTCGCCATCACTGTTAACGCGGACGGCGTTCATCTGACGTCATCGCCGGGCGAACTGACACCGGAGCAGGTGCGAGCACTTTATGTGTCAGCCGGGCTGCCGCTGCCTACGGTCAGTCTGTCATGCCATACGCTGGCGGACGTGATCGCCGCGCGAGGCCTGCGTTCGGAAGAAGAACTCTGCTTCGCGCCCGATCCGGCGACCACGCCTGACCTCATCCTCTTCGGCCCGGTCTTCGAGAAGCGCGTCGACGATCAACTCGTCACAGAAGGCTCCGGCCTCAAACTCCTCCGCCAGGCCTGCGCCGCCGCATCGCCCATCCCCGTTCTCGCCCTCGGCGGCATCACGGAAGAGAACGCCGCTGTTTGCCTCGAAGCTGGCGCAGCAGGGATTGCAGGGATTCGGTTGTACTCACTAATCGAATGACGTCTAGCGCGATGGCCACCACCATGGTTCTGGGGCCGGCTCGCTAATGCCACCGTGGTATGAGCAAGTGCCGCGGACATTCGCAGAGTAGCTGTAGGTTCCATCTGTACATCGCGCCGATGGTGGATCAATGAGATCACCCGCGATGCTTCCAACCAAGAACATTGTGCATAAGGCAGCCAAGAGCAGGCTGCGCGATACGCGCTTTGATTTGATCCATTGCCAGCCTGCCCAAATCAGACATGCTGCAAGCAAGAGCGTGATTTTCTTAGAGTCGGACCTAAAGAGGAAGCCAACAAGGATCGGCACAAGAAAAATGACAGCTATCCGCAGTCGTGCCTTCAATACGCGGAGCCGTTTCTCGTCTGCAATTCTGGTAGATTCCAGCTCTTCAAATTTCGCAGCTTCCTCGGCTACATTTATCCGAGTTCCGCAGCCTGAGCACTCAAAAAAACTGGTCTCATACACTTCAAAAGTTTTGCGGCAACGAGGATTCGGGCAATCTAGGCGAGCCATTTACGGATGAGTGTGCGCTTGTTCCTCTGGTGTCGCAATCCCGAAAATAGGTCGCCCATTGATTTCCTCGCCTCATCGCCCTACCCTTAAGTCTGTGCTGATTACCCCTCTTGAGCTTGAGAAAGAGCCGCTTCTCTTCGATGAAACGATTGCCCAGGGTGCGCTGGACTACGCCGCGGACATTACTCAGGCCGGTCCCGTTGTCGTTGCCGGCCGGGCGGACCTGATCGTCGAGCACCGCGGCCACAAGCAGCAGATCCCCGACATCCGCCTGCGCGCGGACTGGCATGGAGACTTTACCCAGCTCTGCGCGCGCTGCGTCGAGCCGGTTCCGACGCCCCTGCGCGGCAAATTCGATCTGATCTTCCGGCCGCAGGCGGTGGATGCAGCGCCGGGAGAGCATTCCATTAGTGCCGATGAGACCGAAATCGGCTATTATGAAGAGAGCGGCCTTGAGCTGAACGATGTCGTGCGCGAGCAGGTGCTTTTGTCCCTGCCCAGCCGCACGCTCTGCCAGCCGGACTGCAAGGGGCTTTGCCCGCGCTGTGGCCAGAACCTGAACCAGGCGACCTGCAACTGCAACTCCACCGAGGCGCACGATCCGCGGTGGAAGGCGCTTTCAGGGCTGGCGGGTACAGCGAAGAAATAAACCAAGTTATAAAGGCCGTGCCGGATGATGCTGAGCCGGGCCTCGAGTTGAAAGGGAACCGCAATGCCGAATCCGAAGCGACGCCACTCCAAGCAGCGCACCGCCAAGCGCCGCAGCCACGACTTCCTGACGCCCACCGTCACCTCCGAGTGCCCCAACTGCCACGAGCGCAAGCTGCCGCATCGCGTGTGCCGTAAGTGCGGCTACTACAAGGGCCGCGATGTGCTGGCGGTTAAGGAAGCCAGCTAGGCCCAGGTAATGGGCCCCGCGGCTGAAGCCGCATTGATCCTGCCGGGCTTTACTGCGGGCTGAAGCCCGCTGCCTCCGGAGGGCGCGCGCTGCTGCTCCAAGACCCGCTGCAATACGAAGCGCCGTTGTCTCTCACTGCACCTCGCACCTTGTCCCCCGAACCTCTTCCTGTACACTCGTCCCGATGCCGATCGACATCGTTGTAGACGGAATGGGCTCCGACAAGGCACCGGAGCCTGAGGTCCGCGGAGCTGTACTCGCCTGCCGCCATTACGACGTTCGCGTCCACCTGACTGGGCCGCCGGAAATTCTTCAGCCTGCGCTCGACAAGGCGATGCGCACGCATCGGTTTCCCGGCGCCAGCCGCCCAGACATCCATATCGTTCCTGCATCCGAGTGGATTTCAATGGATGACAAGGCTGCCCAGGCCGTGCGCACGAAGCGGGATTCCTCCATGCGCGTGGGCCTCAAGATGGTCCGCGAGGGCGCGGCGCGGGGCTTCTTTACCGCCGGCAACACTGGCGCAGCCATGGCCACGGCGAAGATGGTGTTGGGCATGCTCGCCGGCGTGCACCGGCCTGCGCTGGCAACCGTAATCCCGACCGTTACCGGCTCACCATCGTTTCTGCTGGATGTGGGTGCGAATGTCGACTGCGATCCGGACAATCTGGTCCAGTTCGCGGTGATGGGCCAGATGTACGCGCGCAATATTCTTGGTATTCGCCATCCTCGTGTTGGGCTGCTCTCCATTGGCGAGGAAGACTCCAAGGGAAACACTTTGACGCATGACACATTTCCGCTGCTGAAGCAGCATCCTGCACTGCAGTTCATTGGCAACGTAGAGGGCCGCGACCTCTTCAACGGCCGTGTGGATGTGGCGGTGTGTGACGGGTTTGTGGGCAACGTGGCGATCAAGACCTGCGAAGGTACGGCGAAGCTGGTGTCCACGTTGCTGCGCGAGGCGCTGAAGTCGACGGTCACATCGCAGGTAGGCGCGCTGCTCTCCCGCCGAGCCTTCAACGATTTCAAGAAGCGGCTCGACTACTCCGAATATGGCGGCGCGCCACTGCTGGGTGTCCGCGGTGCCTGCATTGTGGGGCATGGTTCGTCGGGCGAGCGGGCGATCATGAACGGCATCCGCGTGACTGCTGAGTACGCGCAGGCTGAGGTGAATTCGTCGATCGAAGCGGCTCTGCACGCGAAATAAGTCCTGGCAAGCCTACTTCTCCAATATCACCACCGCCATCGCGATCTCGCGGCTGTGGGTGAGCGAGATGTTCGCGCTGAGAACGCCGAGGGCGCGCGAGCGTTCCGCCGCCCGCCCGTGGAAGAGGACCTCCGGCCGCTCGCCGGCCCGTCGTACCACCTCAATTTCCTGCCAACTGACGCCGCGGCTGATGCCGGTTCCAAGCGCCTTGGCTGCGGCTTCCTTGGCGGCGAACCGGGCGGCAAAGCTTTCCGCGGACTTTTTCTTCTTTTGGCAGAAGGCGATCTCGCCCGGGGTGAAGACCCGGCCAAGGAACCTGTCGCCGAAGCGCAAGATGCTCTCCTCGATGCGGGCGATCTCCATCAGGTCCGTGCCCAGGCCAATCACTGTCATTTGCCCTCTTTTTCTTCGAATCCGGAAGCCGCATTTCCGAACCCAGACACGGGTTCGTGCATCCATCCTTACATGCCAATCGAACGGCGAGAGATAGACTTACGCCCGCGTTGAAGGTGCGGCAGGCGCCCGGCGCGAAGGGGTCGGTGATGGTACCCTCTTGAGCACAGCCTTTCTTTGGCGCAGGGGGCGGGGTCGGCGGCGGATCGGCCCGGGAACAGCAGCGAGTAAGGATCGAGGAGGGGTATGCCCAGCCAGCAGGAAGTGAAGTGGTCGCAGCTGAAGGTCGGCGTGATCGTGCTGGTGTCCGCCATTATCCTTACCACTTTGTTGTTCCTGATGACCAGCACTTCCGGAATGGGCTTTTTCTCAAAAAAGCTGACCGTCACCACTTATTTTGAGAACGCCGCCGGTCTCAAGGTGGGCGCTCCGGTGAACCTGGAAGGCGTTACGATCGGCGCGGTCAAGACGGTCACGGTGGTGACGAACCCGGATCGCAAGCTCACGCCGGTGCAGGTGGTGATGAAGATCGACGGAAAATACCAGCCAAGTTTGCACAAGGACTCGACCGCGGACCTGACGAACCAGGGTTTGCTCGGCGATGAGCTTATCGATATCAGCAGCCAGTACGCGACCGGCCCCATGCTGCAGGATGGCGACGAATTGAAGACTCAGGAAGAGCCGAGCCTGAATAATGTAATGAAGGCCAGTCAGGGCACCATCGATCAGCTCAACGTAATTCTGGCGAAGCTCAACAACGTAGTGAGCGATCTGCAATCCGGCAAGGGGTCGTTTGGACAGCTGCTGACCAACCCAGAGCTGTACAACAAGTTTGTTGAGACCACAAACCAGATCAATCTTGTTGCGAAGAAGCTCAACTCCGACGACAACACGGTGGGCAAGTTCTTCAACGACAAGGGCCAGATGTACGACCATGTCAACAATTCCCTCGCCAGGCTGGATGACGTTACCGCAGACATGAAAAACGGCAAGGGCGCGCTCGGACTGATCTTTGAAGACCAGGCTTTTGCCCAGAAACTGAACAACACCGTGACGAATCTCGATTCGATCCTCGCGGACGCGCAAGCGGGCAAAGGAAGCCTCGGCGTACTGCTGAAGGACCCTGCGTTTGCCAAGAAGCTGACCGACACGCTCACCGAGGCCGACGAGTTGGTGACGCAGATCAACAGCGGCAACGGAACGATCACGAAGCTGATCAAAGACCCGACGACGGCGGACAACCTGAACAAGCTGCTGACCGAGAGCACGAGTCTGGTGACGACCATTCGCCAGGACCCCAAAAAATACCTGACCATTCACATGAGGATCTTCTAGTTGTCGCTGGCTATTCAGTTGACGATTTGCCATGGGTGGTCGTCTATCGGTTATTCAGGTATCAGGGCGAGAGGCGCCGTTTCGGAAGCGGTTCGAACCGGGCGGTTCCACTGCGAAACCTGAGAACTGATAACTGAGAACCGGCAGTCCCCCCGAGGTGGCGCAAACCCGCGTCAGCTTCTACAATTAGCGGAGCATCTGTATCCCCAAAGTTTGGCTCGCAGTCTGAGGCGTTGCCGCACGCGTACGGCCGCCGGCGAGGATTAAGGAAACACATGACGTTGAGCAGGATTGGCCGCATCTCCCGGGCCCTCGTAGCATCTATGGCGGTTGTTCTGGGAATGTCGGCGTGCGGTGGCTACACGGTCGGCTTCATGTGGGTTCTGGGAACGCAGTACAACCAGATCGCCGGCTTCAAGATCGACGACTTCACCGGCAACCTGACGGATATGGTTGGCTCGCCTTATTCCTCCGGCGGCGCCAACCCGGTTTCCATCACCGTTCGCACCGGTGGCAACTTCGTATTTGTCGTCAACAAAGGCACTCTGAACAGTCAGGGCAAGCCGAACTATGACGGAAACGTCGCGGTGTTCTCGGTCGGCGAGGACGGCGTGCTTACCTCTCAAGGCACCTACACCACCGCCGGCGGTACACCCGTCTGGGCGCAAGCCGACGGCACAGGCACCTACCTTTACGTCCTGGATTCGCAGGCTCCCGACTACGCCACGACCGGTAATGGTGACATCACCGTCTTCCTGGTAGACGGTACGACGGGGCGGCTGCAGATTGTTACCAACGCCCAGCAAAAGGTCAACAATCTCAATACCAACTACTTCGAGGTCGGCCCGGCACCGACCATGCTTCGCGCCAGCGGAGCCTGCGTCTATACTCTCGACTCCGGCGATCAGACCATCTATCCCTATGGCCTCGGCGCAAATGGCCAGCTGACCATTCAGGTGACCGGACCCATCAAGACAGGCGCCAAGAATCTGACTTCAATCAACGCCGCGGGAAGCAACATCTATCTCACGGACGCGGGCACGAACCAGATTTTGCCTTATTCGCCCGGCTCCAACTGCAATCTTTCGGCGCAGGTGGCCGGCGCGGTTCCCAACCTTGGGACCGCCGTCGATCCTGTCTACTCCATGACGGACTCGAAGAACCAGTTTCTGTATGTTCTGAACCATGGCAACACCATCCCGAACTCTACGAATGCCAACAGCACGATCTCGGCCTTCAATATCCTGTCCACCGGCGCGCTGCAGCCGATCTCCGATGGCCCGAACAATCCCTATGCTGTAGGAAACGGGCCGGTGTGCATGGTGGAGGACCCCTCCAACCAGTACCTCTATACGTCGAACAACAATGACGGCAGCGTGACTGGCAAGTTCATCAACCAGAAGACCGGTCAGCTCTCGGACCTGCCGCGCGGCTCAACCTTCCAGGCCACCGGGCTGGCCACATGCCTCGCCGTCAGCGGCAACGTGGACTGACGCGCATGATGCGAACCACGAAGCGGACATCGAAGGGCCGCGTACTGAGAACATCCATCCTCTCGCTGGCCGTCGCGCTGGGGCTCTCTGCTTGCAGCAACGACTACACCGTCTCCTACGTGTACATGATCACGCAAGGGGTGCAGGGAGCTACCAACCACTCTCTGCTCAATTCCTATCAGGTGGACTACCAGTCCGGCTTCCTCTACAACATGCCGGACTCGCCGAACGACACGGGCGGCCGCGACGGCGTGGCGATCGTCGTCGCGCCCAACAATCTCTTCCTCTATACCGTGAACAACTTTGACTCGGACGTGGTCGAGTTCGCGATCGGAACCGATGGCAAGCTCTACCCGGAACATACTTACAACATCTCCGGTAGCCTCCCCGTGGCTGCCGCGATTGACGCCGGCGGCAAGTTCCTCTACGTCGCCTTTACGTATCAGACCAACCCCGATGGGACCCAGCTCTATACGTCGTCCAACCCAGGCCCCGGCGGCATCTCAGTCTTTCCGATCAATTCGGACAACACCTTGGGCAAGCCAACGACGGTAAACGTGGGCCGCAACCCGGTCGCGATTGCGACAAGCCCCACCGGCAACTTCGTCTACCTGCTGGAACAGGATTCGGCATCGAATGCGAACCTTATAGGGTTTACTGAGAATACTTCCACAGGCGCGCTGACTGCCATGCCGGGCGTCACTATCAATTCGGGCAATGTGCCGTCCAATGGCTTTGCCTCCGGCCAGACGCCTTCGGGCCTGTTGGTTGATTCCACCGCGGCCCATCTGTACGTCACCGACAAGACGCTGAATCAGGTGGCGATCTACCCGATCGGCTCCGGCGGTGTCCCGGGGCCGCCCGCGATCACGCCGACAGACGCCGGGCCAATGGGAATGTCATTCGACCTCAGCGGCAAGTATCTGTATATCGCTGCCAACATTGCCAACGCGATTGACATCTACAATGTCGGCTCGAACGGCGTGCTCGTCCGTTCGACCGTCCAGCCCACGGCGCAGACGGGTAACGGTCCAACTTGCGTGAGCGTCTCGGGGGTGCCAAGCAATGCACATCCCACGCATGCGGTGTATCTCTATGTCTCAAACTCGCTCTCGAACAATGTAACGGCCGAGCAGTTGAACGAGTCCACCGGCGCTCTCAATCAGGTGATGGGTTCGCCCTTCAACGGCAGCCAATTGCCTGCCTGCATCGTTACGGTGCCGGCCTTGCCGCTGCGTTGAGCGCAGCCGCAGAATAAGTTGGATACACGCCGCCGGGCACAGAATGCGGCGGAGCAAGATTGGAACTGCAGTATCGGATTCTCAGCGGCCGCAACCATCCCGCCGCACCAAGGAAGCAGCATGGGAAGCAACATGAAGCTCGAATCACTTCACCCAGGGAAGCTTGGCCGATTGGCAGGCATCATCGCCGTTTCAGCCGCAGTGCTGGGCCTCGCGTCCTGCAGCCTGGACTATGTCGTAGGGTTTGTCTACGTGACGACCACCAAGAGCAGCCCCGGCGCCATCAACCAGTATGCGATCGATTTCCAGTCCGGCGCGCTGACAACGATCGGCACGCCGGTGAAGGCGGGAAACAATCCGGTGCGCATCATCGCCGCGCCCAATGGCAAGTTCGTGTACGTAGCCAATCAAGGCGATTCCACGGTGCAGGAGTTTGCCGTCAATACCGACGGCACGCTGACATCGAAGAACACCTACAACCTGTCCGGCGGTACCAGCCCAACTGCGCTGACGATCGATCCGGGAGGCAAGTTCCTCTACGCCACGTTCACCTATCAGACTGGCTTTTCCGCTTCCAATCCCGGTCCGGGCGGTGTTGCCATCTTCCCCATCAACTCCGATAACACGCTCGGCACGCAGACCACGCAGCCGGTCGGCAACAATCCGATCGCCGTCACCGCCAGCTATTTCAACCACTACATCTATGTGCTGGACCAGGAGCCTTCGCCTAAGGCGACCATCCTCGGCTTTGCCCAGAACACCACCACCGGTGCATTGACGCCGACACCCGGCACCAATATAGGCACTTCTGGCGGCAAGACCGTCGCGACTGGCTATCCGGCCGGCGTCGCGCCAAGCGCCATCGCGGAAGAGCCTACATCCCGCTTCGTCTACGTGACCGATGAGCTTGCAAACCAGCTGATCGGATATACCGTTGGGTCCACTGGTGCGCTGACGCCAATGGTGAATGGCCCGTTTCCCACGGGACTTTATCCTGCCAACCTGACCATCGACCCGACGGGCACCCTGATCTACGTGGTCAACTTCAATGCCAACACGGTGCAGGGCTACCAGATCAATGAAACCACGGGCACGCCAGCTACGGTTGCGGGAGCAGTCGGTTCGATCACTGGCGCCGGTCCCAACTGCGTTGTCATCGATCCCGCGCTCGGCAACTTCCTCTACACATCGGACCAACTGGACAACACCGCCTCCGCCTTTAAGGTGACGGTGAATGACGGCACACTTGCGAGGGTCCAGAACACCCCCTTCCCCACCGGAGGTTCGCCCTCGTGCCTGACGTCAGTGCCCAATGGCCCGCACTCCACGCAGATTATCCAGCCGTAAGAACGAGTTGCTGGTTGTTAGTTGATAGTTGCTAGATCGGCGGCCTTCGGGCCGCCGGTTTTGCTTTGATCGATCATTTTTCTGAGAACTGAGAACTGAGAACTGAGAACTGAGAACTGAGAACTGAGAACTGAGAACTGAGGCTTGAGAAATGTGAAGTGGGCTACTTACTCATCACCACATGCATCGCGCGCTCGCCCATGGCGTGTGAGGTGACTCGAATCCCAAGCGCCGGCAGATCGATCCCCGCCAGGAGTGTTTCTCCCCTTCCCAAAGTCGCCGGCGCAAACGCGAGATGCATCTCGTCAATCAGGCCTGCTTCCAGATATTGCCGGACGGTAGAAACTCCGCCGCCGATGCGGATGTCCTTTCCACCCGCGGCTTCGCGCGCACGCGCCAGCGCCTCGTGAATGCCGCCGGTAACGAAGTGGAAGGTCGTGCCTCCCTTCATCTCCAGCGGTTGACGCGAGTGGTGCGTCAGCACAAACACCGGCACGTGATACGGCGGTGTATCGCCCCACCATCCCTGCCAACTCTCGTCGTCCCAGCCGCCGCGCACCGGGCCGAACATATTGCGACCCAGAATCCACGCGCCGACATTTTCAAACCCGCGCACGGCAAAGCTGTTGTCGATGCCTTCTTCGCCGCCGGGCCGCCCTTGCATCTCGCAGAAGAAGCGCGTGGGAAAGGCCCACTGGTGCAGCGCCATTCCACCCTCACCCATGGGATCGTTCAGACTCTGGTTGCGCCCGGCGCCGAAGCCATCTGCGGAAACTGCAAAACAACACACTTTCACTTTGCCCACTTTGTCCTCGCCACAGTCAACTAACGACCAACAACCTTACGGCGCCGTCGCCGCGGCCAGCTTCCGTTCCCGTTGGCCGAGGATCCATTTGCGAGCCGGCTTTTCGATCCAGTACATCGTCACAATAGACAGTGCGATCGCCACTGCGTAGGAAAACCACGGATCGTACGCTTCCACGTGCAGGCGCTGCGGCACGTGGTACTGCCGAATCATATTGATGAGGTTGAAGTGCAGAAGGAACAATGTGTAGCTGCACTGGCCGAGCAGTTCGATGGGTTTCCACGCGAACGCCGAAGCCACGAAGTTGTGCCCGCTGAGCCCGATCACCAGCGCGCCGAACAACGGCACCAGAAAACCGCCATGCATCAGGATGTACGGAACGCGATCTACGACATATGCGAAGAACAGGACAATCGCGGCGAGGCTCGCGACCGCGACCCCCGTCCGCTGCTTCTTCGTAAGCTTCATGCGCGCCTGTAGTTTGCCCAGCGCGATGCCGACCAGAAACGTACAGAGATAGGACGGAGGTGAATACTTGAGCCCGCGGAGCCAGAAGCCGTAGCTGTACCGGTCGAGCGGCGCGCTCAGGTGGTCCGGATTCGTAAAAAGATAAATCGTGTGCGGGATCAGTCCTGCGGCCCACACCGCGAAAATCAGTCCTATCAACTGGAGTGGACGTTTCGGCCAGGGCAGGCGCAGCAGGTAAGGGAACAGCAGATATAAAAAGAGGTCCACCGAGAGCGTCCACGCCACCGTGTTCCAGAAAGTTGCGAGCCACGGGTTCCAGCCCTGAAGCAGCAGCGGGGTCAGAATCATCCCGGCGATGAACTGCCCGTGAGAGCGCGCGTGCCACTCCTGCCGAACCATCACTGCCGAGAAGACCAGCGAAAATGCATACAGCGGATACAGGCGCGCGAAACGCGCTTTCCAGAACTGGCGTTTGTTGAGCGGCACTTCGCGGTCGGCGTAGTTGTAGGCCAGCACGTAGCCCGAGAGCAGGAAAAAGAACCCGACAAACACATACGAGTTGTTAATCATCGGATACAGCAGCTGCATGTGCGGCGGTGTAAAGTGGAACAGCATGATGTTCACCGCCAGCAGCGTACGCACCCCGGTGAGCGCAGGAAGCGGCGGCTTGCGCGCCGGCATCTGCACACCTGCAGCGGGAACACTTGCAACCGGCGCCTCGGGCGTGAGCAGCGTCTGTGCCATGGTCTCCAGTTTAGAGGGATGGGGCGAGCCTCGGGGATGCCGGAAGGCTGCCTGATTTAACACGCGTTATCCGCGAAAGATGCAGGTTTGGACGCGTCCTACGGCGTCACCAGCGAGCCCAGCGGCTCGCCCTTGACCACGCGTACGATATTGCCAGTCTCGCGCATGCTGAAGACCATCATCGGCATGTTGTTGTCGCGGCACATGGCCACGGCCGAAGTATCCATCACGCGCAGGTTGCGGCTCAGAATTTCCGCATAAGTGATTTCGGGGAATCTTGTCGCGGTCGCATCCAGCTTGGGATCGGCTGTATAGATTCCATCCACCGAGGTTGCCTTCAGCAGGATCTCCGCCTTGATCTCCATCGCACGCAGCGCCGCGGCCGTATCCGTGGAGAAGTACGGATTTCCGGTGCCCGCGGCAAAGATGATCACGCGGTTCTTTTCAAGGTGGCGAATGGCGCGCCGCCGGATATACGGCTCGGCCACTTGATGGATCTGGATCGCCGACATGACGCGGCAGGGAAGGCCCAGCTTCTCAATCGCGTCCTGCAGCGCGATGGCATTGATGACGGTGGAGAGCATGCCCATGTGGTCGGCGGCGACGCGGTCCATGTCGATGGCCTGCTGCGCAACGCCGCGAAAGAAGTTTCCGCCACCCACGACGATGCCGATCTCACAGCCGAGCGCGTGTACCGCCGCCAGCTCCGCCGCTACTTTGTGAATGAATACGGCATCGATGCCGAAGCCTGTGCCCGCAGCCAGAGCTTCGCCGGAGAGCTTGAGCAGAACTCGCTTGTACATGCATTTTCAGTATCGCACGGGGCGCCAGGCCGTCAGTGAGCCACCAAGCCGGCGGCTAATTTGCGGAGGGCCGCTCCGCGTGGTCGATGACGAAGGTTTCCACCGGCCCGGTCGCCTCCCTTAGCTTCAATCCCATCTCCCTGATGGCGGGCGCCCACATGCTCGTCGTATTGCCACTCCGGATATCTTCCGCAGTGACGATTGTCTTCGACTGAAAATCATAACCGCCGATCAAGCCGGTCTTATCGATCACCGGATGATGCAAAATGTTTCCGCTGAGGAAGTGCGCAAACTGCGGCATCGAGCTGTTGTAAATGCCGACCCCCTTCCCCTCTACCGCTCCGACGCCGCCGAATCCGTCTCCATCCGGCCTGCCGGCTTGCATTTGGCTCTGAACCAACAGCAGCGGTTTCCCGCTCTGTTCCAGGATCGAGATTGTGCCCATCTTTGTCTCTCGATGGAACCTCAGTTGAAATCGTTCCGCGAGCATGGCCTGCATCATTTTGCGGATATGTTTATCTGCAATGTCGTAGTTTCCGTGGCGCAGGTTGTAAGAGTTCTCGCCCTGCGGCAGCTTAGCAACGAAGTCGTAATACTCCTTATCCATCCACGGCTCACCGCCCGCAAGCTCCCAGTATGGGATGGCGTAGGCCACACAAATGAGTCCTTTGAGCGTTGTGGCGTTCATCGTTAGCTGATCTTTTGTGAGTTGTACGCCTACCAGGTGCATTACACCGGCTGTATGATCGGTCGGTTTGAGGGTAACCACTTCAAACTCCGGCAGCTTTGCACTCGCCTCCGCGGACGCCGCACTCTGCGCAAACGCAATTGGCCCGGCCGCGAGGGCCAGGCCAATTACCGCAATCATTGTTTTCAAGCTCTTCATGGCGACGCCATCTTACGCTGCGCCATGCACGGGGTCTACTTCTTCCAGACGTTGCCGATCATCACGCTGTCCGGCCCGGAGACCTTGATGTCGTCCCGGCTGGTTTTGATATCCAGCCGCTGGAATTTGCCGGGCGCGCCCGGCGCGTTGACCGTCACCACCGCCGAGCTTTGCAGGATCGCCTCCAGCCGGTTCAGCAGCGGTCCCGGCGTGCCAGGCGCGAACATGCCTTCCCACAATGCAGAGCCACCGGTATCTCTGACCAACTGCGAGAAGTTCTGCTGGCCTTCCAGCGGACCACCCTCACCGCGGTTCGGGTCGATCGGAGGCGGAGGATCGAGCCAGTAGAACGGGAAAGGAATGATGCCCGCGCGTTCCAGGCTCTGCGACGCGCCATCCACGTCCGGATTGTCCTGGTCGGCGCCCTGCTGCTGTGCATTGCTGCGGATAATGCCATCGGTGAACATCAGCACCGCGCGCAGCTTCGCCGGGTCGGCATCCGGCCAGTGCGCGGCGAGGTCGCGAAGGCAGCTGAACGGATTGCCGTTATCGTTCTTCGGATTGCCCGCGGCTTCGCGCGTCTGCGGGACCATGGCTTTGTAAACCGCATCGCGGTCCTTGGTCGGCGGTTGCGTCACCTTTACATGGCTTTGCAGCAGCCACCCGATGCCGACCTCCACGTTGCTCGGCAGGTCGCCGACGAAGCGCTTGATGTCGTCGAACTGTCCCTGCGCGCCGAGGGTTTGCATGGAATCGAACAGGATCATCAGTTGCAGCGTGTGCGGGCCCTTCAGCAGAGGATCGAAGCCGGTAATCTCGGCTGCCTTGCCGCCGATCTTGATCTCCGTGATGTCAGACTTCACCAGAGGCGGCAGCGCCGAGGTTGCGCCACTCGACTTGGAGGATTTTGCAGGGACGGCGCGCAACACCAGCATGGTCGGCGTCTGCGCCAGGGCGGTGCCGGCCAGCAGCAGAGTGGAGGCGGCTACAACAATCCGGCCCGCGATCCTTCTGGGCATACTGAATTTGGAGGCGATACGGAAAACGTCAGACATCATGCCAGGCTCCTTCAGCCCGTCTCGCGCTGCCGTTCGCGCCGTACAGGCCTGTTTTGAAACAATTTCTCAGCGCAAAATCGCGCCCGTCCACTATACCCGATTCGCGTAGCTGCTTATCCCTGCCGGACTTGCACCTTGCGCCGTGAACATTGAACCTGAATACCACGATGTCCTCCGCATCAAGCAACAAAGGCGAGCCCCCGCTGCTCGTCCTCGCAGGCCCTACCGCCAGCGGCAAGACGGCGCTCGCGCTGGCATTGGCGGCACGCTTTCCCGCCGAGATCGTCTCCTGCGACTCGGTCGCGGTCTATCGCGGGATGGAGATCGGCACGGCGAAGCCGACACACGCAGAACGCGATCTCGTTCCGCACCATCTGCTCGACATCCTTACCCCGGACCAGCCATGCACTGCAGGGCATTACGCGCGCCTCGCTCGGGAGGCGATTGCGGGCATCGCCGGACGAGGCAAGCTGCCGATCCTCGCCGGCGGCACCGGCCTTTATCTGCGCGCGCTGCTCGATGGACTCTCGCCTGCGCCGCAGCGCGATGAAGCTCTACGCTCGCAGCTTCGATTTCGTGCAGAGAAAAACCCGGCCCGCCTGCATCGCATCCTCGCGCGTCTCGACCCTGCGGCTGCGCGCGCCATCCACGCCAACGATCTGCCCAAAGTCATCCGCGCGATTGAAGTCACAGTTGTCGCGCGCCGGCCGATCACAGAGCACTGGCGAGCGCATGTGCGCGAACCACTCACCGGTTATCGCATCCTTCGCATTGGTCTCGACCCGCCGCGCGCCGCGCTCTATGACCGCATCAATCGCCGCGCCGCGGAGATGTTTGACCGTGGCCTGGTGGAAGAGACTGAGCGGCTGGTTGAGGAGTACGGTTACGATTGCCGCCCGCTTGGATCACTAGGCTACGCACAGGCGGTTCAGGAACTGCGTGGCGAGATCACACGGGAGCAGGCGGTTGCGCTCTGCGCGCAGGGACATCGCAACTACGCTAAACGCCAGCTCACGTGGTTCCGGAGCGACAGCGCTCTTCAATGGCTTTCCGGTTTCGGCTTCGATCCGGAAGTTCAATCGAAGGCCGCGGCTCTGGCGGAACAGCACCTCGGCTTGATCGGATGAGGGCCGTTCAAAGCGTCGATTGAGCCGCGGCGCCGAAGTCAGTCCTTCTCTTCGTACATCGCCCAGCAGATGCCGGCGGTGATCTGGGCCGCGCCGATCGCACGGGTCAGCCATGGGCGATCTTCAAGTTTGTGCATCATGCGACGCCACGCGCGCGGTCCGCCTGTCGCCCAGACCGCGGCGTCGTGACGCGGGCAGACCAGAGCCATCACTCCGTCACCGATCAGGGCCATGGCTGCGAAGTGCTTCCAGCGTTGCGGAGGAGTGGACATTGCATCACCTCTATCGGTGTGATGGAGGCGCGATGCCCGCCGTTGCCCTGCATGCGGCAACGCGCGGAGACGGCGGCGTAAAATTGATCTCAGCCATGGTCTTCGTGCTCGACAACTACGACTCGTTCACCTACAACCTCGTCCAGTACATGGGCGAGCTGGGCGCTGAAGTGGTCGTGCGTCGCAACGACGAGCTGACACCGGAAGAGGTGGAGGCGATGCACCCGGACCGCATCCTGCTATCGCCCGGGCCGTGCACGCCGGAGGAGGCGGGCATCTCGATTGCGCTGATCAAGCACTTTGCGAGGCGGGCGGAGGAAGGCGGGCCTCGCGTGCCCATCCTTGGCGTCTGCCTGGGCCATCAGGCGATTGGCGCGGCGTTCGGCGGCAACGTGGTGCGCGCGGAGAAGCTGATGCACGGCAAGACCAGCGAGGTGGAGCACGACGGAAAGTCGATATTTCGTGACATCCCATCCGCAATGACCTGCACGCGGTACCACTCGCTCATCGTCGCCGAAGAGGGTCTGCCGGAGGAGCTGGAGATCACGGCGCGGGTTGCCGAACGTCAAACTTCTGCAAAATACGAGGCAAGGTCGAAGAGGAGCCAGAAGAAGGCGGCCGGTTCTCCCACATCCCAGAAGCGAGATGTGGGGCACCCAACTGTTGGCGCTTCCGGTGCAGGAACGATTATGGGACTGCGGCACCGGACGTTGCCGATCGAGGGCGTGCAGTTCCATCCGGAGAGCGTGCTGACCACGCACGGCAAGAAGATCATCGAGAACTTCCTCAAGATGTAGGCTGTGTACTGCATGACTTCGTCCCAGGCATCTCGCTGCGCCATCCAGGCCGCGGCAGTGGTGTGCGCGGCGATATGTGCGGGGTCCGCTGGCGCGCAGCAGCTGATCGGCTACGTGAAGGCGGATGACGCCAATGTGACGGGCGCGACAGACATCATGGATGGTCAGGCGGTGCTGTCCGGCTCGGTGGGCGTGACGGCGAAGGACCATACGGCGGTGATCACGCTGGGGCGCGGCGGGCTGGCGCGGGTTTGCCAGACGAGCGCGCTGCACATGACGCAGAGCAAGGTGGCGGATGCGGGCACGTCGGCGCCGCTGCTGTTTTCGCTGGACCGCGGCGCGATCGAGATCCGGATGAACGGGCTGGCGAACGATTCGATCATGACTCCGGATCTGCGGATGACGGTGCAGGCCAGCGGCCCGCTGGACGTGCGGCTGCGGGTCGCGCGCAACGGCGATACATGCGTCGAGAACCATGGCGGCGCGGCGCCCTCGCTGGCGGTATCGGACCCGTTCGGAACTTCAATGTACGAGCTGATGGCTGGGCAGCACGTGCTGTTCGAGCATGGCGACCTGCACGAGGTGGTGGACCACGAGACGGAGCCATGCGGCTGTCCGGACGAAAAGGGCGCGAGCGTGGCGGATGCGCTGCTGGCACCGGGCGGACCGAAGATCGGAGCGAAGACGGCGACACCGCCCGCGGCGACTGAGCTGCAGCATCCGTTCCCGGCGGCGGTCAGCGAAGGGCTGGCGCCGACGGTGCCGGTTCAGGGGGCTGCAAATCCGGCGCAGCCGCAGGCGACAGCGGAGCTGCGGTACAACGCGCCAATGGAGTCTGCGCAGCCTGCTCCAGGGAATTCGGGTGGGGCGGCGAAGACGGCTCGCAAGGCTCCAGTGGCCTCGCCTCCGGTAGTGGTTGCGTCGGTGCCACAGGCGGCTGCGACACCTTCGCTGGGATCGGCCCCGCCGGTTGCGAAGGAGCCGGCGAAGACGGAGCGGGCGCAGAATGTCTCACCGGACCAGTCGCCGAAGCGGGATCTGGCGCATATCGTGGGGCATTTCTTCAAGTTTCTGTTCGGGCATTGAGTCGGACTGTGCCCGGGGCTAAAGCCCTTGTTCAACCATGTGCGGTTTTACCGCGGGCTGAAGCCCGCTGCTACTCCAGGTTTGTTACTCGGGTGGGAGGGCGAGGGCGGCGTGGTCGCGGCCGGTGAGGAGGCAGAGGGCCTCGACGACGAGCGAGTGGTCGTCGCGCTGGGGCAGGCCCGAGACGGTGACGGCGCCGACGATGCCGGCATTCTCGACGATCAGCGGGAAGCAGCCGCCGTGGGCGGCGTAGTCCTCCTCGGGAAGGTTGTAGCGGGCGGAGAAGCTGAGGCCTGACTGCTCGAGCAGGCGGCCGACGTGATAGCTGGATTTATGGAAGCGGGCGACGGTGGCGATCTTGCGGGCGACCCAGCGCTGGTTATCGGGCGTGGTGCCGGCGAGGGCGGTGTAGAAGAGCTGCTGGTGGGGCGCGCCGAAGCGGCGGATGTCAACGACGATGGGTGTCTTGCGGGCGAGGGCCATGTCGCGGAGCATGGTTCCAAGCTGCCAGGCGGTGTCCGGCGTGAAGGCGGGGAGGGTGAGGGTGGCCTCCTGCTTTACCAGCGCGGCGATGTCATCCTGAAGGGACATAGGTCTCAGCTGCCTCGGGGCTTGAAACGGTAGATATTTTAATCGGATATCTTGGCGCACAAAATATCTGGATTCAGCAGTTTACAGGATCTTAGGTCCGGCAAAATATAGATTCCAGATAACTTACGCACAAAATTTCTGGAATCAGCGACTTGGAAGCACCTGTTGCGCATCCCCTGGCTCGCGCCGTTCCGGTCCTTTCACTCCATGGTGTCGCTATTTCTATTGTAGCTGGCGGAGCATAACTGAAATGCCACTCGGGTGGAGTTTTTAAGTTGCGAAATATGAAGACGTTAGGGGTGGCGGAGGCGATTTTGGGGCTTGACAACTCAAAATCGGGGAAAAGAGCCAGTATCCAGGTCGGCAGATGTGGAGGGCGGGTTCTCTCCCGTCCGCTTCGCATGTGGGTGGGACGCCTCGGCGTTCTCCATAGAGCGGGCTTTCAGCCCTTGGAATATGCTTTGGCTCGATACCCCAGGGCTTCGCCCTGGGTTGGTATAGGGTCGCGCCTTGGGCGCTTGCACTCGTGACTGAGATCCCAAGGAGGTTGGTTGGGCTGGGGCGAAAGAACGGGTCTCGAGCTGTAAGCTGATAGCTATTCAGCTTAGAGCGAGACGTTATCGCGAAGGAGAGGAAGGCTGGCATGCTCGGTCGATGGAGCAGGGTTTTTGCGGCCGCGATTTTCGGTTCGATGGGATGCCTTTCGGCGCAGCAGGCAAGTGTGTCGCCGGCAAGCACCTCATCGGTAAGTGCGGCGGCGACAGTGCCCGCGCTGGATGTGATCTCGGTTAGACCAAATAAGCTCGGGGCCAGCGGAGGAATGAGTTGGGGGCCTACGCCTGACGGGGTGATGGGCAAGAATCTTACTGTGCACCAGATGCTGGTCGAGGCGTATCACGCGAATGACAATCAGCTGATCGATGAGCCTGACTGGGCGAAGTCGGAACACTTCGACTTTACGGGCAAGGTGACGGGACCGGATGCCGCGCTGGTGGGGAAACTTACGCCGGACCAGAAGCGCGTCTATTTTGAGCAGGTGTTGAAGGAGCGGTTTGGCCTGGTAGCCCACCATGACACGAGGGAGCTGCCGGAGTATGCGCTGACGCCGGCCAAGGGCGGAGTGAAGCTGGAGGACGGCAAGGCCAACCCAGATGCATCCTCAAGTATGAAGCGCGCTCCTGGATCGTATAGCTGGGGGAGCGATGGGAAGGTTAGGAAGATTGAATGGTCGGCGGCGCGTATCGATCCGCTGATTCCTCTGCTCTCCAACGAAGCCGGACGAACGGTTGTGAACCAGACCGGCTTGACGGGCAAATACTCTTTCACGCTGAAGTTCAGGCCGGCGATGGCGGAGGCTGAGGCCGATGACGGGGCAGTTTCGACGCCGGACCTGTTTACGGCGATCCAGGAGCAGTTGGGCTTGAAGCTGGAGCCGACGAAGGGGCCGGTGGATGTGGTGGTGATCGACCATCTGGAGCGGCCGGGGGAGAACTGAGGCGAGGTTCGAGGGCCGGGGTTCGAGGTTCGAGGTGGGTGCGAGGGGTGAGATGAGAATGAATTCCGGTTCTGGAGTTTGTTCCACCCCACCCGTCCGCTTCGCGTACGGATGGGCACCCGTGCTGTTGTGGCCGTGCAAGGGAGACGGTCGAACGGAATCGAGAGGACGTGAATTGTGAGACTGACTATCCGGATGCTCGCGGGGATGTGCGGATTGCTGATGGCGCAGGTGGCGTGCGCGCAGGGGGCGGGTGCCGGCGCGGATGCGGGCGTATCGTTTGCCGCATATGACGTGGTGCTGGTGAAGCCGGTGGATACGAACGCCCGGATGACGATGGTGGGCGTGCAGTACACGGCGGACGGGATTGAGGCGACGGCGTGGCTGCGCTTGCTGGTGCGCGTGGCGTATGGGACCAAGGAGCTGCCGACGGACGACAGCGTGACGGGCTTTCCGGACTGGGCGAAGACGACGTACTTTTCCGTCCAGGCGAAGATGAGTCCGGAGCAGTTGGCGGCGTTTGCGAAGCTGGACAAAGACCAAGCAGGAGCTGGCGCGCGAGCGGATGCTGCAGGCGCTGCTGGCGGACCGGTTCAAGCTGAAGATTCATCGCGAGATGAAGCAGGTCCCCGATTACGAGCTGGTGGTGGCGAAAGGCGGGCCGAAGTTGAAGGAGAGCACGGAGCCGGCCCCCAATGGCCCGAAGGGGCGCGACGGCAAGCCGATCCAGGGCGGTTTTTTGATGATGCGCAAGAGCGGTCAGATTACGGCGCAGCTCTTCGGTATGGACCAGCTTGCCTTTTTCCTGCAGGGGTCGATGGGAGTGTCGCGCATGGTGAAGGACAAGACAGGGCTGACGGGCAAGTACAACTTCACGCTGAACTGGACGCCGGATGCGGCTGCGGGCGCGGGTTCGGTGGAAGGCTTCAAGGCGGCGCCTGCCGCGGATGACGGTAACGCTCCATCGATCTTTACGGCTTTGCAGGAGCAGCTTGGGCTGAGGCTGCAGCCGGGCACAGGGACGATCAACGCGGTGGTGGTGGACCATGTGGAGCGGCCGCAGGCGGATTGATTCGAGATACGAGGTGGGTGCGAGGTGGTGAGATAAGAATGAATTCCGGTTCTGGCGTTGTTCCACCCCACCCGTCCGCTTTGCGTACGGATGGGGCACCCGGGGGAATTGGAGCGAGGTTCGAGGGCCGGGATGTGAGGTTCGAGGTGGGTGCGAGGTGATGAGGTGAGAATGAATTCCGGTTCTGGCGTTGTTCCACCCCACCCGTCCGCTTTGCGTACGGATGGGGCACCCGGCCAGGTTCGACGGGCCGGGGTTCAAGGTTCGAGGTGGGTGCGAGGGACGAGGTGTTCGCCGCGGACAGCGCGCTGATTCGCTCCTGGCCATGCACGGCCCTTTGGGAGAGGGGTTTATCGAGCGGAGGCGGGAGCCGGAAGGGTGCCGCCTTCGCAGAGGGTCTTCATGTTGTCGAGCATTTTGGTGAAGCGGGTGCGGCGGTTGTCGAGATCCTTCTGGCGGGCGGCGTCGTCGGCGAGCATGCTGTTGTCGAAGAACAGGGTGTAGTTGATGCGGGTGGTGGTGGCGGTGAGGGGAACGGCCTCCAGGGTGCCGTGGTACATGTTGTAGGTTGCGCCGACGCGGACGGGCTGTGTGTAGGTGTAGGAGTACTGGGTTTTGCCGACGAGGACCTCGTTGCCGATGGAGCGGACGGTGCCGTAGCCGCCGTCGCCGGAGAGGATGGTGCAGCCGGGGATGCCCCACTCGCCGATGTCGCAGTATTTGCCGATGCGGGCCCAGACCTTGTCGACGGGGGCGTTTACTTCAATGGTCATGGGGATAGAGACGTAGTGTGGGTTGGGCACCTGCAGGGGCGCGGGAGCCGGGCGAGGCGGCGCGGCGGCGGGGGGCTGCTGGGCGAGTGAGGGGGCGGCGAGGACGAGGAGGCTGGCGAGTCTGAGGGTTTTGCGCATGGCTTTTCCGTTGGCCAAGAGCATACCGGATGCGAGGTGCGGTTGTCGGCTGGGGGATGGGTCCGATGCCATTGAGCGGGCGCCGGAGAACGGAGGGCAGAAGACGGCGCTGCGCGGGTCATGGGTCATCTTGAAAAACTGACCTTCGGGGGCTGAAGAGGATGCTGAAAGAGTGGACCGCGGCTGGCTTTGCATTCCCTCAGCGGCTAAAGCCGTCCCGTTTTTAGTCCTTCACGGCGCGACTAAAGTCGCGCCCTTTCAAAGCAAGGTGTTTTTTAGCAGCCTCTGAAGCCTGGCCTCAGGAATGGCCAGCTTATGGCGTGGCTGAGGGGGATGCTTAAAAAGTGCGATTCCTCGGTATGAGGAACAACCCGCGGCTGAAGCCGCATTGATTCTGGACGGCGTTCACCGCGCGCAAAAGCGCGCTGCTACTCCGAAAAAAACCACTGCAACTCTTTCAGCAGCCTCTGAAGCCACGCCCCCCTTCATAGCAGAATTCAAACTGATCCATTACCAGTGCGGGGATTTCTTGACAGTGGGCGGTGGGTACGCGATGCTTAGAGGGTTGGGCCGGTTGCACGGCCTGGCGCGATGCCGTGCGCGGAATCGGCGCGGCAGTCTCCCCTCGAAACAAGACGCGAGGCCGGATTTAGCGGGGCCGGACTACAGGCCCTGGGATAAGGCTTGGTGCGTGGTTGCGGAGGGGGAGGCTGGAAAGTGACCTCAGCGGCTAAAGCCGCGCGATTTTGGGAGCTGTTACGGCACGGCTGAAGCCATGCCCTTAAGCAAGACGGGGTTTTCCGGTTCAGGCAAGAGTTTCGCCCGGTTCTCCCACCCAGGCGGAGCTTGGATGGGGCACCCGATGATGTGAAGGGATTGAAAGGGTTCTGATGGGAAGTTCGACGCAACTGCTGCTGCTGCCGGTGTTGTTTGTGCTGCTGTATGTGCTGATGATTGTGCCCAACCAGCGCAAGCAGAAGAAGTGGCAGGAGATGCTGGGCAAGCTGAAGGCCGGCGACAAGGTGACGACCAATGGGGGGATCCGGGGCGTGATTGTGAGCCTGAAGGACGATGCGCTGGTCCTGAAGGTGCAGCCGGACAACGTGAAGCTGGAGTTTGTAAAGCAGGCGATCGCCAGTGTGACGACGGACGAATAGGGAACAGGGATTAGGGAACAGGGAACAGGAAAGCAAATACGGAGATTCTGGACGCTACGCGGTCCAGAATGACGAGCGGAAAAGCAAGGTTCGGGGTTCGAGAAAAAGGCAAAATACAGGGGTCCTTCGCTACGCTCAGGATGACGGCATTTTGATGATTTGGCGAACGGGTAAAAGGTAACGATGGCAAAGAATCTGAAGGGCAAAGTTGCGGCGATCATCGTGGTGCTGGTGATCTTCTGCTACGGGATTATCGGGATTCCGCATGGGTTGAGCGGCACGGCGCTGAAGCAGGCGCTGGCGGACCGCATTCATCTGGGGCTGGACCTGAAGGGCGGCACGCGGCTGGTGCTGAAGGTGCATGTCGAGGATGCGGTGAACTCGCAGACTGACCGCGACGTGGAACACATCCAGGACGACCTTTCGAAGGTGAGCGTGACGGGCGCGCAGGTGAAGAAGCTGGATCCGGTGGGCCATCCGGGCGTGATTACCGTGTCGGGCGTTGCCGCGAACAAGCTGAGCGATGCGCGCGGAGTGCTGGACGGCAGCGACTACACGAATTACGACGTTGCGTCGAATGCCGGCGGCATGACGCTGACGCTGAAGCCGGGCGCAGTACGGGACATTGAGCAGCACACGCTGCAGCAGTCGATCGAGACGATCAGCGACCGCGTGAACGCGCTGGGCGTAGGCGAGACCACAGTGCAGCAGTACGGCCTGGGCGAGAACGAGATTGTGGTGGAGCTGCCGGGCGTGTTCGATCCGGATGAGGTGGAGAAGATCATCAACACCACGGCGAAGTTGGCGGTGTATCCGGTGGTGCCGGGGCAGGGGCCGTGGGATTCGGACCAGACCGCGCTGCAGGCGCTGGGCGGCACTGTGCCTCCGGACCAGATGCTGGTGCATGGAAGCGGTTCACCGGGCCAGCCGCAGCAAGTGTATCTGCTGTACCGGCAGAGCGTGGTGGAGGGGACGGACTTCCGCGACGCGCAGCCTTCGACCGACCAGAACGGCCGGCCGGACATGACGTTCACGCTGACCACGGATGCGGGCCAGCGGTTTTACAAGTTCACCAGCGCGCACCTGGAAAGCGGCCCCTCGCCGGAACAGATGGCGATTGTGATGGGCAACCAGGTGAAGGAAGTGGCGAGCATTCAGGGCGCCATCAGCGACCGCGGCGAGATTTACGGCAGCTTCAGCCATGATGAGGTGGCGGCGCTTTCGCTGATGCTGCGCACGGGCGCGCTTCCGGCGGCACTGGACACGCTGGACACGTTTACCGTGGGGCCGAGCCTGGGGGCGGAGTCGATCCACCAGGGCGTGAAGGCCGCGGTTGCGGGCACGCTGGCGGTAATGATCTTCCTGCTGATCTATTACAAGGGCGCGGGCATCAATGCGGTGCTGGCGCTGACGCTGAACCTGATTATCCTGCTGGGCTTCTTCGGGCTGATGCCGGTGATTGGGCTGCCGGCTCCGGTGCTGACGCTGCCGGGAATTGCGGGCGTGATCCTGACGATCGGCATGGGCGTGGATTCGAATGTGCTGATCTTCGAGAGGATTCGCGAGGAGCTGCGCACAGGCAAGACGGCGGCGGCCGCGGTGGATAAAGGGTTTGCCATGACCGGCGCACTGATCACGATTGTGGATACGCACGTGACGACGATTGTGGCGGCGGGAATTCTGTTCCTGTTCGGCACGGGGCCGGTGAAGGGGTTTGCGGTGACGCTGACCTTCGGCCTGCTGGCGAACCTGTTTACGTCGGTATTTGTGTCGAGGGTGATCTTCGACGCGGTGCTGGGACGGAAGGGACGCAGCGCGGAGCTTTCGATTTAGCGAGTCAGCTGGTCAGCGAGTCAGCAAGTCAGCGAAGGCTCGCGAAAGATTTGAGAACTGAGGTTGGCAAGTGGAACTGTTTCATGACGCGAATATCGACTGGCTGGGGAAGAAGTGGTATTTCCTCGGCTTCTCGCTGATCTTTTCGGTGGCGGGCGTGCTGAGCATGCTGTTCTGGCACCATATCCCGCTGAGCATTGACTTCAAGGGCGGCACGCAGATTACGGTGCCGTTCAATGCGCCCCCGAATGTGGATGACGTGCGCGCGGCGTTGAGCCAGGGCGGGGTGAAGGACTTTGAGACGCAGCGCGTGAGTGCGATGGGCGGCGAGGGCGGCAACGACGTGATCATTTCGCTGCCGGCCTCGTCGGCAACCGATGCGAACCACGATGCCGGACGCATCGCGGTGGAGAATGCGCTGACGAACTATTACAAGGACTCGGGCTATGGCAAGCCAAGCGTGCAGATTGTGGGGCCGACGGCGGGTAAGCAGTTGCAGCGGCAAGCCGGCTTTGCGACGCTGTGGTCGCTGCTGGGAATGCTGATCTATCTATGGTTCCGGTTTGAGCTGATCTATGGCGTGGCGGCGGTGGTGGCGGTGTTCCATGACACGCTGATCACGGTGGGCGCGTTCAGCCTGCTGAATAAGGAGATTTCTCTAACGGTGATCGCGGCGATCCTGACGCTGATCGGCTACTCGATGAACGACACGATTGTGGTATTCGACCGGATCCGCGAGAACCTGGGGCTGAGCCGGCGAGAGAGCCTGTCGGATGTGGTGAACCGGTCGATCAACCAGACACTGAGCCGTACGGTGCTGACTTCGGGGTTAACGTTCCTGACGGTGCTGAGCCTGCTGCTGTTTGGCGGGCCGGTGCTGCGCGGATTTTCGCTGGCGCTGACCGTGGGCGTGCTGATCGGGACGTATTCGTCGATTGCGGTGGCGGCGCCGATGCTGGTGGCGTACCAGGACTGGCGGAAGGCGAAGGGCAAGGCCGCGGCGCTGCCGGCGAAGAGAGCGAAGGCCTAGGGATAGGTTCGAGGGCCGAGGTGCGAGGTTCGAGCGGGGTGCCAGGTCGGCCCTCTGAGACTGAGCTATAGTACTGTCTCGTACCGCAGAGCAACTTCCGTATGGCGAACTCGTATCGTGAACTGAAGGTTTGGCAGGGGTGGATCGATCTGGCAGAGCAGGTTTATCAGCTGACCGGGCATTTCCCGCCCTCAGAGCTGTATGCGCTTGCGAAGCAATTGCGTAGAGCTGCCGTATCGATCGCGAGCAACATCGCCGAAGGATGGGCCGGCGAAGCCGCAGGGAATACAGCCAGTTCGTCGCCATCGCGAGAGGCTCCAACCACGAGCTGCAGACACAGCTTGTGATCGCCGAGCGTCTCCGCTTTGCGGAATCCGCCAACATCCGCCATGTCCTCAATCTTTCCGACGAGATTGGCAGAATGCTTAGCGGCCTCTATACGTTCCTGCAGACTCCCAAGCGCGCCCGTGAACCCTGAGGCCGCGTCCCTCGTGCCCAGCTCGAACCTCGAACCGCGGCTCTCGAACCTTGCATCAGAATGGGTGCAGCGGCGAGTTGATTCCAGAAGATTTTCGGGCGGCGGGTATCGCGGCGCGGGATTTTTCGTATAAGATTCCTTGCGCGGCTGAGCAAGGCCGTGCGAACCTCCCCAGTTTCAATGCGCTGCAGTGTGGGCGCCGCATGCCGGCCGGCGGGAACTCTTTGCGGTCGCCTGGTGTCTAAGAGAGTTAGAAGTTTTTGCGAGGCTTTTCCATGTTTGAAGATTCCATGATGGAGTCCGGCGGCAGGATCAAGACGAAGACGAATCGCTGGATGGCGGTGACGTTTCTGATCAACGCCGCGATCATCGCCGGGCTGATCATTTACCCATTGCTGAATCCCGAGGCGCTTTCGGTGGCGTCGATGACTGCCACTCTGGTGGCTCCTCCACCGCCGCCGCCACCGCCACCGCCACCGCCGCCACAGCAGATCGTGAAGCCGGTGAAGGTGATCACAATGGACGACGCGATGCATGCGCCGACCAGGATTCCCAAGGACATTAAGGAAGTGCATGAAGAGGCGCCGCCGTCTACCGTGGCGGGCGTGATGGGCATGGGATCCGGCATGGGAGGCCCGGGCGGCGCGGCCGGCGGCGTGATGGGCGGCCTTGGGACCGCGCCGGTGGTGGTGAAGGCGGCTCCGCCGAAGCCTACCGGCCCGGTCCACGTTTCTAGCGGTGTTATTCAAGGCCTGGCGATCGTGCACCCCGATCCGGTCTATCCGCCGATTGCGAAGGCGGCGCATGTGCAGGGTGTTGTGGTGCTGCACGCGATCATCTCGAAGACCGGATCGATTGAAAAGCTGACCGTGGTCAGCGGGCCGCCGATGCTGACCCAGGCTGCGGTGGATGCCGTCTCGCGCTGGAAGTACAAGCCTTACCAGTTGAGCGGCGAACCGGTGGACGTGGAAACGACCATCAACGTGAATTTCACCTTTGGAGGCGGCTAGGCTGCGGCGGACGGGCGGAACGGGCCGCAACTTAATGCCCGCGCACCGCGTCCGAATGATGAATCAATTTTTGCCAGGTTTTTGATCGGCGCGGAGTTGTCCGCCGATTGCTCAAGTTCAACGTCTTACCAATCAGGAGGAAAGATCCCAGTGATTCTCGCTCAACTCACCAGTTTTGCCCACGCACCGCTTGCCATGCTGCTGCAGGACCAGGGCGGCGGCAGCACCAACACCTTCACGATTATGAGCATGTGGGCCAGCATGAGCTGGATGCCGCGCTGCATCGTCATCATTCTGTTCATCATGTCGATCTGGTCGCTGGCGGTGATGATCGACCGCGCGCTGTACTTCTCGGCTGCTCGCAAACAGTCGCGTGAGTTCGCGCCCAAGGTTGCCGGCGCTTTGAAGGATGGCCGTCTGGATGAGGCGATCAAGCTGGGCGACCGCAGCAAGAAGTCGCACCTGGCCGAGGTCGTGACGAGCGGCCTGCAGGAGTTCCGCAGCTTCGGTTCGGGCGGGACGATCAGCGAAGAGCAGATCGAGAGTTCGCAGCGGGCGCTGGAGCGGTCCGAGGCGATCGTCCATGCGAAGCTGAAGAGGGGTCTGGGCGGCCTGGCGACGATCGGTTCGACGGCGCCGTTCATCGGGCTGCTGGGCACCGTTATCGGAATTCTGAACGCCTTCCAGCAGATTGCGGCACAGAAGACTTCGGGCATCGGCGCGGTGGCCGGCGGTATCTCGGAAGCGCTGGTGACAACGGCGTTCGGGCTGCTGGTCGCGATCCCCGCGGTTATGACCTTCAACTACTTCACGAACAAGGTCGAGGCCTTCGACGTGGAGATGGACAACAGCTCCAGCGAGCTGGTGGACTACTTCATCAAGCAGAGCCACCGGTAGGGAGCGGCGCCCGACGAGGGCGCACAACAGCACTGGGACTGACCCGCGCAGGAATGCCTCCGGAGCCTAAGAGCGAACGGCTCCGGAGGCGCACGGGCCTCCCGAAGCACTTCAGGTTTGGGCCGGCGCGAGGCCGGACAGGAAAACGAAACGTATGGGAATCAACAAGCGCGAAGAAGGCAAGAAGGTCAACTCCAACATCAACGTGACGCCGATGGTGGACGTGATGCTGGTGCTGCTGATCATCTTCATGGTGATCACGCCGATGCTGAACAACAAGGTCAATGTGGAGCTGCCGGTGGCGCAGGCGGCGACGATCCAGGAAGACGCGAATAAGGAAGATTCGGTGCAGGTGGCGGTGACGCGCGACGGCAAGACCTATCTCGGCTCCGACCAGGTGAATGTCGATGACCTGGGCGCGAAGGTGGCGCAGAAGCTGGAAGGCAAGCCGGAGGGTCAGAAGCAGGTCTACATGCGCGCCGACGTCCGGTCGAACTACGGCAAGGTGATGGATGCAGTTGACCAGATCCGCGCGGCCGGCGTGAGCCAGTTGGTCCTGCTGACGGAGAAGAAGGAAGAGTAACCGCTTTGCGGCGGGATTGCGAGGCGTCCGGAGCGAGGACGCGGAAGTACAAGGAGATTTGCCATGGGAATGGGTGGTGGCGGCGGAACAGACAAGGCCGTCTCGGACATTAACGTAACGCCGCTGATCGATGTGCTGCTGGTGCTGTTGATTATCTTCATGGTGATCGTGCCGCTGGTGCCGAAGGGCCTGAACACACTGATCCCGCAGCCGCCGAAGGACAAGTCGGCGCCGCCGGCCGACACCACGATTGTGGTGTCGATCACGAGCAATAAGGGCGGCCTTCCCGGCTACAAGATCAATGAAGACGATTTTGCCAAGTCAGCGCTGGAGCCGAAGCTGGCAGAGATTTTCTCCACGCGGCAGGGCGCGGACAAGACGATGTTCGTAAAGGGCGATGCGGACCTGGATTACCGCTCGGTAGCCGAAGTGATCGACATGGGCCACCAGGCGGACGTGGACAACATCGGCTTGATTACCCCGCGGGTTGCGGCAGGGCAGTAGATTTACCTGGACTACGGACCAGGGAGCAGGGCGTGATCCCACCCAAGCGGAGCTTGGGTGGGGCACCCGGCAATATCCGTATCGCTCGCTCATTTCGTGCAGTGCTCGCCACCGAAGGACGGAGGTTTGAGCCATGGATGCAGGAAATGGAACGCGTAAAGCTGTCAGCGAGATCAACGTAACTCCTCTCATCGATGTGCTGCTGCTGCTGTTGATCATCTTCATGATGATCCAGCCGGCAAAGCAAAGCGGCCTTAATTCGCGGATACCGCAACCATCCAAGCCGGGCGCGGAGCCGCCGTCGAGCACGGTAGTGGTGGAAGTGTTGGCGGGGGCCGACAACCAGCCTTCCTACCGGATCAATGAGAAGCCGTTTGCGCGTTCTGAAGTCGCGAAGGAGTTGCACGCGATCTTCGCGTCGCGCAGCGATCGTACGATGTTCGTGAAGGGCGATGCCACACTCACCTACGAAGATGTCGCAGAGGTAGTGGACATGGGGCATCGGGCGGGCGTGCAGAACGTGGCGCTGCTGACGCCGGGGGAAGAGCCGCGACGTTAGGGATGGGGATTGCGGATGCCAGTGCGCATTGCGGCGCGGCCCGGTTGAGGTGAACAGCTTCTACTCCACGCGAAGGAGGAGGCACTTCAGGTAGCTGGTCTCGGGCAGGGTGAGGATGGCGGGGTGGTCGGGGGCGGCGCCGCGGGTTTCGAGGAGCTGCACGCGACGGCCGGCATCGGCGGCGGCGGAGCGGACGACTTCTGTGAAGTCAGCGAGCGAGATGTGGTGGGAGCAAGAGCAGGTGACGAGTGAGCCGCCCGGCGTGATCATCTTGAGCGCGCGAAGGTTAAGCTCCTTGTAGCCGCGGAGAGCTCCCGATGCGGCGCGTCTGGACTTCGCGAAGGCAGGCGGATCAAGGACGATGGTGTCGTAGCGGAGGGTGGGGTCCGATGCGGCGCGATCGGAGAAGTCGCGGAGAAGTTCGAAGGCGTCGGCCTCGATCCAGTCGACAGCTGGGGTGAGTTGCTGGTTGAGACCGAGGTTTCGGTCGGCGATTTCAAGCGCGGCGCGACTGGCGTCAACCCCCGTGACGTGGGTGCAGGCGCGGGCGAGGTGAAGAGCGAACCCGCCCTGATAGGTGCAGATGTCTAACGCTCTGCCGTGGGCGATGCGCGCGGCGGCGGCGTAGTTGAGGCGCTGGTCGAGGAACGCGCCGGTCTTTTGTCCGGCGTTGGCGTTGTAGTTGAAGTGGAGGCCGTTGAGGGAGAAGACGGACCGCAGGCTATCCTCGCCTGATTCTACGAAAGGCAAACGCGGGGGTCCCTCGACTTCGCCGCTGCGCTGGCCGGCTCGAGATGACGGCATCTTCCGGGGTTCGAGCAGTTGGCGCGTGAAGAGCGGTTCTGTGGGTGCCGGTGGCAGGTGTTCGAGTTCGCGGATGCGGGGGTCGGGACGTTCGACTACCGTACGGCACCACGGCTGAGCGGAGAAGATTTCGCCGGCGATGCGGCGGACGTCCTCCTGAGCGGTGCCCTGGGTGAGCAACTGCAGGATGACGAGATCGTTGTAGCGGTCGGCAACGATGCCGGGGAGACTGTCGGCTTCGGAGAAGATGAGGCGGCAGGCGTTGGTGTGAGCATCCCGGATACTCAAAGGCGATGCAGTCACTTCGCGCGAAGCGAAGGCTTCGGGGGCGAGCGTGGTTGCGCGCAGTTCGATCGCGGCTTCGATGCGGCTGCGGAGGCCGGCGAGATAGTTGGGACGGGTCAGATTCGGCTCAGGCGAGATGAGGCGAAGGGCGATCTCGGATGCACTGGAGTAAAGGGCTGTGCCGAGCGGCGCACCGCGCGAATCGAGAATGGTGACGAGCGCGCCCGCAGCTTCCTGGTCCGGGAGTTCTTCGATGTCGGAGCGGTAGACCCAGAGATGGCCGGCGCGAAGGCGATCGGCTGCGCGGCGAGAGATGCGGGCCGAGAGTGCTTGTTCTGCGTAAGCCATCCGCTTTATGGTCGCATGAAGAGCGCTTACGGAGCGGAGGCTTAGCGGACCAGACGAACGGCAAGCAGAGGCCCGGGCATTCCGGCGATTTTCCCGGCGCCGTCAAGCGCGCGGCCAACCCAGCGCAGTCCACGGGGGAAATAGAAGTCGATCTGGCCGGGCTGCGAGAGGTTCAAAATATCGCAGCGGCTGAATTCGCGAGTAAGCCTGCGGAGGTCGGCAGGAGTATTGGCCGCGTAGACGACATCGTAGTTCTCGTAGCGGTCTTCACCAGGGCGGCCATTCACTTTATCGAGATAATTGCGCTTGATGCCAAGGGAGTGCGCGGCCAGCGAGGCGTATGCGAACCAGTGACGTTTATCGACGGTGAAGCCCCAGAATATGCCGTCGGGGCGCAGGATTTCGAGGAGCTTCGCGAAGAAGCGCTCCGGCTGGTCCAGATGCTCGAGGACCATGGCGCAGAGGGCGAGATCGATGGATGCGGGAGGAATCGGCGCTTGTTCCAGCACTTCAGGGTAGACGTGGCTGACCCACTCGCCGGATTGGATTGCGGTATCGGGCTCCACGCCGACATACTCGCCGGCGCAGGCGGCGAGGGAGCGCTGAATGCCCGGATCGTCGAAGAAGCCGCGGCCGCAGCCGATGTCGAGGATGCGCGGACGATCCTCGGGACCGATATCGGAGCGGATGAGGTCGGCACAGACTCTTGCGCGGTATTCACCGGCGGCGTAACGGCGAACGATCGCATTCCACTGTTCGGGCTGTGCGATGCGCGATGAAGCCATGTTTGGAGACGGCATGAGCTAACTATAACCTTGCGCTGCGGCTTCGAGGCTGAGGGCGGTTCCGGTCAGGATGTGAGTTGGGCAATCAGGCGTGGTTGAGGAGGCGGGCGAGGCCGTAGGCGGCTGCGGCTGCGGCGCCGCCGATGAGCGTGGTCTGCAGCGCCGAGCGGAGAGCGCCGGTGCCGACGAGACGGCCTTTGAGCGCGCCAAAGAGAGCGAGCGCGAGGAGCGTGATGACGACGGAGGCGATGAGCGCGGCGCCGGTGTATGCGATCAGAGCGATGCGGCCGACGAGCATGTAGGGCAGCAGCGGCACGAGTCCGCCGGCGATATAGCTGGCGGCGATGGTGAGCGCGGAGCGGAGGGCGCGGCCTGGCTCGGGCTTCTCGAGGCCGAGTTCAAAGCGCATCATGAAGTCGACGTAAGCGGGATGGTTCTGCTGGAGAGCGGCGAGGACGGGAGCGGCAGCCGAGCGCGGGACAGAGTACTGGTCGAAGATCTGGTAGATTTCTTCGGCCTCATCGTCGGGGCGATGGATGACTTCGTCCTGCTCGCGGCGGAGTTCGGAGGCGTAGTGTTCGGCATCCCCGCGCGCAGCGAGGTAGCCGCCAAGGCCCATGGCGATGGAGCCGGCGGCGATCTCCGCGAGGCCTGCGAGAACGATGATGTGGGCAGAGGAGACGGCGCCGGAGAGGCCCGCGGCGAGAGCGAAAGGGACGGTAAGGCCATCGGAGAGACCGATGACGACATCGCGCACGGATTCGGACGATTGGAAGTGCGCTTCAACATGGGCGTGTGGGATGTCGTGCATGGCGGGAGTGTATCGCAAGTTGCAGGGTTGACAGAAGATATATGGACGGCGGCGACGCGCGACGAGCTTCAGCGGAGGGGGGTTGTTTGGCGAAAATAATTCCTGAACGGATTCGCGTCCTTTGTCTTGGAATGGCCGTCTGTACAAGCAGGTTTCAGCAGACTTCGAGGCAGAAGAATTCGAAGCGATGAGGCGGGCGAACCGACGCTTCTGGAGCTGGAGCTACCACGAGGAAATTGGCGCACCGACGGGAAGACAGATGCGGGATTGGTTTGTCTGAATGAGCCGCGAGGACCGGAGCCGGATGGAACGAATCACTTTGGGAGTGTCTGTGCAGCGATCAGGGACGATGACACGGTTGCGAACGATGGTGGGCGCGGCGATGCTGGCCGGAACATTGGGTATTGGCCTCTCCGCGGCGGCGCAGACCGATGGGCAAACGCAGGATTCGGCGCAGCCTGCGAGTGGTGCGTCCGCGGCACCATCGACACCGGCGGCGGTTGCGCCGGCTATTCCGGTATCGACGGGCACCTCGACCATTCAGGGTGTGGTGAAGGCGGGCGGCGTTCCGCTGCCGGGCGTTGCGGTGACCGCGATCTCGGGGGACGGCAAGAAGTACGCGACGACGACGGACATCAATGGCGCGTTCCGCATGGATGTGCCGGCGGGGACGTACCAGGTGAAAACGCAACTGATGGGTTTTGCCTCGCTCACCAAGCAGGTAGTTGCTACTGCGGCAGATGCGGTTGTAGCGCAGCAGTTGGAGTTTACGACGGACCTGGCGTCACGCATGCCGGACCAGACGCCGGCCAACGCATCGACGACTGCGAGCAATGAACCTGCGCTGACTGCGCCCGGTGCGGGGAATGCGACGAAGCCGGCCGGAGCGAATGCCGGTGCAGCGCCAGCCGGTAGGCCATCGGGAACGGCAACGACGGCCTCCAATCGCACCCCTGGCGTGGGTGTGCGCAGGCCAGGCGCATATGGTGGCGCGGCAGGCGGCGCACGGCGCACGGTGACGAACCAGGCGCGCGGCACGCAGTCGCTGGATGTGCAGAGCGGCGACGATCAGGACCTGACGGATGCGACGGCGGGATCGGCCAGCGCGGATGTTTCGGTGCCGACGATGGGCGGGCTGGCAGGCGGGGACGACACCAACATGGCGTCGGATTCCATTGCAGTGACCGGACAGCAGGGACAGATCAACGGGCTGGCGATGTTCAGCGAAGGCGACCTGCAGGGCCGCATCCGCCAGATGCAGGCAAATGGCTTCGGCAATGGAGACATTGCGGGTGCGCTGATGGGTGCGAGCCAGACCGGGACCTTCGGCGGACCGGATGGCGGCGGCGGGGCTGGCGGCGGTTTTGGCGGCGGCCGGGGAGGTCCGGGTGGATTTGGCGGCGGGGGCGGAGGCGGATTTCGCGGCGGTGGTGGTGGCCGCGGAGGCGGCGGCGGCGGTGGCCGTGGAGGGTTTGGCGGACCGGGCGGATTCCGCGGGCAGAATCCGAATGCGTGGCATGGGACGGTTGGCTACAACGGGTTCAACAGCGCGATCAACGCGAACAGCTTCTATGTGACGGGCCAGCCGCTTCCGAAGCCAAACCGCTCGCAGAATTCGCTGGTGGCGAGCTTTACTGGAACGCCATTCATTCCGCATCTGCTGGCGCCGAATCCGAAGCAGTTCCTGTTTATTTCGGCGCAGGAGACGCGGTCGAACAATCCTTCAACGACGGAGATTCTGGTGCCCACACTGGCGCAGCGGCTGGGCGACTTGACGCCTGCATTCCAGGTTGGCACTCCGCTAGGCGGCACGGGGACGAACCCAAACACGAATGTGGTGTATGACCCGACGCTGGCTCATCCAGTGCCGTATGGCAACACAGGTTGCGATCCGGCGTTGGCGGCGATCGATCCAAATCCGACCGCGTGCATTCCAGCGTATGAGCTGAACACCCCGCAGGCCCTGGCGGCGCAGACCCTGCTGAATACCTATTTCCCGGAGCCGAATCTCGACGCAGTGCAGGACAACTACCAGGCGAACCTTCCGGGCAGCTCGCACAGTTCGCAGGTTTCGGCGCGATTCAATCGCAGCTTCGGGGCGCAGCAGCGCGGGCGCGGATTCGGTGGATTCGGCGGCGGCGGACGGTTCGGCGGCGGACAGGGTGGCCAGAACCGCACCAATGTGAAGCCGACGCTGAGCCAATCGATTGCGGAGAACTTTGCGTATCAGCACCAGGCGAGCGCGAGCACGAACTTCGTGCCTATTCTTGCCGGGCATTCTGCGACGGATGGGTACAGCTTTTCGAGCGGCTACAGCTTTCAATACGGACGGATGAACAACTCGGCGACGCTGGGATGGAACCGCTCGTCGAGCCTGACGTCGAACATTTTCACGGGCGGGACGGACCCGCTGGCTGGAACAGGAATCTGCGTTGGCAATTTGACGATCTGTACCAACTCGTTCTACTTCGGGGTGCCGTCGATCAGCATCACCGGCGGACTTTCGGGGCTGAGCAATACGTCTCCGGTGAGTTCAGTGAACCAGACGATCTCGTTCAGCGATAACGCCCGGTGGAGGCATGCGCGGCACAACATGATGTTCGGGTTCGATTTCCGGCGGATCCACGCCGATTCGTTCGGCACGGGCGGCGATCTGGGGTCATTTACGTTCTCGGGATTTGCGACGGAGAACCCGGCGCTGCAGAACTGCAACCCGAACACGGACCCGCAGAAGTGCGCGGAGTATGGGACATCGGGGTCGTCGATGGCGGACTTTCTGCTGGGCCTCCCGCAAAACTCCAACGTGACGGCGGGGCTGAACAAGATTTATCTGCGGGGCAATTCGTGGGACTGGTTTGCGCAGGACAGTTGGCAGGCGAGGCCGGGACTGACGCTGCAGTACGGAATCCGATGGGAGTATTTTTCGCCTTACTCGGAGAAGTACAACCGGCTGGTGAACCTGAATGTGACCGGGTCGGCGGCGGCGGGAACGCTCGCTGTATCGACGGTATGCGGAACGGCCGCGCCCGCGGGATCGACACCCGGTCTCTGTGCGGCGGTCCAGCCGGGAACGCTGCTGCATCCCGACAAGAACCTGTACTCGCCACGGCTTTCCATCGCCTGGGTGCCGAAGTTCAAGTTCACCAAGAACATGGTGGTGCGATCGAGCTACGGCATCAACTACAACACGGGGCAGTATTCGCGCTTTGCGACCAATCTCGCGTTCCAGCAGCCGTTCATGGTGACGCAGAAGAACGTGCAGAGCTCGGGGGCCGTGAGCAACGGATGCACCTTGACGACGATGACGCTGGTGAATGGATTCGGCTGCGACAATCAATTGACGCAGTCGAGCTATGCGGTCGACCCGAACTACAAACTGGGCATGGTGCAGGTCTACAACTTCGGCATCCAGAAGACGTTGCCTCAGGGCGTGGTGCTGAATATCGACTACACGGGTTCGTATGCCGGCAATCTGGACATGCTGCGCGCGCCAAACCGCAATGCAAGTTCCTTGATTATTCCGACGGTCGGGCAGTTCACGTATGAGGACTCGCTCGGCTACCTGCGTTCGAATTCGCTGCTGGTGAATGTCCGCGAGCGGATGCACAAGGGCGTAGCGCTGGGCGCGACCTACAAGTACTCGCACTCGATCGACAATGCCTCGAGCGTGGGCGGTGGGGGCGGCAACTCGATTGCGCAGAACGATCAGGACCTGGGCGCGGAGGAGAGCAATTCGAGCTTCGATCAACGGCACGACCTGAGCGGCAATTTCGTGATCGAGCCTCCGGTGGGGCCGAACCGCGCCTTCCTGAACAAGGGCGGCTTCTGGTCGCATGCGCTGGATGGGTTCAACATCTCCGGGCAGTTCAATATCGGCACGGGCGGTTTTGCGAGCCCCACGTATTCGCTGACTGCGCAGGAGATTGCGGCGGGCGCGCCGAGTTCTCTGCGGCCGAACCGTAACCCGACGCAGGCGATCCATGGACAGGGCAGCCTGCTGCACTGGTTCAATACGGCGGCTTTTGTGGGCCAGTGTCCGGCTTCAAACCTGCCGCAGCCGGCGTACTGCCTGCCGGCAGGGCAATATGGCACGGCGACGCGCAACTCGATTGAGCTGCCGGGAACGGTGTCAGTCAGCTCGTCGCTGTCGCGCACGGTGTCTTTCGGCGAGACGCGGAGCCTGGAGTTCCGGTTCAACGCGAACAACGTGTTCAACACCGTGCAGTACTCGGGGGTGGACACGAGCGTGAATGACCCGCGCTTCGGCCAGGTGACGAGTGCGGCGGGGATGCGGGCCTTTACATACAACATGCGGTACAGGTTCTAGGTGCCAGGTTCGAGGTTCGAGGAGAAACGGAAGATGCAGCGGGCGATAGCGGCGGTTCTGGCGGGATGGATGGTTGGAGGAACGGCGGGCATGCCTCTGCCCGCGGCGCAGGCGCAGCAGGCGAATGGCGGCACTGCGACCATTGTCGCCAATGTGAACCGCGTGCTGACCAATGTGGTGGTGCGCGACAAGAAAACCGGCGCGGTGATCAAAGGGTTGAAGGAGAGCGACTTCCAGATCATCGAGGACAAGAAGCCGCAGAAGATCACGACCTTCGACTATGAGGATGTCGACCAGGCGGTGACGCTACAGGAGGCGAGCACCGTTTCCGGCGCGACGAGCACGCAGAAAAAGTCGATTGCGGACCTGGTGAACAACGACTTCGCGGCGAAGCCGGAGGAGTTGAAGGACCGGCGGCTGATTGTGATGTTCTTCGACCTGAGCAGCATGCAGCCGGAGGATGTTGAGCGCGCGGTGGACGCGGCGAAGGACTATATCAACAACCACATGGCTCCGGCGGACATGGCTGCGTCGGTGAGCCTTGTGTCGGGCCTGAACATGGACCAGGACTTCACCAACGACAAGCAGGCACTGCTGAGAGCGGTGAGCAAGTATGACGGAAGCGAAGGCAGCGGATTTGCGGGAGGCAGCGAAGGCGGCGGGACCGATGGGACCTCGGACGATTCTTCCAGCTTTGTGGCGGACGACAGCGAGTTCAACTCGCTGAACACGGACCGGCAGCTGTATGCGATCCGGACGGTGTGCAAGTCGATCGAGAAGGTGGAGCAGAAGAAGAGCATGCTCTATTTCTCGGGTGGGCTCTCGCGGCAAGGGATTGAGAACCAGGCAAGCATCCGCGCGGCCACGAACGAGTGTGTGAAGGCGGACACGGCGCTTTATGCGGTGGATACGCGAGGGTTGCAGGCGCTGAACGTGGTGGGCGATGCGTCGAAGGGCAGCATGCGCGGCACGTCGGCGTATTCCGGCGCGTCGATGCAGAGCCAGCTGAACTCGAACTTCAGCTCGCAGGAGACGCTGGGCACGCTGGCGAGCGATACGGGCGGGAAGCTGTTCGTGGACTCGAACGACTTTGGACCTGCGTTCCAGCAGGTACAGCACGATACGGAGGCGTACTACATCATTGGGTACAAGTCGACGAACACCGCGCGGGATGGCAGCTACCGGCACCTGACCATCAACCTGCTGAACCATCCGGACGCGAAGCTGGAATATCGGCCTGGCTACTACGCGCAGGCTGACTTCCAACATGCGAAGAATGAGGACCGCGAACTGGCGCTGATGGAGCAGATGCGGTCGGACGTGCCGGCGACGGATGTCGCGGTGTATCTGCAGGCGCTTTACTTCAAGCTGGCGGACGGCAAGTTCTACATCCCAATCTCGGTGGTGGTGCCGGGCTCGCAGATCAACGCGGTGCAGGTGAAGGACAAGACGAAGGCCACGATTGACTTTTTGGGGCAGGTAAAGGATGCTGCGGGCCTGGTCGTGGGGCAGCAGCGGCAGACCGTGAATCTCGCGCTCGATGCGAACCAGCAGGTGCAGAAGAAGAATGTGCAGTACTCGACGGGCTTTACGCTGGCGCCGGGCAAATATCACGTGAAGTTTGTGGTGCGCGAGAACCAGAGTGGGAACATGGGCAGCTTCGAGACGGACATCCAGGTGCCGGACATGGCGAAGATGCCGCTGAAGCTGAGCTCGGTGGTGATGTCGAGCCAGCGGCAGCCGGAGAAGGGCAAGACCATCGATCCGCTGGTGCGCGATGGAGAGATGTGGGTGCCGAATGTGGCGCATGTCTTCCGGCAGGACCAGCATCTCTATTTCCTGTATGAGGTGTACAGCCCGGCGAAGGAGGGTGCGACGGGTGCGGCAGCGCCTGCGGCCAATGCCAAGCCTGATCCGAATGCGCCGGTGCATGTGCTGACGAATATCGAGTTCATGCTGGGCGGCGTGAAGGTCTACGAGACGCCGATGGTGGAGGCGACGGCGATTAACATTCCGGAGCGGAATGCGGTCGGGTTCCAGTTCGATGTGCCGCTGGCGGGATTGAAGGCGGGAACGTACGTGTGCCAGATCAATGTGATCGACGATGCGGGCGGAACATTTACTTTCCCGCGGATGGCCTTGCGTGTGACGCCGCCGGCTGCAGCGGCCGCAGCGCCGCAGCCTGTGGCTTCAGCGGGGATGGCCAAGCCTGCGGGTCTATGAGCGCGTGCGACGAATGGCTCGACTCAGACTATTGGGTGGTTCGCGCTGCCCGGGCGGTGAGCGTGAATGAGAAGCCGGCGATGTCTGTGTGGTCGCGCAGGCTGCGGCTGTAGAAGCCTGTCATGATGAGGTGGCCCGAGACCGGGATCGCGAGCGAGGTAAGAAAGCCGTTGTCCTCGCCAGGATCGACATTTGTGGCGGTGGTGACGGCCCTTTTACCTTTGCCGCTGGTGGAGTAGATGATGTTTTTGGCCAGCGGCAACTCCTCGTACGCGGCTGCGTTGAAGCTGATGCTTCGGGTCAGGGCGAAGCTGCTGCCGGCCTGGAAGTGGGCGGTCGGGCCTACGGCGACATAATCGCGCAGGACGCCCTGGTTGATGAGGCTGCTGGTATTGCCGTAGCCGAGGGCGACGTTCGGTGTAAAGCGGCCGATCTCTCTCTCCGCCCAATTGTTGAAGCTGTAGGTGACCTGGGCGGCCCCAATGCCATAGTGCGCGTTGCCGGAAGGAAGCCCAAGTGAAGCGATGCCGCTGTAGGTATAGCGATGCACGGGCGTGTCGTATTCGAAGTTGAGCACGGTGTCGCCCCAGGCGCCCTTTTCCGGCCTGCGGACGTAGATGGGCTTTGTTGTGGGGCTGATGTTGGGGAAGGTGTCAAGGTAAATATAGGCAGGGACGCTGGCATCGACGCCGAAGTGAGGGTTCAGACGCCATACGAGATTGGGATAAAAGATTGAGGTCCAGCCGCCACTGGAGTTGTGTTGCGAACTGGTGGTGAGAGAGGTGTCGAACGCGCGAAGGAAAGGGAACCGGCTTGGCGATCGGTCGATTTCGCCACGGGAGGCCGCGCGAATGGCGGCTAACTCTTCCAGTTCAGCCTTGGTCGCATTCTGAGCTGAAGCAGGAAGCACAGCCGCAAAGCCGATCAGGCAGACCAATACGGCGGCACGGGACAACCCACCGGACGTGGTCCTGGCAAGGGGCAAGGAGTGCCTCTGAGAGCGAGTAGCACAAGGCTAGCAGAGAACGGCGCGGGGCGGCGAATTTTTGGGCGTGAGGGCAGCGAAATGCGCGGATTCCGATCCGTTCCCGCTCAGAATGACGACGTGAATGGAGGAGCGAAAGGTGACGAGCCGCGGCTAGCGCTGAGCGACGGGCACGTAAGGTTGAGGATAGGTGGGGCCGACGTACTCGGCGCGCGGCCGGATGAGGCGGTTGTCGTCGTGCTGCTCAATCACATGGGCGGCCCATCCGGCGATGCGGCTGACAGCGAAGATCGGAGTGAAGAGGTCGATGTCGATGCCGAGGGTGGTGTAGGTGGAGGCGGAGTAGAAGTCCACATTGGCGTTGAGCTTCTTCTCCTGCTTCACGAACGCTTCGATCTTTTGCGACATGTCGAACCACTTGGTATTGCCGG
>Ga0134125_10000274_pt1 | contig 72910 bp, 58 predicted proteins | sample KB31751_FD_96464 | JGI IMG/M metagenome (GOLD analysis project Ga0134125, IMG submission 96464) | Terrestrial soil microbial communities with excess Nitrogen fertilizer from Kellogg Biological Station, Michigan, USA - KB3-175-1 | ecosystem: Environmental > Terrestrial > Soil > Unclassified ... | reverse complement strand
TCGAGCGCAGCGGCGAGATCGCCTACCGGCCGCTGGAGGAAGACGGCACCGGCGTCCTCCTCGTCCTGCAGCGCCGCCGCTCCGCCCCCGCCCACAACGCGATCTCGGACCTGCACGACCTGTTCGTGGCCGAAGCCGAACGAACCAAGGCCGCCGCGTAGCCAAATATCGTCGGGGTGTGCTCACCCTCGTCGATCTCTTCTCCGGCTGCGGCGGAATGACGCGCGGGTTCGAGGACAGCGGCGCGTTCCGCTCGATCTTCGCGGTGGAGTTCGATCGCGACGCGGCGGCGACCTATGCGGAGAACTTCGGTGACCACGTGGCCTGCGGGCGGATCGAGGACGTCGCCGCCTTCCCACGGGCCGACGTGGTGATCGGCGGACCGCCGTGTCAGGGGTTCTCGCCGCTGAACCGCGCAGCGGCCGGCTTCGAGCGCCGTGGGCTGTGGCGGGAGTATCTGCGGGCGCTGGAGGCGGTCGAGCCGCAGGCGTTCGTGATGGAGAACGTCCCCGAGCTGCTGCGATCCGCCGAGTACGCCGAGTTCCGGCGGCGCGCCGAAGCCCTGGGCTTCCAGGTCGAGGCCGAGATCCTCAACGCCGCCGACTTCGGCGTCCCCCAGCGCCGCCGCCGCGCGATCGTGCTCGGCGTCCGCGCCGGCGCGGCCGCCTGGCCGCGGCCGACCCACGCCGACCCGTCCCAACCCAACCCCCTGTCCTTTGTCGCCCACAGGGCGACAAAGGACAGGGGGCCTGTTACGGGATCGCCACGACTTGCGCCTTGGGTGACGTTTCGGGAGGCGGTCGAGGGGCTGCCGCTGCGGGCAGACGGGCGCGACTGGCATCGGCCGCGGAAGCCGCGGCCGGAGTCGGTGCGGCGCTACAAGGCGGTGCCGCGCGACGGCGGCGACCGGTTCGCGATGCAGCGGAACCTCGACCGGGCCGGGCTCGGCGATCTGGTGCCGCGCTGCTGGCGGAACAAGCCGACCGGGACGACCGACGTCTTCGGCCGGCTCTGGTGGGACCGCCCGGCGCTGACGATCCGCACCGAGTTCTACAAGCCGGAGAAAGGCCGCTACCTCCACCCCTCCGCCCACCGGCCGATCACCGTCCGCGAGGCCGCCCGGCTGATGTCCTTCCCCGACGATTTCGTCCTGCCCGAGGACCAATCGATGTCTTCGATCGCCCGCCAGGTCGGCAACGCCGTCCCCCCTCTCCTCGCCCGGCGGATCGCCGAGTCCTTGGCCGCCGCCCTCGCCGGGGCCGAGCCGGAGCTAGTCGCCGCCTAGCGCCGCACGCACCGCCGCCTCGACCCGGTCCGCCGCCGCGTCGATCTCCTCGTGCTCCCAGACCCGGACCACGGTCCAACCCGCGGCGGCGAGCGCCTCGTTCGCCGCCGCGTCGCGCTTGCGGTTGCGGTCCAGCTTCTCCTGCCAGAAGGCTTCGTTGGAGCGCGGCATGCTGCCGTGCTCGGGACAGGAGTGCCAGAAGCAGCCGTCGACGTAGACGGCGACCTTGGCCGGGCCGAAGACGAGGTCGGCGCGGCTCGGCACGCCGGCCAGCGGGCGGCGGTCGACCCGGTAGCGCAAGCCCCGCCGGTGCAGCTCGGAGCGCAGTCCGAGCTCCGGCGCGGTGTCGCGCCGGCGCACCCGCGCCATGCGTTCGCTGACACCGGGCGAGGAGGGCGTCATCGGGGGGCGGGCGCGCGGGGCCACACCCCGACCTTACGGGAAGGAGATCACCTGGTTGGTCAGCGGCAGCTCGGCCTGGCGGACGCCGCGTCCGGTCGCTTCGACCCTGGCGACTTCGCCTTTCTGGATGCCTTCGGTGTTGGTCAGCGTGCCTTCGACGGTGAAGTTGCTGAACCGGTAGGGCATGCCGTTCGCCTCGAGTGGATGCGGCGTGCTCATGATGTGGAAGTGGAGATGCGGGCCGTCGGAATTGCCGCTGTTGCCGAGCAGCCCGAGCACCTGACCGACCTTCACCTTCTGCCCCACCTTGACTCGCACGCTGCCGGGCTGCAGATGCGCGTAGAAGGCGTAGCGCCCGCCGCCGATCGCGACGACGACGTGGTTGCCGCCCGCCTTTTCGGCGGTGATCGACGGGGGGAAGGTTCCGGGTGTCGTCTCCGGCACGTTGTCGAGGACGCCCACCACGGTGCCGTCGGTCGCCGAGTGGATTTCGTCGCCGAAGTACGGATAGCTGGCGAGTTGGTCGAGCGGGCCGCTGAACAGGTGGCCCGTGGGATCGATCTGGACGAAGTCGATCGCGAAGCGCTCGGCCACGTGGGCGGCGCCGTTGACCGGCAGCACCGTGCCCCGATGCGCGTTGAATTCCGCGCAGCAACCGTTGGCGACGACCCAGCCGGGCCCGCGCAGCGGTGGCGCGACGACGATCGCTTCGCGCCTGCTGACCTTCGTCGGCGCCAGTCGGTAATCGGTCGCGACGGCCGCCTGCTTCGGCTTCATCGTCAGCGAGATCCGATGGGTCAGTTCCGACGGGACCTTCGCCTTCCGCGCGAGGCTGACGTCCATCAGCACGTAGGCGCCCTGCCCCGGATTGAGCTTGACCGCGTGCCGCGGCTGGCCGTACGGCGCCATCTGCGCTTCCAGCGCCTCGCCGCTCAGCTTCTGCGCCAGCTTGCCGCCGGCCAGCGCCTCGAGGCTGCGCACCGTGACCACCGACTGGCTGCGGTTGATCAACTGCAGCTCGTAGGCGAGCTCGCGCCGGCCGTTGGCGGCGAGCACCGGTTCCGGTTCGGCGATCACGTTGCCGATCACCGGCGTGAGTTGTTCGCGTTCGGTCGCGGCGGAGGCGAGCGGCGCTCCGGGCACAAGCATCAGAAGAAGGGCAAGGGCGGCGGTGAAGGGCAGTCGACGAGACATGGACGACACCCTATTCACGCGGGCCACCCCCGGCCGCGAGCGGCGACCGCGGGTTGGACGTTCGTGGGACGGGCTAGCGGGTGACCAGGTCCGTCACCGTCTCGGTCACGGTGTGGCCATCGACCTCCATCGTCACCTTCACCCTGTGGCGGCCGAGGGAGACGTGGCGGCCGACCGGCAGGGTCGCGGTGGTGGCACCGCGACCCTGAGTCCCTTTGTAAAGAGGCTGTGACCGAGTGCCCCTACGCGGTCGTCTCGAGGACCATCGCCAGGCCCTGGCCGACGCCGATGCAGAGAGTGGCGAGGCCGTAACGCCCACCGCGGGCGCGCAGCTCTTCGACCACGCGGCCGACGACGCGGGCGCCGGAGGCGCCGAGCGGGTGGCCGATCGCGATCGCCCCGCCGCTCATGTTGACCTTCTCCGGGTCGAGGTCGGGCCAGCCCTTGAGGCAGGCAAGGCTCTGCGAGGCGAAGGCCTCGTTCAGCTCGACCGCGTCGATGTCCCCCCAGGTGAGGCCGGCCCTCGCCAAAGCCCGGTTGGCGGCCTCGACCGGGGCGATGCCGAAGACGTCGGGGTCGACCCCGTGGACAGCGCGGGAGACCACCCGGGCCAGTGGCGCCGCGCCGATCCGCTCGGCCGCCGCCTCGGAGCCGAGCAGCAGCATCGCGGCGCCGTCGTTGAGCGGCGAGGAGTTGCCGGCGGTGACGGTGCCGCCCTCGACGAAGGCAGGCTTCAACTGGCCGAGCTTCTCCAGGGAGGTGTCGGGGCGGATGCCCTCGTCGCGCTCCAGGTCGACCCCGGGGACCGGAACGACCTCGGTGAAGCGCCCCTCGTTCCAGGCCCGGTCGGCGAGGGTGTGGCTGCGGAGGGCGAACTCGTCCTGGGACTCGCGCGAGATGTCGTAGATGTCGGCCAATTTCTCGGCCGATTCGCCAAGGCTGATCGTCCACCGGTCCGGCATCTCGGGGTTGACCATTCGCCACCCGAGCGTCGTCGACCAGAGCTGCTCATGGCCCGCCGGGAAGGCGCGCTCCGGCTTCAACATCACCCAGGGGGCGCGGCTCATCGACTCCACCCCGCCCGCGACCATCACCTCGGCGTCGCCGGTCTCGATCGCCCGCGCCGCCTGGATCGCCGCCTCGAGCGAGGAGCCGCAGAGGCGGTTGACGGTCGCGCCGGGCACAGTGGTCGGCAGTCCCGCCAACAGCACCGCCATGCGGGCGACGTCGCGGTTGTCCTCGCCCGCCGCGTTGGCGTCGCCGACGATGACGTCGTCGATCACGGCCGGATCGAGCCCGGACACGCGATCGAGCAGGGCGCGCAGCGCATGCGCGGCGAGGTCGTCCGGGCGCACCTTCGAGAGCGCCCCGCCGTAGCGCCCGAACGGCGTGCGCACCACCCCATAGATGTAGGCGGCGGTCATCCTGCGGACCCTACCCGGCCGTCGGCTCAGCCATCTCGCCGAGGACGTCCAGCGTCGGTCGCGCCTTGAGCAGCATCTCCTCCCACTCGTCCTCCGGGTCGGACCGCACGGTGATCGCGCCGCCGCTCCCCACCGTCGCCATCCCGGCGCGGAGGACGGCTGTGCGGATGACGATGCTGAGGTCGACCCCGCCGGCGAGGCCGACGTACCCGAGGGCGCCGGAGTAGATGCCGCGGGGCTCGGGCTCGAGGCGGTCGAGGATCCGCATCGACCGCAGCTTCGGGGCGCCGGTCATCGACCCACCGGGGAAGCATGCTTCGACGCAACCGAGCGGGTCGCGGATGTCGCGAAGCCGGCCGCGGATGGTCGAGACCAGCTGGTGGACGTGCGGGTGGGTCTCCAGGCCGAAGAGCTCGTCGACGACCACCGATCCGGCCTCGCACTCCCGGCTGAGGTCGTTGCGCAGGAGGTCGACGATCATCAGGTTCTCGGCGCGGTCCTTGGCACTGGTCCGCAGCTCTTCCCGCAGCCGTTCGTCCTCCTCCCGCCCCGCGCCGCGCGCCCGGGTCCCCTTCACCGGCCGCGCCTCGACCGTCCCGTCGCGGCCGATCCGCAGGAACCGCTCCGGCGAGGAGCTCAGCACGGTCAGGTCCCCGAAGCGCAGAAACGCCCCGTACGGGGCCGGATTCAAGCTCCGCTGGCGCAGGTAGACCGCCAGCGGATCGACCGCCCCGACCGGCATCGAGAGTCGGTTGGTGAGGCACAGCTCGTAGGACTCCCCGGCGTGCAGTTCGCGCCGGGCGGCGGCGACGGCCTCCAGGTAAGCCGGCCGATCGAGCGCCAACGCGACCCGCGCGGGGTCGTGGGGCCGGGCCGCGACGGAGGCGGGCGCCGCGGTCGCCGGCAACCGCTCGAGGCGCCGGCACAGAGCGTCCACCTTCGCCGCCACCCCCCGCCTCGAGGTCCCCGGCGCGACGAGGCCGATCGCGAACGCGCGCCGCGCCCGGTGGTCGAAGGCCACCACCTCGGCCGCCGCCATGAAGCAGGCGTCGGGTGTGGTCGCCTCGAGTCGGTTGGGGCTGCCGAGTCGACTCTTCAGGCCGTAGCCGAAATACCCCACATAGCCACCGACGAGATCGAACGGAAGGTCGGACTCGATCCGTCGCTCGCGCGAGCGACGCCTGAGGAGGTCGAAGATCGAGTCCTCCCCCGGCGCCTGGGTCAAGAGCTCGGCCCCGTCTCCCGCCGAGGCCCCGATGAAGCTTCGCCCCGCCCCGGTCGCATCGTCGAGCCAGAACGCGTTCGGCTCATCGCCGAAAAGAGCAGCGAAGGCGAGCTCGGGGGCGGGGAAGCCATCGACCTCGCGCACGACCACATCCCACGCCGGCGCCTCACGCCTCTCCATCTGCCCGGCGCTCGCCTGGAGACTTTCCGCCGCATAGGGACGGTTTCGCTCCACGGCACCCCCGGCCGCCGCGACGAAGTTGCGCACGATGCTCGCGCCGACGGCGGTGCCGATCGACTCGGGATGGAACTGGACGCCCCAGATCGGTCGCCGCCTGTGCGCGAGCGCCATCACCGAGCCGTCCGCGGCCCGCGCCGTCACCTCGAGGCAATCGGGCAGCGGCTCGGAGACGACCCACGAGTGGTAGCGGACCGCCTCGAAGCTCCGCGGCATGCCGGCGAACATCAGCGCCCCCTCGTGGCGGATCTCGGTCGCCTCGCCGTGCACCGGCCGCGGCGCCGGCTCGACCGCACCGCCGAACGCCGTCGCGATCCCCTGATGGCCGAGGCAGACACCGAGGATCGGCAGGTCGAAGTCGAGGATCGCCTGACGGCAGCCACCGAAATCGCCCTCCTCTTCCGGCCGCCCCGGTCCCGGCGAGATGACGAGGCCCCGGAAGTCGCCGCGCCGCAGGGCGTCGAAGGGGATCTCGTCGTTGTGGCACACCGTGGGCAGCTCGCCGAGCTCCGCTGCCAGCAGGTGCCGGAGGTTGAAGGTGAAGGAGTCGTAGTTGTCGACCAGCAGGAGGGAGCTCATGCGTCGCCTACTTGACCACGAGGACCACGGCGACGATCACGCCGACCGTCACCACCGTCCAACGCAGGGTCTGTTCGGGGATCCGCCGGCCGTAGCGGGCGCCCAGCTGGGCACCGCTGATCGAGCCGACCGCGACCAGCGCCGCCGCGTCCCAGGCGACGTGGGCGACGATGACGAAGAGGATCGCGGCGATGCCGTTGGCGACCCCGACCATCACGTTCTTCAGGCCGTTCAGGCGCTGCAGGTGGTCGGGGATGAGGAAGCGCAGCGCCGCGAGCAGGATCACGCCCTGCGCCGCCCCGAAGTAGCCGCCGTAGACGCCGACCGCGAACCCGATCGCGACCAGGGCGACCTTGCGGTGGTGGCTCAGGGACCCGTGGCTCAGCTTCGGTTTCGGCCGCAGCACCATCAGCCCGCAGGCGAGCAGGATCAGGATCGGCACCACGGCTTCGAAGACCCCTTCGGGCAGGGTCAGCAGGAGGACGCCGCCGACGATCGCGCCCGCGGCCGTCCCCGCCCCGCCGATCAGGGCGCGCCGGCGCTGGCCGGCCAGCTCCTCGCGATAGCCCCAGGCCGCGCTGACGTTGCCGAAGACCAGGCCGACCGAGTTCGAGACGTTCGCGGTCACCGGCGCGAAGCCGACCGCCAACAGGACCGGGAAGGTGATCAGGGAGCCGGAGCCGACGATCGCGTTGATGCCTCCGGCGGCGAAGCCCGCGGCGAGGACCGCGAGCGCCTCGAGCAGGGTCACCGAGGAGCCTCGGGTGTCGCGGGGCGCGGCATGACTCGCCAGTCTTGCCGACCGTGCGCTCGAACCGCCTACGACCGCCGCCCTCGGCGGCCCGTCGACCAGGTCGAAGCGATGTTGATGGGCCGAAAACTTGCCTATATGGCAAGTTTTCGGCCCATCAACGCTCGCGGGCCCGCTCGCCGCCGACCACCTCGGCGACCGCGCCGGCCGCCAGCACTGTCCGTCCGAGCCGGGTCGGGGTGTAGTCGAGGCAGTTCATCGCGGTGTGCGTCTGGGGCCGGATCAGGGCGGCGTGCTCCAACGCCTGCACCGCCTCGGCGACCAGCCGCTGCAGCCGCAGCCGGGTCCGATCGTCGGCGCCCTTGGTCGACCCGTCCGGCGCCATCTCGGTGGCGATCCCCGTGACCGTCGCCCCGGCACCGACGGTGGGACCGCCGACCGTCACCTCTTCCTCGGGGTCCTCCCACCGGGCGCCCGGCCCGAACGCCTTCGCCATCACCTCGGCCGCCAATGCCGGCAACGGCATCTGGTCCAACCGCTCGATCTCGGCGTCCAGCTCGGCCGCCTCTGCGCTCCGGTCGCCCCTGCTCCCGAACAGCGCCATCCCGCCTCCTTGTCGTCGAAAAGCTCCCGCCGCGATCGGCGGCGCGGCAAATATAGGTATGAGGCCGGACCGGGCGCGGTTCGACGGTTCGCAGGGAACTCAGAGGCGCAAGGCGATCAGGCCGACCGCCAGCAGGGGCACCGCGAATGAAAGGGCGCGCAGCGCCCCGTCAAGTGGCTGGACCAGATCCTCGCGCCGCAGCTCGCGGACCGTGCCGTCGAGGCTGCGCTGGGTGCCGGTGACCTCGGCGGTGCGGCGGCGCAGCTCGCGGACAGGGGTCGAGAGGCGCCGCTGCGCGGTGACCAGGAAGGCGGTGCCGGTGACCACGCCCACCACGGCGATCGCTTCCGCGACCGAGTGCACGCCGAGCGCGTTCACCCACCAGCCGGTGAAGGTGGCGAACCCCGCCCAGGAGATCGCCAGCCAGAGGTCGGTGTGGAAGCGACCGTCGAACCACTCGAGGTTGTAGGCGGGGGCGATGAAGGCGCCGAAGAGGATCAGGGGGATGAGGGTCGGCGAGACGATGAAGATGCCGGCGATGCCGATCGCCAGCGCGCCGCCCAAGGATCCGATCGAAAGGCCGATCAGCGCCCGGTCGGAGAGCTGGGTCTGGAGCGGGCGACCGTTCAGCTCGTCGAGGCAGTGGGCGGCGATCCCGACCGCGAGGAAGAAGGCGGCGACGGCGGCGGCCAGTCGCACCGGGTAGACGTGGAAGGCCACCGACGCGCCGATCACCACGTTGCTGAGGTTCCAGAGCGTGTAGGGCGGGTGAAGCACGGTGACCAGGTCGCGCCAGCCGCCGGGGCGCAGAGCGTAGAAGGCCGGCCGATCGACGGCCGCCTGCCTCAGGTCGGGATTTCTCGCATCCACCGCTCCCAACGTACCCCGGGCGAAGATCGGATCAAGGTCGGTTCAGAGGCCCAGCTCGAGTTCCCCTGCCCGAAGGGCGGGAGGGGTCAGTCGCAGAAGATCGCCGACGCGGGCGACCAGCCCGACCTCGATCAACCCCTCGATCGCCTCGCGGATCGCCGCTGTTCGCTCCGGCGTGTTCTCGACCGCCGTCAGCTCCCGTTGCACCGCCGATTCCGTGAGCTCGTCCGGGTAGGCGTCGATCAAGGCGGCAAGGACCACCGCTTCGACGTCTCGTTGACGCTCGATCGACCGCACCGAACATAGACTTTAAGCTATGGCGCTCAGCAGATGTAAGCGTAATGCTGCCAGCGCGTGTCCGCACCGGTACCGAATTCGAAACATCTCGGCGTCGCCATCCGTGAGCGACGCGAAGACCAGGGGCTGACGATCGAAGAACTGGCCGCCGCGGCCGGGGTCGACACCAGCTACCTCTCCGGCATCGAACGGCTCGGCCGAAATCCCTCTTGGAGCAAACTGGCGCGCATCGTCGGGACGCTCAAGATCGACGCCTCTGAGCTGATCAAACGGGCCGAGCAGATCGCGCAGTCCGAGTGCGGTCCAGACGGTGACCGCGCCGCCTGAACACTCGTCTGCGCGTAGAGAATCGCCCACCGGCGAGCAGTTCGGGCGCGTCGTCCGTCAGATCCGCGTCGAGCGCGAGATGAGCCTTCAGACACTGGGGAAGGCAGCCGGCCTGCACTGGACCTATCTGTCCGGGATCGAGCGCGGCCGCCGCAACCCCTCCTTGCGAGTCCTCGCCGCGATCGCCGGCTCCTTCGAGCTCTCCACCGCCGAGCTCATCCGCCAGGCCGAACAGCTCCGCCCCTAGCCCCCGTCCGCGGTGCCCCCTGGCGATATCCGACGGTGTCGGTCGGAATTAGGTATGGTGCCCGGCGCCCGGGAACTTAGGGCACCCTAACACGACTCAGGAGACTCTCATGCGCCGAACGCGACACGTCCTCACCAAGGCCCATCGTTGGGGCTCCTTCACGCTGGGACTGCTGCTTCTGGTCGTCGTCATCTCCGGCGTCGTGTTGGTCCTCGACCCGGAGATCGAGCAGGTCACCCACCCCTCGCTCTACGACACCGCGCCCGGGCCGACGAAGCTCGCGCCGGGTGACGCGCTCGCCGTCGTCCACGAAGAGCTGCCGGAATTCGACACCACCGGCACCTTCGTCTACGACAACCGCGGCGCCTGGGAGGTCCACTCCCCCGCGACCGGCGAGATCGCGCGCGTCGACGACACCGACGGCAGGCTGCTCGGCACGATCGACCGCGAACACGGGCTGATGGGCTTCGTCGCCAACCTCCACGAGTGCGGCTTCACCTGCGAAGAAATGTCCGGCTACGTCGGGTTCCTCGCCAAGCCGGCGCAGGTCCGGGGCCTCGATCTCACCCTCGGCAACGAAGGCAACTGGGGCGGTTTCATCCTCGCCGTCAGCGCGATCCTGCTGCTGATCCTGGTGCTCACCGGCATCGTCCTCTGGTGGCCGGGTCGCGGTCGGGTCAAGCGCGGCCTCAAGGTGCGGCGCGGTCGAGGCCGCTACAAGCTCCACTACGACCTGCACAAGGTGGTCGGTTTCCTCGCCCTGCCGGCGCTGGCGATCTGGGCGCTGACCGGGATCAACTTCGAGCTGCCGAAGCAGACCGAAGGCGCCTTCTATGCCGTGACCCCGGGCTCGGCGCCGCCCGAGTCGATCTACGAATTCGAATCCAAGCCGGGCTCCGGCCCCGGGGTGACGATGAGCGAGGCGATCGAGGAGGCCCGCACCGCGGTCCCCTCCGACTCCACCCTGATCTCGGTCACCAACCCCGAACGCGGCGAAAAGACCTCCTACTACGAACTCTGGTTCGCGCACGGGGTCGACACCTGGGCATACGGCGACTACCCGGGCAACTACGGCGTCTACGTCGACCGCTACAGCGGCCAGGCGCAGCGGTACTTCCCCAACCCTGGCAACGACACGGTCACCAACAACTTCATGCAGAACTGGGCCGGGGCGATCCACATGGGGACGCTGGTCGGCTGGATCCCACGGCTCGGTTGGATCGCCTTCGGGCTGACGCCGCTGCTGCTGGCGATCACCGGCACCGCGACCTGGGTGATGCGCCGGCGGATGGGGCGACGGAAGAAGGGTGGACGCGGGGGCGGCGGGGCGGTGGCGGTGCCCGCCGGGGCCGAGGCGTGACCGGGCGCGCGGCGAGCACGGCGGCGCTCTACTGCGGCTTCCTCGCGCTCTGGGCGCTAGGCGACGCGGCGCTGCGGCGCGAGCCGAGCCCGTACCTGCTGCTCGGCGGGACGCTGCTCGAGGCGGTGCTGCTCGGCGGCGCGGTGGTCGGCGCCACCGACCTCGAGCGAAGCGGCGACGCGTCCGTCCACGGCGGCTACCTGATCGCCTCGGTCGCCCTGCTGCCGCTCGGCCTTCTGCTCGCGCGGGACCGCGAAGGCCGCCTCGCCCCCGCTCCGCTCGCCGTCGCCCTGATCGCGCTCGCGGTCGTCGTCCTCCGCGTCGAGGCGACGGCGTGAGTGCCGGTTGGGCCCGCGCGCTGATCGCCGCCTATGCCTTCATGGCGCTCGCCGCGGGCGCCCGCTCGAGCGTCCAGATCGCGACCGAATTCGACGCCGCGCCGCTCGCCTTCACGCTCTCGGCGATGAGCGCCGCGATCTACCTGCTCGCCGCCGTCGCCCTGCGCCGCGACGGCCGCCGCTGGTGGCTGCTCGGCACCGCCGCCTGCGCGGTCGAGCTCGCCGGCGTCCTCGCGATCGGCACCTGGAGCCTCCTCGACACCGCCCGCTTCCCCGCCGCCGCCGTCTGGTCGGGCTTCGGGTCCGGCTACGGCTGCTTCCCGCTCGCCCTTCCGCTGCTCGGTCTGCTCTACCAGCGCTTCCGCCGGCCCAGGAGGGATCGGCGAAACTCCCGGCGCACTTCCGCACACCCGAGTTTCGCCGATCCCTCATAGGCTTGGGGGATGGCGACCGACCTCCCTGAGCACGTGGCCCGCAACCGGTCCTACTGGGACGAGCGCGCCCGCGAGTACGTCGAGAGCGGGCACCGCGACTGGGAAAGCGAGGAGCCCACCTGGGGCATCTTCCGCGTGCCGGAGTCGGAAGTCGGCCTCCTCCCCGAGGAGATCGACGGTCGCGACTCGATCGAGCTCGGCTGCGGCACCGGCTACGTCTCCGCCTGGCTGGCCCGCCGCGGCGCCCGCCCGGTCGGCATCGACAACAGCGAAGCCCAGCTCGCCACCGCCCGCGCCTATCAGCAGGAGTTCGGGATCGAGTTCCCGCTCCTGCACGGCAACGCCGAGGAGGTCCCCTATCCCGACGGATCCTTCGACATCGCGATCTCCGAGTACGGGGCGAGCATCTGGTGCGACCCCTACAAGTGGATCCCCGAGGCGGCCCGCCTGCTGCGCCCCGGCGGCGAGCTCGTCTTCCTCGTCAACTCGATCCTCTCCATCCTCTGCGGTTTCGACGACGAGGAGCGGCCGGCCGGTGACGAGCTCCTCCGTCCCCTCTTCGGCATGCACCGGGTGGAATGGGAGGACGAGCCCTCGGTCGAATTCCACCTCCCCCACGGCAAGATGATCGACCTCCTGCGCGACTGCGACTTCACGGTCGAGCAGCTGATCGAAATCCGCCCGCCCGCCGACGCGACCACCACCTACCCTCACATCGCCCTCGACTGGGCCCGCCGCTTCCCCTGCGAGGAAGTCTGGCGCGCCCGCAAAAGGGACTAGTACGCAAAAACCGCCGCAAGGCACCCGTTATAGCTGCGGTACTTATGCGTTCTTTTCCGGAACGAATCGCCCAACTAGAGAAGGTACTGGCCGCGCGACAGGCCAAAGACGGCGGCTGGCCGCACCGTCTGGACGTGAAAAACGCCGCCACCTCGATCCCTTCTACCGCGCACGTGATCGAGATCCTGCGGTCGCGCAACTACGAGTACGGGCATCCCTCGATCCAGGCGGGCCTGCGATACCTGGCGACCTTCATGACCCACATCGTCAAACGCGGCAAAGGCGATCGGGATGCCACGCGCTATCCGGTCTTCGCCCTCTGGGGCCTGACCCGCTTCCCGCAGGGCGCCCTCGACAAGAAATTCGACGAGGCGATCGGGAAAGCGGTGAGGTGGCTTGACAAGAATCGCCTCGAGGACGGCGGTTGGGCGACCGATCGCGACGACTGCTTCTCGCTGACGGTGACGATGCCGACCGTCCACGCGTTCGATCGGCTTCGCCATCACCCCACCTACGGCGACGCCGCGCAGGGGATGGCGGACCAGGCACGCCGCCGGGTCGTGCGCGAAGCGCGCGGCACCAAAGCCTCTGCCTGGTGGACGCCCTACGGCGACGGTGGGGACCCGAGCGGCGCGACCACGGCGATGGCGGTGCTGACCCTCGCCGCCGGCACTCCCGAGCAGCGCAAGGTCGCCCGCGCCGGGATCGCCTGGCTCATCCAGCATCCGGAGGAGTGGGTCGACCGCTGCGAGGCCGACATCCACGTTGAGACCCGATCCTGGCAGATGCTCTCGTTCAGCCTCGGGCTGCGCGCCATCCTCCATCCCTGCGCCGACGAAGCGCCGCCGCAACGGATCCTCGAAGCGGCGATCAGGCACTGGGACGACCTCTGGGTCGAAGACCCGGGCGCCTGGAGCCACACCCGCGGCGACAAACCGAACACCAGCGGCAGCTTCGGCGTGATGGTCGCCGCCCGCGCGCTGAAGCGCTCGTTCGAGTTCGACCCCGCGGTCCACCTGAAGGTGCGCCCGCGCAGACGGCGGCTCAAGCAGAAGGGCGAAGCGCGTTTCGCCCTCAGCCTCACGATCGACCGCGACCGCCGGCACGTGAAGGTCGTCAACCAGATCGGCCACCAGGTCGTCGACACCACGATCCAGGGCGCGACGCAGTGGCTGATGCTGAAGCTCGTCACCGAACGCCACCTCGCCGGCCAGGGCACCAACGATCAGGCCAAGCAGACGATCACGCTGGCCGAGCTGGCGGCGGCGAACGAAAGCACCGAGGAAGCGTGTGTGCGGGCGATCGACCGGGTAAACGAGGTTCTCTCCAGATGGGCGAAGGAGAACGGGCGCCAGTTCCTGCCGACGCTGATCGAACCGATCAAAGACCCGCGCGGCATCGCCCCCGACGGCTTCGGCTTCGACCAGGTCGAGTCGGTCGTTTTCGTCGACGGCGGGGACTGAGCCCGCGACGGTCCCGAATCGTCACCTGGGACAGTCGACGAGCCGCGCCAGGGACAGTTTTCCGCCTCCGTTTCCCGGCTCAGCGGGGCGCGTGATCGGCGACATCTTCGCCGCGGCCTCGTCCTGACCCGCAGCGGGACAGTCCGCAATTTCCGCACAGACAGGTTCCCCTGGACAGCCTCCGTACCCCGCCCAGAATGGCCTCATTCCCTGAGTCGAGGAGGTCGTGCATGGAAGCCACCGTAGTACCAGTAGAGGTCGCCATCCTGAGGGTGATCGTGATCGAACGCCGGATGACCACGCCTTCGGCGCCGATGGTCGAGATCGACGAGGACGTGCTCCTCAGCACCGCCGGATGGTTGGACACGCACACACGCGAGCAGCTGATCGCGGCCCGTGCGGCCCGCTGAGTCCCGGCGGGATCGAGAGGTCGATGAGTCGGCTCACGGGTTCTCTATGCTGCCGGCCATGGACGCGCGGCTGGAGGCGCTGCTCGACCAGCTCCATCAGGAGGGGCTTGCTTTCGACGCCGCCAAGGCCGACCGGCTCGAACGCCGCCGCAACCTAAAGCCCGACTCGGCCCGCCTGCTCCACCTCCTGGCCCTGGCGACCGGGGCGAGGCGACTGCTCGAGCTCGGCAGCTCGAACGGCTACTCGACCGTCTGGCTCGGCGCGGCGCTCGCCGCCGACGAGGGCGAGATGGTCAGCGTCGATCTCGATCCGGGGAGACTCGAGGAAGCGCGCGCCAACGTCGCCGCGGCCGGGCTCGAGGCGACGGTCGAGCTGCGCCTCGAAGACGCGGCGGCGGCGCTGGCGGGCTCGCCCGACTCCTCCTGGGACATGGTCTTCCTCGACGCCGAACGGTCCGAGTACCCGGCCTATTGGGCCGACCTCGTCCGGGTGCTGCGACCCGGCGGCTTGCTCGCCGTCGACAACGTCCTCTCCCACGCCGACGAGGTCGCCGACCTGCGCACCCTGATCACCGCCGACCGGCGGGTGGAGGAGGCCCTGGTCCCGACCGGCCTCGGCATCCTCCTCGTCACCCGCCTCCCGCGGCCCGCCGGCTAGCCGACGCGGATCAGCTTCTTGTTGACGAACTCGTCGGCGCCGAAGCGGCCGAGCTCCCGTCCGAAGCCGGAGCGCTTGAAGCCGCCGAACGGCAGCTCCGGGCTGTCCGCGCCGACGATGTTGACGTAGACCATGCCCGCTTCGATCGCGTTCGCGACCCGCTCGGCCTGCTCTTCGTCGTTGGTCATCAGGTAGGAGCCGAGCCCGAACGAGGTGTCGTTGGCGAGGCTGATCGCCTCCTCCTCGGAGCCGACCTTGTAGACCTGGGCGATCGGGCCGAAGAACTCTTCCTGGGAGGCATCGTCGCCCGGCTTGATCCCGGTGAGGATCGTCGGCTCGAAGTAGTTGCCGTCGCGCTTGCCGCCGACCACGACTTCGGCACCGCTGTCGATCGCCCGCTTGATCTGGTCCTCGAGGCGGTCGGCGGCGGTCTTCGAGGAGAGCGGTCCGAGCGTCGTGTCCTCGCTGCTCGGATCGCCCGCCTTGATGCCCGCGACCTGGTCTTTCAGCTTGGCGACGAATTCGTCGTAGTACTCGTCCTTGACGATGAAGCGCTTCGCCGCGTTGCAGGCCTGGCCGGCGTTCTCGAAGCGCGCTTCGGCGGCCTGCTGGGCGACCGCGCCGACGTCGTCGGTGCCGAGCACGATGAACGGGTCCGACCCGCCCAGCTCGAGCACGACCTTCTTCAGGTTGCGGCCGGCGATCTCGGCGACCGCCGCACCGGCCCGCTCGGAGCCGGTCACCGACACCCCGTGCACGCGCGGGTCGGCGATCACCCACTCGATCTGCTCGTTGGTCGCGTAGATGTTCTGGTAGGCGCCCTCGGGGAACCCGGCCTCGTCGAAGATCTGCTGCATCGCCTCGGCCGATTCCGGGCACTGCGGCGCGTGCTTCAAGAGGATCGGGTTGCCGATGATCAGGTTCGGTCCGGCGAAGCGGGCCACCTGGTAGTAGGGGTAGTTCCAGGGCATGATCCCGAGCAGCGTCCCGTAGGTGCTGCGGCGGACGACCGCGGTGCCGTCGCCACCGAGCAACTTGATCGGTTCGTCGGCCATCAGGTCCTCGGCGTTGTCGGCGTAGAAGTGGTAGATGTCGCCGGCGAAATCGGCCTCGCCGACCCCCTCGGCGATCGGCTTGCCCATCTCACGGGCGATGATCGCGCCGAGCTCTTTGCTGCGCTCCTTGTGCAGGTCACCGACCTTGCGGATCAGCGCCGCGCGCTCGGCGACGGTGGAGGAGTGCGACCACGATTTGTAGGCGGCGTCGGCCCGGCCGATCGCATCGCGCAGCTCGTCGTCGGTGATCGTCGGGTACTCCTTGATCGTCTCCCCGGTGGCGGGATTGACTACGGCGTAATCGCTCATCTGACTCCCTCGCAACTGAAGTTGGGTCCGTACTCAGAACTTACCCGCTCGGCTGGGTCAGCCCACACCGATCTGTACAGGCCGACCGGGGTCACGACTCCATTGCGACCAAGAGCCCGGGAACAGGCGCCCGCGGCCCAGTCCGGCCTGCTCCATCGCCAGCAGGTTGTGGCAGGCGGTGACGCCGGAGCCGCAGGAGGAGATGACCTCGGTGGCGTCATCGACGGCGAAGCGAGCGCGCAGGTCGGCCGCCGGGAGCAGGCGGCCATCGGCGTCGACGTTCTCGCGGCAGGGGACGCTGCGCGAGCCAGGGATGTGGCCGGGGCGCGGGTCGAGGTGGTCGGGAGCGCCGGCGAAGCGCTCCCCCGGGCGGGCGTCGATCACGGTGCCACCGCCCGCCGCCGCGGCCGCGGTCTCATCGATGCTCGCGAGCAACTCGGCGGGCCAGGGCCGCGCGGTGAAGGTCGCGGTCAGCTCACCCCCGCGCGGTCGTCCCTCGGCCCGCCGGCCCCCGCGCGGTCGTCCTTCGGCCCGCCGGCCACCGTGCGGTCGTCCTTTGGCCCGGTAACCGGACGTTAAGTCGACCGCGCCTGGGCGACCGGGCGTCAGGTCGACCGCGGCGGGCGGGCCGGGGTCGAGCTCGCCGTCCCAGGCGGCGAGGCCGCCGTCGAGCAGCGCCGCTTCGTGGCCGGTCGCCCGCAGCATCCAGACGAGGCGGGCGGCGATCACCCCGCCGGCGTCGTCGTAGGCGATCACGGTGTCGTCATCGCCGATCCCGAGCGCGCCCATCGCGGCGGCGAAGTCGGCGGGCTCGGCGAGCGGGTGGCGGCCGCCGAGCGCCGCGTCCTGATGGCGGCTGAGCGCGGTCTCGAGGTCGACGAAGACCGCGCCGGGGATGTGGCCGGCGAGGTAGGCCTCGCGGCCGGACCGCTCGTCGGCGTACCAGCGACAGTCGGCGAGCACGACCTCGTCCCGGTGCTCGCGGACCCACTCGATGTCGACGAAGGGATCGATCACGGTCGGCGCCGAACGCTACCGGTGGCGCCGCTAGGGTCGGCGGCTTGACCCGCCCCTTCCTCCTCGCCCAGATCAGCGACCCCCACATCGGCGAGCGCGCGGCGCACGGCGTCGACCCCGAGGGATGTCTGCGGGCGGTGGTCAAGGCGCTCAGGCGACTGCCGGACCCTCCTGACGCGATCCTCGTCTCCGGCGACCTCGCCGAGCACGCCAAGCCGAAGGAGTACCGCCTGGCGGCAAAAATGATCGGCAAGCTGGAGGTCCCGATCCACGTCCTGCCCGGAAATCACGACGACCGCGCCACGATGCGGGAGGTCCTCGCCCTCCCCGGCGAGGGCGGCGCGCCGCTCGACTACGCCGCCGACCTCGGCCCGCTGCGCCTCGTCGTTGTCGATTCGACCATCCCCGGCGAGGATCGTGGCGGCTTCGAACCCGGGCAGCTGGAGCGGCTCGAGACCGAGCTGGCCACCTCGACGAAGCCCGCGATCGTCGCCATGCACCACCCGCCACTGACCACGGCGATGGCCGACTGGGACGGGGTCAACCTGCCGGTGTCGGAGCGCCAGGCGCTGGCCACGGTCATCGCCCGCCACCCCCAGGTCAAGGCGATCGTCGCCGGTCACCTCCACCGGGTCGCCGTCGCCGGGCTCGCCGGCCGCCCGGTCCTCGCCGCGCCGAGCACTTACCTGCAGGCGCGTCCCGACTATGGTGCTGAAACGATCGAGCTCTACGGTGGCGCGCCGGGGTTCGCGATCCACGCCCTGCGCGGCGAGGAGCTCTCGAGCCAGATCGAGATCGTCTCCCCCGCCTGAACCCTCCGCCCGCCGCGTGCGTATTCCGCACGTAACTTCGAAGGGAGGTAACGGCATGAGCAAGAGGTCCATATCTATCGGGGCGCTTTTGGCGGTGGCCGCCGCTCTGGTGATCGCGGGCTGCGGTGGCGGCTCCAGCAGCTCGACTTCGGAAGCGGGCGGCTCCGAAAGCGCGCCCGCGACGAGCAGCGGAGGCGGCTCCGGCGGCGGCACGATCTCCCGCGCCGAAATCGAAGGTCTCGGCTCGGTCATGGTCGACTCCGAAGGCATGACCGTCTACCTCTACACGCCTGACGAAGGCGGCACCGAATCCACCTGTTACGGCGAATGCGAAGCGGTTTGGCCGCCGGTGGTGGCCGAAGGCAAACCGACCGCCGGCGAAGGCGCGTCGTCCTCCGAGCTCGGCACGACCAAGCGCAAAGACGGGACGATGCAGGTGACCTACGGAGGGCACCCGGTCTACACCTTCACCGGCGACCAGGCGCCCGGCGAAGCCAACGGCCAGGAATTCGAAGGCATCTGGTTCGCTCTCGACGAAGCCGGTTCGGCGGTCGAAGGCAAAGCATCGGGCGCGGCGGCCGGCGAAGAAGGCGAAAGCGGCGGCTACGGCGGCTACTGAGTGCCGAACAGCGCCGGGCTCAGTCGCGCCAGGGGTCGACGACGGCGATCCGCCAGAAGCCTTCGATCCGGTTGAGGACGATGGTCGAGCGGGTGGTGCGACGCACGGAGCCGCCGTCGCCGGCGAACTGCACGGTCCAGTTCTCGGAGCCGATCGCGACATCGCCGGCGGTCACCATCGTCCGCTGTTCGAAGGTGAGTTCGCCGGCGATGTCGCAGAACTGACGCAGAAAGCCGCCGATCTGGCGGCGGCCTTCGATCACCGTCGCGTCAGGCGTGACGAAACAAGCGTGGCGGGAGAACAACGCCGTCGCCGAGCCGACGTCTCCGGCGCGCAGGGCGGCGCCGAAGCCGTCGACGATTTCGTGCGGCGTGTTCTCCCCCACGGCCCCTCAGGTGAACTTCGCCGGTTCTAGACGGCAGTAGCGGAACCCGAACGGCAGCACTTCCAGGTTGGCTTTGTTGGCATTCTGGGTCAGTTTGGTGACGATGTGCTCAGCACCCGCCTTGTCGCCGGCCTTCAGCTTCTTGCCCGCTTCACCGAATAGTTCGGCCTCGACCTTCACCAGCGCGAACCATTTACCGAGCCGCGCTTCGTCGGCGGCCGGCCGCGGCACGGCTTCCAGTTCTTTCAGCGTCCGCTTCAGTTCGCCGGATGCCTTGGTGAACTTCGCCGCCGCCGTCTTCAACTTGCCCGTTTTCACTTCCTTGCGCACGCCGGCGAGGATCTTTTCGTTCGCCTTCGTGTTCGCCTGGCAGATCGGTTCGACCGATTCCTTGTATTCGTCACGGCTGACTTCGGCGGCGAACGCGGTCGCCGCCAGGATCAACGCCAGCATCAGCGCGGCGCCGAGCCCCACCGGCCCGCGTCGCATCAACTTCATCTTCATCGTGTCCCCTCCTTTGGTGCCGCCGGCTCATCCGGCCGGCGTGCACGGTCTGACGACTTCCCCGCTGCCTTTGGTGCCGTCGGCGAAGAGGAATTCGCCGCGTGCGTGGAGCGAGCCGGTCGGGCACTGGGCGAGCAGCAAGCTCTGCTTCTGCCCCTTGTAGGTCCAGGATTTGCCCAGCTTCGCCTTGAACCCGGTCAGCGACCCCTGGCCGCTGGTGATGGTCGGGATCGCGATTTCGGCTTTGGTGCCGAAGCGGCCGCCCTGTTTCGAGATCACCGCGGTGGTGACGAAGGTGGTCGGTGCCGGGACGTTGGCGTGGACGTGGAAGATCAGCACCTGTTTGCCACCCTTCGGCGCCCCGTTGAAGATCAGCAGCGGGCCGCTGGCGCTGAACGGCGCCTGTTCGGGGAAGGCGATCTCGGCAGTCACCGTGCCGGTCCCGACCAGCGCCTTGCCACAGAGCTGCTTCGCCTGCGCGGTCAGCGTGCTGATCAGCTTACCCACCGTGCAGGTCGGCAGCCCCTTGGTGTTCAGTTCCCCGTTTTTGTCGAATTCCAGCTTCAGCGATTTCAGCGCCGCCGGGTGCGAGCCGTCGTCGGATTTGATCGAGCCGCCGACCTGCAACGTGATTGGCGCTTTTTCCTTCTTCGGCAGCTTCGTCGGCGTGATCCCGCCTTCGATTTCGACGTTCAGGTTGCCGACTTTGAAGCTTTCCGGTTCCGTCTGGGCGGCGACCGCGACGGCGGCGCCGAGCAGCAAGAGCGCGGCGATCGTCACCAACCCGAGCCGGCGCATCCCCAGCCGCCTCACTTCTTCACCTTGCATTCACGCACCAACGACGAGCGCATCGAGATCCCTTCTGCGAATTTGTATTCGGCTTTGGCGAACGGGAAGCTGGCGCCCGGAAACCCTTCCGGCGCCGGACAGGACGCCGACGCGTAGCTGTGCTTTTCGCCCTTGAACGTGTAAATGCGGGAAAGTGCCAACGAGAAGGCCGAGATGTAGCCGTATTCGGAGGCGATCGGCGGCAGCGTTCCGATCAGCGTCGTGCCGAAGTTGCCGCCGCTCTTTTTCACTTCGAAGGCGATCACGTAGGTGAGCGGCAGCGGCGCCTTGCTGGCGACCTGCGCCAGCACCGCGGGCTTCCCGTGCAGCCTGCCGTTGAAGGCGAGCAGTTCACCGGTCGAGGCGAACGCCCCCTGGCTCGGCAGCGACACCCGCGAGGTGACGTTGCCGTGCCCGATCAGCGCTCCGGCGCAAGCCTTCTTCGCCTGGGCGGAGCCGAGTGAGTTCAGCTTCGCGATCGAACACGTGGGCAAGCCCTTGTCGTCGAGCACACCCTCCTTGTTGATCGCCAGGACGATCGTTTCGAGCTTCGGCGGCACCGAGCGATCGGTCGTCGTGATCTTGCCGCTCATCAACACCGTCACCGGGGCCAATTCGTCACGTGGCAGCTTCTGCGGTGAGATGCCGCCGTTGAACGACACCTGTAGCGTCCCTTCGCGCACCACCTCGGCACTCGCCCCCGCCACCGCCAGGGCGCACACCATGATTCCGACGCAGGCAAGCGCCGCCAGTGCGATACGTACTGTCATCCGCATCCTCTAACGCACCAGCTGGTACACGCAGTAGTACTTCGCTTCCGCGTCGACGCTCTGTTCGAACAGCCTGCCGGTGCCGTCGAGCACGATCGTCGTGTAGTTCGACCCGGTCCCCTGGGCGGAGTAGTAGCTGTCCGTGAACATCCGGTCGGTGCCCGCTCCGGTGCCGAGGTTCAGCACGGTGCGGGTCGAGTAGAGCAGCATCGGCGACGGCAGCGTCCCGCCGGCCGCGGCGCAGGCGTCCTCGGCGGCGGCCAGCGACGGCGCCGGGCCTTTGGCGGCGGCGTCGAAGCAGATCCCGCGGATCAGCGTCGTCCCGCCTGGGCAGGAGGCCGCATGGCCGCCGACGGTGTTGGCGTTGCCGGCGCTGGCGGCGGTGGTCGCGCTCGGCACCGTGCCGAGCGCCGACAGGTTGATGTCGGAGCCGGTGAGCGAGTTCTTGGCCACCTTCGCCGAGGTGACCGCGTTGTTGGCGATCTTCCCGACGGTCACCGCCTGCGCCTTCAACTGCCGCGTGCCGACGCTGTTCTTGCCCAACGCCGCGTAGGCGCTCCCGCTGAGCGCCGCGACCAACGCGACGACGGCGACCACCATCGCCGGGGAAGGACGACCGAACCGGATCTTCATTTGCTCCCTCGCTTCTTGCAGGCGGCCTGCGCCTTGATGTTCTGGGTCAGTTTCTTGCCGCTCTGCGCGACGTATTCGATCGTCGAGACGACCTTGTGGGCGCAGAGGCTCCGGGTGTTGATCAGGTAGCCCTTCTTGCCGCCGAAGACAGTCAGGCGAAAGTCACCGATCGGGGCGTCGGGCACGGTCGGCACGACGGTTTTCAACGCGCCATCGATCGAAGAGGATTTTGCCCTCGGGACCAGCGACACCTGCCCGTCGAGGATGAAGGCGAGTCGCGGCAGGCCGCCTTTGCCGGAGACGGCGTAGGCCGGCCCTGACAAAGGCGCGTCGAGCAGCGGCGTCTTCACGCTCACCTTGCCGATCGCCTGCCGGCCGGCGCACTTTTTCGACACGAGCTCGGCCTCGGAGCAGAGGTTGCCGAGGTGGCGCTGGTCGATCGCCCACGCTTTCGACAGCGTCACCGCCACCGATTTGACGTTGGCGTCGCCAGGACGCGTCTTCAGGTGGAATTCGAGCTGCGGGTCCTGGGCGCGACCGGTGCCGCCCTTCTGGGTCACCGTCATCTTCGGCTTGAACGCCAGCGTCGCGCAGTTGACGGCCTGGAAGAAGGAGCTGAAGGCGGCGACCGTCCCCTGGTCGCCGGTCCCGTGCGAGGCGACCCCCATCGGTTCGCAGTTGGTCGGGTTGAGGATGAAGTTCGGTCGTTCGAGGTTGACCTGGATCGAGCGCAGGCGCAGCGGGATCCCGCCGATGATCGAGGGCACCGGGTCCGAGTTCGCGGTCACGTGGGCGTCGAGCGAATCGATCCGCAGCGCCACCCGGACCACGACGACGCCGTAGTCGTAGGGACCCGCGAGCGCCGGCGTGATCGCGACCATCGACAGCGGCGCCCCCTTATAAGGACCGGCGAGGAACATCCGCCCGACCGCATGGAAGGGATGGCTGCCGGGGCCGGCGGCGACGTTGGCACTGCCGATCTCCGAGGCCGCCGGGCAACTCGGGAAAAGCTGCTCGACCCGGCCCGCGCGCGCCGCGGCGGCGGCGATCGCGGCCTCCGGGCAGTAGGCGATCCCACGCAGCGATCCGGTCAGGCCGGGCGGCATCACGAAGCCGAGTTCGCCGAGGTACTGGTTGCCGTCTTCGCGATCTAGCTTCAGGGTGAAACTGGAGAAGGATCCGGCGCGCGAGTTGCTGGTCCCGGCCTCGAGCTTCGGCCCGAACGGGCGCACGGTCGCCGGGCAGGCGGCGCCGCCCGGACCAGACTGGACGCTGATCCCGAATTTCGAGTTCTGATCCGCCAGGGCCGTGTTCCACGGATAAAGGTGGGTCGCCACCGCGTAGACCGCACAGTGGGTCGGCGTCGCGAACACGCCGCGGTCGGAGGCGAAGATGTGCATCTGGAACCTTTCCAGCGGCAGCTGGGGCAGGCCGAAGAACTGGGTTCGCAGGTGGCCGGTACGCGGATCGGGGATCAGCTTGCCGACCAGCTTGACGTGCAGTCCGTAGCCGTCCGCGAGCAGGAACAGCCGGTACTGTTCGCCGGGCAGTGGTTCGCCGAGGTAGATCGAGCCGAACAACGGCCCGGTCAGCGATTCGGAGCTCAACACCACGGTCCCGACCTTGGCGTTGTCGGGGCAGCCTTGGACGATTTCCCTGCCGAACCCCGCCTGCGCGTCGGAGCAGGACCGCTGCCCGTCGGCGGCGTCGGGGTTGATGGTCAGACCTTCGGGGAAGATAAGTTCCGCCCCCTTCAGCGACGCCGGCGACGCGGCGTGGGTCTGCGCCTGCGGGATCGTGAACTCGAGGTCGAGTCCGGAGGCCGAGTCGGCCTCGCTGGAGGTCAGGTTGGCCTGGGCGACCGGCACGAACGTCTGCCGTTCGCATTCGTGAATCGGCGGATAGGTCGAGGAGGCCGTCACCTGCTGACCGGGCCGCTGGTACGTCTCGACTTCGAGTGCCGTCGGCTGCGGGCCGGCGCAGATCGAGGCGTTGCCGGTGAACGGGAGCTCCGGCACGCTCGCCCGGGTCGGGATGGTGAGGCAACTCGTGTCGGCGAGTTCGGCACAGCCCGCCGGATTTCCGGGGGTCCCCTTCGGGAAACGTTCCATTTCGTGCAGCGGGCTGGCAGGGAAGCCCCAGAAGGTGATGTCGGCTTCGCTCAACGGCACCGCCTGGGTGATCCCGGAGACGGTGAACCGCAGGCCGTAGTCGGTAGCCGAGCGGACGTTCACCGGCAGCGCGATCGGGATGTCCAGGACCGGCACGTAGAAGGAGAAGCGGGCGGCTTCTTCAGGGCCCGGCACCACCGTGTAGATCGGCGCGGTACCGAGCAGGTAGTTCGGATTGCCTTCGTATTCGGCGCGGATGGTGATCAGGCCCGCCTGCGAGTTCGGCGGGCACTGCTGCTGGGCGAAGTCGAGGTCGCTGCATTCGGTCAGCACCCGCGGGTTGCCGAAGAGCCCGGGCGGTGCCTCGAAGGCGATGTTCTTCGCCACTTCGTTGTTGAGGCCGCGGTTCAGTTTGAAGTGGGTGAAGAGATCCGGATGCCCACCCGCCCGGGTTTCCGAGGCGGTGGTGTTGAATTCTTCGATCGTCAGGGCGGCCCGCGCCGGGCCGGCGCCGAGAGCGAGCACGAAGACGGCGAGCAGCGGTACGAGGATGGCCTTACGCATTCTTCTTTCCCCCCTGCTGCTTGCCGCCCTTGTGGGCCTTCGTCCTGTGCTTCTTCACGCATTTGCCGTGGCGCTTGGCCTGGTTCTTCTTGCAGACGACGAAGTTGCCGGGGGTCGATTTGCCGGAGCTCTGGATGACGGGTGGTCCCGGCGCCACCGTGCCGGGCCCATGGCACTCGTCGGAGGCCTTGCAGGGGATCTCCGGTGGCAGCTTGAAGAAGCCGCCGCCTTCGCGGGCGTCGTAGATCTTCATCAGCGAGCCGCTTTCGTCTTCTTCGGGTGCGAGGGCTTCGTGGGTGAAGAAGAAGACGTCGACGCCGCCGGCGGACACGGTGAGGAGTCCCGAGTTGAAGGGCCCGCTTCCGGCCGAGATCAATTCCTCCCGGCCCGTGTCGCTGTACTGGTAGACGTCGGTGCGGCGGTTGGCGTCGTTCAGGACCAGTTCCTGGAGGGTGGTGAAGAAGACCCGGCCGTCCGGCAGGATGCTGAGGCCGTTCGGCGCCAGCGCCGCGTCGAAGGCAAGGCTTTCGTCGCTGGTCCCGGTGTAATCGCAGGAGGCGCAGACCAGGCCGGCGCCGGCGCCGTAGCGGAAGACCTGCAGGTGGTCGAAGGTGTGGACGCCGGTGAGCGGTTCGGCGCTCAGGAAGGCGGCGTAGTTGCCGCTCGGCGTGGTCTGGAAGTCACCCGTACGGCGGGTGGCGGCGGCGCTGACCGAGTCGATGACCAGTGGGTTGTCCGGTTCGAGGGTGGCGACGAGCACCGGGGCACCGGCGTCTTCGACCCGGTAGAGGTTCGGCTCGTTCGCCGTCCCCTGCCCGCCGAACTGCTCCGGGCTGAGGAAGTAGATCGTGTTGCCGGAAGCGGAGACGCCACCGCCGCCGCCGACCGCGACAGGGTCACAGTTGGCGGCGGCGCCGACGCTGTTCCAGCGCGTCCGCGCCGCGTTGGCGACGGGGTCGCAGCTGGCCGCGCCGCCGCCACTGAGGAGGCTGATGGTGGGCTGGCCGGAGGGATCGGCCGTGGCCTCGTACAGGTCGGCGGAGGGGTCTTCGTCTGCGGGAAGCAGTTTGTCGGTGGTCGTGAAGTAAGCCTTCGAGCCGTCTTCGCTCATGCCCGCGAAGAGGACGCCCGCGCTCGTTCCCGGGTCGAGGTCGACACTGCCCTGGCGGCCCGCGATGTAGAGGTAGGGATGGACGTATTCGTTGCCGGCCGAGTCCACCGCGACGCGTTTGCCGATCAGGACCCGTGAGCCGTCATGGGAGACGGCGAGCTCGGAGATCCCGGCCCCCGTCAGGGTCGAGCCGCCGGCGTCGGTGGAGACGATCCGGGTCGTTCCGGTGGCGAGATCGCGCTCGTAGACGGTCAGGTCGGTGCCGTTGCTGTTGGCGTCCGCCTCGAAGGCGTATTTGGAGGCGAAGATCAGGTAGCGGCCGTCGCCGGAGAACCACTTGGCGACCTTTCCTTCCGGCCGGGCGGAGACGGCGCCGGGCGGGTTCAGCGAACCGGCCATGCCCTGCACCAGCGATCCGTTCGCGAGGCGGACGGGGATGCCCGTTTCGGGCGTCGCGCCGGCGAAGCAGGGGGCGCACAGTTTCGGCCCGGCGAAGGCGAGCGAGCCCAGCGACGGATCCGCTTCGCCGAGCGAGGAGGCGAAAGACGGCGTCTGCGCGTTCAGGTTCGCGGGCAGCCCGGCGTAGGTGGTCGTCCATCCTTCCGGCCCGCGCGTGGCGATGTAGGGATCGATCCCGTTGTTGGTCGCGTTCCAAGGGCCCGGGATCGCGCCCGAATGGGTCGAGTAGAGGACGCGGTCGACCGCGTCCGGGTAACCCCCGAACGAGTTCTGACCGGGGGCAAGGTAGGACTCGACTTCATAGCCCGCGGTGTCCTTTGCGCTCACCAGCTCGTAGGCGCGGCAGTTCGGCAGGCGCAGGGCGGCGGTCTGCTTGCGGGCGAGCGAGTTGGGGCAGGAGGCTTCGATTGCGGCGCCGGGGACTGCGTAGGTCTTGAAGACACGGTCCGCTCCGTAGGTGGTGTCCACCGCGTTTTCCGCCACCAGCCGCACGTGGTAGGTGGTGTTCGGCTGCAGGCCCACGAGTTCTTCGCTCAGGGTGAGCGGGAAGAAGGTGAACGGCGCCGCCACGTCAGGCGTGCTCTGGCCGTAGGCGGGGGTGGTCCCGTATTCGAAGTGGTAGGTCGTCGGCGCGCCACCCTCGATCAGGCCGGTGTGGAATTCCGCCTTGTAGGAGCGGATGAGATCGACCGCGATCGGCTTCAGGCCATAGGGCGCGCTCGCCGGCTCGCGATGGAAGACGCTGACTTGCCGCTTTCCAGGTTCGCTCACGTAGAGGGTCTGGCCGTCGGCGGAGAAGGTGTAGCCGCCGTCGTCATGGGAGATCGGCAGCTGCAGGAGTTCGAAGGGAGCGGCCGGGAGGGTGCCCGTCGTGTGGATGCCTTTGATCTTTTCCCACTGGCGCACGTACAGGTCGTCGTTGCTCGGATCGAAGACAGGCTGACCGATCACGCTGAGGAAGCCTTCGACGGCCTGCCACGGCAGCCCGGTGTCACCGATGCGGTCGAAATTTTCGGCCGGCGATTTGAACTTTTCGTAGTTTTTGTCTGCGCCGGGCGCGTACCAGTTGCCGGCTTCGTCGAAGACATCGGGGTCGACCCCGGCGGTCGGCGATTGCGGCAGTTCGATCGGCGATCCGACCTTCACATTTTCAGGGGTCAGGCGCTGAGCGATGAATTCGGTGCCTTCCCAGCCGGAGTAGAAGACCCAGAAGTTGCCTTCCGGGTCGACGGCGCCGCCCCGGACGAAGCCTTCCACCACTTCTTCCGCCCACGGGTGTTTTTGTCCCAGCCCTTCGCCGTTCGGTTTGAACGCTTCGAAGGTTTCCTGTCCGTCGCCGTGGAACGAGGTCACGTAGATGTAGCCCTGACGGGCCCCGCCGCTGTTGTCGATGTAGATCCGGTCGGGATTGAACGACACCGTGATGCGGTTCGTGCCGGTGGCGGGGAAATCGACCGGTTCACCGTCGGGCCCCAGCTGGTAGATCGTGGCGGGAACGAAAAAGCTGTTTTCGAGGATCAGGACATTGCCGGAGGCGTGGTTGTCGACTGCCCGGGTGACCCCGTTGAAGGGTTCACCGATACCGTCGGTTGAAGATTTCCACTGGAACGGATCGGTCGACGCCGCGCTCGCCGAGGCGACGTTGGCGACGAGAGCCATGAGCGCGATCACGGCCAAGAGCATCACCCGACGCATCACCTACCTCCGCTCTTTCCGCCGGCCCGCTTGGCGCGCTTCGTACGCGCCGAGCCGCCGCACTTGGCTTCGAGTGGCGTGTTCGGATTGATCACGGCACCGTTCTGGCCGACCATCCTCACCTTGGTGATGTGAGTGCCCTTGCAGATGTTGGTCGAGTTCTGCAGGAGCCCCTTCTTGCCGCCTTTCATCGAGAGGACGAACTTGCTCACCGGCTGGTCGGGGATCGATTCGAAGCTCGCGCGGATGCCGCCGCCCTTGGAGTCGATCCGGCCGGCGAGGTCAATCTCGATCGGCTGCGAGGCCGGGCCCCTGAGCGCCGCCACCAGGTCGGGCAGGGTGTGGTTGCTCGAGCGCAGGTAGACCGGGCCGGAGAGCGGCTGGTCGAGCAGCGGCGTGGTCGCCGTCGCGTGCCCGTAGATCGAGGCCGCCGGGCACTGCTTGGCGGCGAACTGGACGCGGGTGCAGACCGTGCCGATGTGCGACTGGTCAAGGAACTCCGATTTCGGCAGCGTGACCACGGCGCGGGAGATGTTCGACTCGCCGCTCGGGTCCTGGGTCAAGGTCGCGGTCAGCGCCGGGTGCGCGGTGCGCTTGGTCCCGCCCTTGAGCACCGTCTTCAGCTTCGGTTCGAACCCGAGGCCGTCACAGTTGGCCACTTGGAAGAGGCCCGACGGGGTGGTCGAGCCCCCTTCGCTGCCGCCCAGCGCTCCGTTCACCTGGAACGGGTTGCAGTTGGTCGGATTGAGGGTGAAGTTGTCCCGGTTCAGGTTGATCAGCACCGAGCGCACCCGCAGCGGGATGCCGGCGAGGATCTGCGGCAGCGGATCGGAGGTCGCGGTCACCTGGGCGGTGACCGGATCGACCTTGATCGCCACCCGGTTGACGACGTTGCCGAGGTCGTAAGGTCCGGCGACCGCCGGGGTGACCACCGTGAAGCTCAGCGGCGCGCCCTTATATGGACCGGAGAGGTACACCCTGCCGGCCGAGTTGAAGGGCTTCGAGCCCGCCCCCGCGGCGGCCCAGGAGACACCGACCTGGCTCGCCGCCGGGCATTTCGGCGTCGCGAGCTCGTTGTTCCCGGTCCAGCTTTCGTTTTCGATCTCGCGGATCGTCGCCTCGGAGCAGTAGGGGATCCCCTTCAGCGTGGCGCTGAACCCGGGTGGCGTCTTCACCCCGATCGTGCTCAGCGTCTGTTCGCCGTCGTTGCGGGCGACGTAGATCGAGAACGGTGAGTGGGCGCCGCTGCCGCTACCGGCGCCGACCGCCCGGAAGACGGGCGCGAAGGAACGGGTGGCCCCTGGGCAGGGGCTGCCGCCGGGACCGCTCGTGATCGAGAAGAACTGGGTCGAGATCTGGTTCCCCAGGCCGGTCGCCCAAGGTTCGAATTCAGTTTCCACGGCGTAGGTGCCGCATTTCGTCGGCGTCGCGAGCAGCCCGCGTTCGGAACCGTAGAAGTGCAGGTCGAACTCGTCGTACGGCGACTGCGGGAGGTCCTTGAAGACCGTGGTCAGCCGGCCCGTCAACGGATCGGGATGCACGTCGGCCTTCAACTTCACGTGGGTTCCGTAGCCGTCGGCGGTGAGGAACAGTCGATAGCGGTTGCCGGGCACCGGCTCGCCGATATAGATGCCACCGTGGATCGGCGCGGGCAGCGCCAGGCTGTCGAGCGTGACCGTGCCGATCTTGCTCTGTTCCGGGCACTGGCCTTCTTCGGAGGTGCCGTACCGCGACTGGGCGAAGGTGCAGGACACCTTCCCGTCCGCGGACGACGAGTTGATCGAGAAGCCGGCCGGCAGCGTGGTGATGACGGCTTTGATCTCGGAATCCGAGGGCGTCGTCGGGCTTTCGTTCTGCGGCACGTGGAGCAGCGTGTCGAGACCACTGGCGGAGTCCGCCGCTTCGGTCGACGGTTTCGCCGCCTGCGAGGGGTTGAAGTTCAGCTGGTCGCAGCCGGTCGCCACCGGCCACGAGATCCTTTCTTTGTATTCGACGTGGTCGTAGGCCTGGGTGATCAGTTCGCTGAACGGTTGTCCGGTGAGCGGGTCCGGGAGGCAGGTGGTCGGGTTGGAGAGGAACGGCCGTTCGGGAAGGTTCGAGATTTCGGGGCCGGCTTCCGGGAGCGCGCCGCCTTTTTTGTAGCGTTGGGCATCGTGGATCGGCGAGGCCGGGACCCCCCAGAGTTCCTGTCTGAAGTAGTGGATCCCGAAGGTGTTGGAGATCGATGGAACTTCCGCGGTCAGGCCGTAATCGCCCTCCGTGCGAGGGTGGATGACGGTGTAGACGGGGTAGCCGAAGATGACTCCCTTGAAGCCCAGGAGGCCTGCCTGTCCAGGCTGCGGCGCCAGGTTGTAGAGAGGCATCTCGATTTCGCCGGTGTAGCCGCCGGCCAGGGTGACGACGGCGTGGACCAGGCCCACCTGAGCATCCGCCGGGCATTCGTTCAGCGCGAACTGGGCGGCCGAGCATTCGGCCACCGCGTGCGGGTTGGCGATGAAGCCCTGCGGCATCTTCACGATGATGTTTTTGGACGTGTTGGCGGAGCTCGGCTCTTCCACCGGGTATTTGCTGTACCGGGTGCCGACTTCGAATTCGATCGTCGTATCGGGATGCGCGCCCGCCTGGGTGGTCGACGGGAACACCCTGAATTTTTCGATCGGGGCGCCGTAGGGCGGCGTCGTCGGCGGGATGCTCACCGCCTCCGCCGAGCGCGCGGCCAGAAGCCAGGCGAGCAGCACCGTAGCCAGGACGACCGTGAGCGGCAGGAAGGAGCGGCGCGGAGCTCGGGGTGACTCAGCCACGGTTCCCTCCCTGGTTCTGACGCTTCGCCTTGCCCTTCTTGGCGCTCTTCTGCCCCTTCTTGTGGTGCTTCTTGTGGTGGTGCTTCTTGTGAGCCTTCTTCTTGACGTTGCCGTTGCCGAGGTATGAGCTGGTGCGGTCCGGCGGCAGGGCAGGCGATTCGATGCCGGGCCCGTGGCACTCGTCGGCGGCTTCACACTCTTCCGGCGTCGTTTCCGCCGGGAAGCCACCGCCCGTGCGGGCGTCGTAGATCTTGATCGAAGCCCCGTTGTGGTCCTGGGTCACCAGCGTCTCGGTGCCCGCGAAGTAGGCGTCGGTGCCGTTGCCGCTGACGCTGACGAAGCCGGGCACGGTCTGGGTGCCCTGGAAGCCGTCGAATCCCTTGATCGAGGTCCCGATGCCGGAGGAGATCAGCTGCGGACGCCCTTCGGTGTACTCGTACTCGTCTTCGGATTCGTTCGTGTCGCGAGGCACCAATGCATCGGAGGTGCTGAAGAACACGCGCCCGTCGTAGGTTTGGAAGAGGCCGTTCTGGGACCCCAGCACTTCGCCGGTCGGCGACTGTCCGTCGGGACGGCAGGAGGCGCAGACGATCTGGCCGCTTTCCGGCAGGTAGGCATACATCTCCGCGTGCCCGGCGTTGTTGTAACCGGTGACCCGGGAGGTCGTGACGAACGCCATGTGAGAGCCGTCCGGGGTGACCTGCATCCGCGCGAGCGGCCCGGCGGCACACCAGGTGCCGGTGAGTTCCATCGTGCTGCACGCCTGGCCCGGATCGAGCGCGGTGACGAAGCGCAGGGTCCCTTTGCGGTACAGGTAGAGGTTCGCTTTGCCGGGGGACCCCTTCCCTTCGATCAGCGCCTCGGGCGAGATGAAGTAGACGTCGCCGCTCCGCGAGGCGATCGGGCTGTCGCTTTTGCCGTTGCCCCCCTGACCCGAGATCGGCCCCGAGTACTGGGTGAAGTCCAGGAGTTCGACGTTGCAGCCGCCGCCGTTCCAGGGGACTTTGCATTCGTCGCTGTTGCCGGCTTCGCCGGAGGTGCCGAGCGAGAGCAGCTGCAGCGAGTTCGGTTCGCTGTCGTGCCAGGCGTAGAGATCGCTGCTGTTGTCGTGGTCTTCCAGCGAAAGCTGGGCGGCCGAGCCGAAGTAGGCGGTCTTCCCGTCGGCGGTGCTGCCGTAATAGGTCAGTTCGTCGCCGGCCCCGATTTCGTAGGTCCGTTCGCCGTCGACCCTGATGTAGAAGGGTCCTTTGACGTCTTTGAGGGAGTTGACGTTCGGCGGCCAGAAGACCGCGATCGGCGAGGACCGTTCTTCCGCCATCACGATGCGGGAGCCGTCTTCGGAGATGTTGTAGACGAAGCCTTCGAAATAGGTGCCGTTGCTCTTGACCGAGGCGAGCTTCACGGTGCCCGTTTTCAGGTCGTTGTCGTAGATCGGTGCCGAGGGCGCCTGTACCGACGGGAAGCAGCATTCGATTTCGCGGGGGAAGGATTTTCCTTCCGGCGCGAAGGCGAGGTTCGACTGGAAGACGAAGTGGCTGAAGTCGCCGGACACTTCCGGAATCCCGGCGAAGTGTTCCTTGTCCGCGGTCAGGTTGGTCGGCCACCGTTCCAGCTGCGCGCCGGTGCTCGTGTTCCAGACGTAGGGTGCGTTGGAGACGAATTCCGGGCGTTCCTGGACGAAGAACGGGAGGCCGAGGCTGTAGTCGGCGATCCTGCTCATCGTCGGATCGGACTGGACGCCTCGCTGCAGCGTCGAGGGGCCGACGTGGCCGCCCTCGAGGTAATTTTCCGTCTGGCTCCGGGGAGGCATGCCCATCAGCGGGCTCTCGGTGACCGGCAGGCCGATGAACTTCTGGTACCAGCCGCTGTCGGTCCGGGTTGAGACGTAGAGGTCTGCCATCAGGTTCTGCGGATCGCCGGCTTCCGGCGGGAAAGCTCCGAAGGAGGCGCTGTAGGCGATCTTCGAGGGGCTCGTCGCCACGGGGGAGGTCGGGCCGTTGAGCGGGAAGATCACCGCCCCCTGGGCGAAGCTCGGCGTGACCAGCTCGTAGGCGCGGCAGTCGGGCAGGGCGTTCGACCGCGTTTCCTGCCGCAGCTGCGCGTTCGGGCAGTTGGGCGGGTAGAAGCCGAAGGTCTGATCCGAGGTGGCGCTGGTCCCGTACTGGTTGGTGGCGACCAGACGGAAGTGGTACGTGGCGCCCTGGGTGAGCCCGGTGAGCAGGGTCGAGACGGAGACCGCCGAATCACCCGATCCGGCGTTCCCGGACGGGACCGGCGTTTTGTTGCCGTAGGTGGCGGTCGGGCCCCATTCGAAGTACCAGGTCGTTTCGCCCTGGCGCGGATTCACTTCGCCCACCACTTCGGCCGAGGTGGCCTGCAGGTTGCGCGAGTTGAGGTTGCCGACCTGGGGAGCGTCGGCGGTGCGGAAGGTCGCGTCGTCGGTGATCGTGGTGCCGGTCGTGTTGGTGGCGACGATCCGGTAGTGGTAAGTGAGGCCGCGCTGCAAGCCGGAGATCGGCGCACCGGGAATGTCGGTTTTGCCGCTGCCGGCGGGCAGGGTTCCGGGCGAGGCTGGGGTGACGTGCCCGTAGTTCACCGACGGACCCCATTCGTAGAAGTATTCGGTCGCATAGGTCGAATCGCCGGTGAAGGAGCCGTGCAGTTCGGCGGTGCTGTCGGTGACGCCGGTCGGCGGTTCCGTGGTCAGGCCGGTGACCGCCTGCGCCGAGGTGAAGGTTTCGTCACCGCTGCGGCTGGTTCCCGCCGTCGTCGTGACGACCAGCCGGTAGTGGTAGGCGGTACCGGCGTGCAGGCCGTTGATCTGCACCGGGCCCACGGTCGTCGCGCCGTTCGGCGTACCCGCGCTCGTCCCCGGTGGCGCCGCGGTGACGTGGCCGTACGCGGTGGTCGCCCCCCATTCGAAGAGGTAATGCGCTTCGGTTCCGTCCCCCGTGAACGAGCCGTTCAGGCGGGCGGAGTCCTTTTTCACTTCGGTCGCGGGCGTCGTGGTGACTCCTTCGACCGCCCCGGCCTGGGTTTCGAAGGTCCCCTCCTGGCTCGCCATCGTGGTCCCGTTGGCGTTGGTGACGAAGACGCGGAAGTGGTAGGTGACGCCGGAGACGAGCCCGCCGATGTGGGCGGTGACCGTCCCGGCCGCGTTGATCGGCGTGGCCTCGTTGCACGGAACCGAGCCGCTCGAGTAACCGCTGTCCTCGCCGTAGCGGAATTCGCATCCGGTGATCGCGCCCGCCCCGTCGGGGTCGACGGTGCCGGCGACGTCGGCGGCGGTTTTGGTGACGCCGGTGGCAGGGGTGGTCGTGGTCGCTTCCGGCAGTTCGACCGCGTTCGCGCCATAGACGAAGACACCGCCGTTCGAGTCGGTGGCGAGAATCTCGCCGTTGCCGGCGCCCGCGACCCCGCGCGAGTTCGACAGCGCGCCGAAGGGAGCGCCCTGCTGCACTCCAGCCGGATCGAACGCGGCGATCTGGGTGCCGCTGTCGGCGTAGACGTTGTCGTTGCCGGGATCGACTCCCAGTGCTCTGGCCGGGACGTGGAGTTCGTCCGACGGCGTCGGCGTGGCGGAGTTGAACTGGGCCGGGCTCCATTTTTTGACCGGTTCCGTGCTCGTGTAGATGTTGCCGGCGGTGTCGACTCCGACGGCGCAGCTTTCCCAGCCGATCGGTTCCCAGGGGATCATCCCGTCCGGTTTGGCTTCGCTCAGGTTCCCGCTCGGCCGCGGGAAGCGGAATGCACCGGCGAGATTCGCGCGAACTTCGTAGACCTGGCCGGTCGCCTGGTTGACCCCGATGCTGCAGAAAGACCCGCCGGGAGCGCCGAGGCGGCCGAGGTAGGCGCCGTTCGCGGCGAAGACGAAGGTCCGCGCGGCGCCGCCGTTGTCGGTGTTGGCGAAATAGATGTAGCCGTCATCGGGACCGCCACTACGATCGACCGCCAGGCCCTGGTCGGACCAGGTCGCGACGTCGAAGGGCCCGGCCGTCGTCCCGGTGATCGAGCTTTCGCCGACGTAGCCCTGAGTCGCGGCGAAGCTCAGGCGGGTGCCGGTCGGACCGAATTTGTCGATCCGGGCGGCGCCCGCGTCGATCACGTAGATATTTCCGCTGCCGTCGGTGGCGACCGCGCGCGGATCGCTGTTCGGGCCGGTCGAGAAGGTGCGGATGACCGGGTGGCCGACCGCGGCGACGGCGGTCGCGGTGCCGATCGCCGGCGAGGCGATGGCGACGAGTGCCGCGACGATCGCGATCGCGAAGACGAACCTCGAGTTCGGTGCTGCCGTTGATTCCCCGTTCAACCCTTGCACTCCCTGCTTCAGCCGTTCCCTGGTCGCTGTCGCGTCCCGGCTATTTCCCTGTATCCCAGGTCCGTCGACCGGACGAGCCGATCGACAAACCGCCGTGTAGGCCTGCTGAAGATATGCATGGAGACATATCCCTGTCAAGGAGCTTGTTAAGTTTTTGCGACAGAACGGTCTTGCAAAATGCTAGAAAACGGCTCTAGAATCGCATCTGTGCGGGCTACCGAGCCAGGAGATAAGAGAGCTTGGTTTCCCTTCATTGGAGGCAAGCCAAGGATCGATGGAGCCGGAATAAGGTCCGGCGCTGGAATGGTCGACACGCCCTGGGGCCCATCGGAGTCGCTGCGCGACCGGCGACTGCGACCGGGTCCCGGGATGGCGCCGGAGGATGTCGCCCGCAACCAGCGCGCCCGCCTTTTCGGGGCGATGGTGGCGACCGTCTCCGACCGTGGTTACACGGCCACCCGGCTGAGCGATCTGCTCGAGCTCTCGGGGGTCTCGGGGAATACCTTCTACGCGCTGTTCGCCGACAAGGAGGCGTGCTTCGTCGCCGCGATGGAAGCGGTCGTCTTCCAGGCGGTGCGGGCGCTGACCCTGCCGACCGGGTGCTGGGAGGAGATGGTGCGCGGCACGGCGGCAGGCTTCGCCCAGCTCTTCGTCGCCCAGCCGGCGGCGGCGCGGATGTGTCTGCTCGCGGCGCACGAGGTCGGCGAGGACGGGCTGCGCCCGTTCCAGCGGGCGACCGAACGCTTCGAAGAGTACGCCCTCCGCGGGGTCGAAGAGTCGCCGGAGGCGAAAGGCATGCCGCCGGAGATGGTCGCGGCGTGGGTCGGCGGGATGATCGAAATCGGCCGGGCGCGGCTCCGCCACGGGACCGAGGCGTCGCTCCCGGACCTGATCGACGGCTTCGTCGACCTCATCCTCTCCTACCGCCCGCCACCGCAGCCTCTGCGCCTCTCGGTGCGGCCTCCGACCCCGGCGCCGGAGACGATCGAGGGCCACGATCACGCCGAGCGGGCGATCCGCGCTCTCGCCCTGGTCGCCGCCGAACATGGCTACGCCAACGTCACCGTCAACCAGATCATCAACCGCGCCTCGATGTCGGCGACCACCTTCTACGCCAACTTCGAGGACAAAGAGGACGCGCTGATGGCGGCGATCGAAAGCGCGGGCGCGCAGCTGATGGCGGCGATCGTGCCGGCCTTTCGCCGCAGCCAGGACTGGGCGCAGGGCGTGCGCGCCGCCTGGGGGGCGTTCTTCAACTTCCTCGCCTCGCGGCCCTCCCTCGCCCACCTCGTCCTGGTCGAGGTCTACGCCGCCGGGCCGGCGGCGATCGGCAGGCGCGAGGAAGCGCTGCGGCCGCTGGAGATCCTGCTCGCCGAGGGGCGGCTGCGTTCGCCGGGGGTGCCCTGGATCGCCCGCGAGGCGATCCCCGGTGGGGTGCTGGTGCTGGCCTACAACCAGATCAGGCGATCGGGGGCCGAGAGCCTGCCTTCACTGGCCCCGATCTGCACCTACCTCACCCTCGCCCCCTACATCGGCGCCGACGAAGCGGCGGCCGCGGCCAACGGCGACGGGCGCTCGCGCGCCGGCCGCAGCCTCAACCTCCCCCGCCGGGTCCTCCTGCTCGAGGTCTTCGGCCAGCTCGCCCTGCACGACTGGAACGTCGATGAGCTGGCCCTCGAGATCGGCCGCGGCCGCGACGAAGTTGAGGCGGCGGTGAGGAACCTCCACCGGGCCGGCCTGGTCGTCCCCCGTGACGAAGGCGAAGGCGTCACCTATCGCGCCCTTCCCCGCACGGTCGAGGACGAGGAGTGGGCCGCCATGTCGGCGGGCGAACGTCAGAACATGTCCCGCTCGATCGTCCACGTGATCACCGCGGAACTCGACCTCGCGCTCGAGTCGGGCACCTTCGACGCCCGCCTGGACCGCTTCCTCGCCCGCGTCCCGATGCTGCTCGACAAAGAGGGTTGGGCCGAGTTGATGGAAGTCCACCAGCGCGCCTTCGACGAAATCTTGGCGATCCAGAAAGAGGCGACCAAACGCCTGCGCGACTCCGGTGCGGCGATCGAGGGCACCTCCGTCCAGACCCTCTTCGAGCTGCCCCGCACCGAGTTCGACATCGCCCTCGGGCACCCCTCGCGGGAGCGGCCCGAGCGGCGCGACTGAGCGCGCCTACTTCTTCTTCGCCCGTTCGAGGACTTCGCCGAAGGCCTTGTCGACTTCCTCGGTGAGGGTGAGGCGGAAGGTGGCGACCATCGCATCGACGGCGATCGGGCGCAGGCGCTCGATCGCGGCGATCATCTTCGGCCAGTCCTCGTCCGGGCGGCCCGCGGCGTCGAAGGGCTTCCAGAGCTCGTCGAGGAAGAGGGAGACGAAGGCGCGGGCGCTCGAGTGGGAGGCGCGGCTCAGCCTCTCGATCGTCGACAGCGCCGCCGCCAATGGGATCCCCATCCCGATCACCTCCTCGGCGGCGCGAAGGAGGGTCGGGCTGGGCGCCTCGTAGCGTTCGTCGCCGAGATCGATCAGAAGGCCCAGCTTCAGCGCCTTCGCCAGCACCTTCGGGTCTTCGCCGCCGAAGCGCTCGCCGAGCTCCTCGCGGGTCAGCACGTCGGGTGCCTCGTCGTGGAAGGGCGCCGTGACCGCCTGGCGCAGGCCGACGAAGCGGTCGGCGTCGGCACCGTGCTCGCCGATCAGCCGCGAGATCGCGCTCAGCTTGAAACCCTCCGCCTGCATCTCCTGGATCAGCCGCAGGCGGGCGACGTGATCGGGGCCGTAGTAGCCCGTCCGGGCGCGGACCTCGGGCGGCGGCAACAGGCCGCGTGACTGGTGGTTGCGGATGTTGCGGACCGACATCCCGGTCTCGTAGGCGAGCTGCTCGACCGTCATCTGCGCCTCGGCCGTCATCTGTGCCTCGACCCGCTCGCCTTGCGCCTGCTCGTCCGTTTGCGTGTCGCTCCTCACACTGACCATTCTACCGATCGATGTAACCTCGTTTGAGGTAACTATGGGCTGGGTAATCGACAATCATGGCTGAGCGAGGAGCGGTGCCTCAGGTTCCGGTGCTGCGACGCCGGGCGCTGCACGCGATGCGCTCGTTGTTCACGCCACTCCTCCCCGACGATTATCTGGAGCTGATCAACCCGCTCTGGTCGACGCAGGAGCTGCGCGGGCGGATCGAGCGGATCGTGCCGGAGACGCCCGACGCGGTGACCGTGCTGATCCGCCCCGGCCACGAGTGGCGCGGCCACCGGCCGGGCCAGTACCTGCGGATCGGGGTCGTCGTCGACGGCGTCCACCACTGGCGCGCCTACTCGCTCACCACCGATCCGGTGCGGCCCGACGGGCTGATCGGGATCACCCCGAAGCGGGTGGACAGCGGCGTCGTCTCGCCCTACCTCGTCCACCGCGCCCGCCCCGGGGACATCGTCCGGCTCGGTGGCGTCGAAGGCACCTTCGTCCTGCCACGGCCGGTACCGGCGAAGCTCCTCTTCATCAGCGCCGGCTCCGGGATCACGCCGATCATGTCGATGCTGCGCTCGCTCGACCGGCCCGACGCGGTGCTCAACGTGGTCCACATCCACTCCGCCCGCACCGCCGAGGGGGTGATCTTCGGCGACCGCCTTGCCGATCTCGACGCTCGCCGCGACGACTACCGCCTCCACCTGCGGGTGACCGGGATCGACGGGCGCGTCGGGACCGCCGACCTCGATTCGCTCTGCCCCGACTGGCGCGTCCGCCAGACCTTCGCCTCCGGCCCGCGCGAGCTGCTCGACACCCTCACCGACCACTGGCTGGCGGAGGGCGACCCGGAGCTGCTGGCGATGGAGCGCTTCCAGCCGATGGCCGGCGCGCCCGTCGACGCCGGCCAGGGCGGCCGCATCGCCTTCACCCGGTCGGGCGTCGCGGCGGAGAGCGACGGCGCCACCCCGATCCTCGTCGCCGGCGAGGCCGCCGGGGCCGAGCTGCCCTTCGGCTGCCGGATGGGCATCTGCCACACCTGCATCGGCCGTCTCTGCTCCGGCGAGGTCCGCGACCTGCGCACCGGCGAGGTCCACGGCAGCGAGGGAGAGATGGTCCGCACCTGCGTCAACGCCCCTGAAGGACCGGTCGAGATCGCGCTCTAGCGCGCCGCCGGCAACCCACACCCAACTGCAAGGAGACAACCGATGACCACCACCCTGACCCCCCCGATCGATACCCACGAGGAGAGCCCGCTCGCCCACCTCTCGGCGGAGCAGCTGGAGGCGCTCGCCGCGGAGTTCGACGCGATCAAAGACCGCGTCGCCGCCGAGCTCGGCGAAGACGACCGCCGCTACATCGAGGCGATGATCGAGATGCAGCGACGCCTTGCCGTGATCGGCCGCATCGGCCTGCTGCTGCCGCGCTTCCGCCCGCTCGCCGCCGGCGGCGCGACGGCCCTGGCGGCGGCCAAGATCCTCGAGAACATGGAGATCGGCCACAACGTCATGCACGGCCAGTGGGACTGGATGAACGATCCGCGCGTCCACTCCTCCACCTGGGACTGGGACAACGCCTCGACCGCCGAGGCCTGGAAGCACTCCCACAACTACGTCCACCACACCTTCACCAACATCCGCGGCAAGGACAAGGACCTCGGTTACGAGATCATGCGGATCGACCCGCATCAGAAGTGGCACCCGGTCTACCTGCTCCAGCCGCTCTACAACCTCGTCCTGGCCGGGCTCTTCGAGTGGGGCGTGGCGCTGCACGACCTCGACTTCGAGGCGATCCGCAAGGGCGAGAAGCCGATGCCTCAGGTGCGCAAGGAGTTGCGCGGGATCGCGGGCAAGGCGCGCGACCAGGTGGTCAAGGACTACATCGCCTGGCCCTTGATCAGCGCCCTGGCGAGCGCCGCGGTCGGCGCGGCGGCGGAGGCCTCGAAGCCCGAGCCGCACCCATGGCGACGGCTGCGGCGCAAGCCCAAGGGGCGCCTCGCCCGGATCACCCGCCGGGCGCTCGCCGACGGCACCCAGGCCTACCGCCGCACCGCCGCCGCCAACGCGGGCGCCAACCTGGCGCGCAACGTGTGGGCCTACGCGATCATCTTCTGCGGCCACTTCCCCGACCAGACCTACACCTACAGCCCGGCCGAAGTGGAGGACGAGGGCCGCGGCGGCTGGTACATCCGCCAGCTCACCGGCGCCGCCAACATCGAGGGCTCGCCGCTCTTCCACGTCGCCAGCGGCAACCTCGGCTACCAGGTCGAGCACCACCTCTTCCCCGACATGCCGAGCAGCCGCTACGCCGAGATCGCCCCGCAGGTCAAGGACATCTGCGAGCGCTACGGCCTCCCCTACAACTCCGGTCCGTTCCTCCAGCAGTTGGGGATGGTGCAGCGGACGATCCTGCGGCTCGCCTTCCCGGGCGGCCGGGCGCGGCCGAAGCCGGGGGCCTACCGGGCCGAGACCTCAGAAGGGCGGTGAGGGGACGCGGCCGCGGAAGACCCGGGGCCGCGGTCAGGTCAGGCCGGGGCGACGCGTCCGAGGAACTCGAGGCTCGCGTCGCAGACCTCCTGCCAACCCGAGTCGATCGTCAGCGAGTGGCCGCGATCGGGCAGCTCGATGTGCTCGGTGATGCCTGGGTTGCGGCTCTGCTTCTTGTAGGCGGCGCGGCTCATGGCCGGCGGCACCGCGTGGTCAGGGGTGCCGGTGAAGATCAGCAGCGGGCCGCGTTCGGGGTTGCGGGTGTCGACCCGCAGCTCGGTGCCCGGGTTCAGGTTGGCGACGGCGGCCTGGAAGAGTGGCTTGCCCGGCGCGGCGACGTGGAAGCGCTGGTGGAGCGCCCGCGCCTCGTCTTCGCTGACCGCGTTGGCCCAGCCGTAGCGGAACTGGTCGACGCTGAGGGCGATGGCGCGGCCACGGTTGGCGGGGTTGCGGAGCACCGGGAAGGTCGCGCGGATCGCCGCCGGCGGCAGCGCCAGGACACCGCGGAACGGCGCCGGATTGACCGCCACCGTGGCGGCCGACAGGCCGCGCCCGGCGAGGATCTGGGCGAGCAGGCCGCCGAAGGAGTGGCCGACGATGACCGGCTTGCGTTCGAGCCCCTCGATCACGGTGGCGAAATGGGCGGCCACCTCGCCGACCCCCTTGCCGGCGAGCACCTGCGGATCCCTCCGTGCCTCGGCGACCGTCGCCGGGTCGTCGGGCCAGCCCGGGCAGATCGGCGCGTAGCCGGCCCGCTCGAAGGCGCCGGCCCACGGCTCCCAGCTCGATGCCAGCAGCCAGAGACCGTGGATGAAGACGACCGGCGTCCTGTCGCTCGCGTTCGCCGCCTCGATCTCCGCGGCCTCCCGTTCGGTGATCCCCGCCATCGTCCCCGCCTCCTCGCTCGGTTGCGGGACGACCATATCCGGGCGGAGGCCGACGAGCAGCGAACCGGTCGCCGGTCAGGGCATGGTCGCAGGCGATTCGCCGACCCGACGTTCGCGCTGCGCGTCGAGCCATTCCGGCAGCGGCGGGTCGGCGGCGGCGGGGGTGCCGTCACGGCTCCCGAAGGGGACCCCGACGATCACCAGTCGAATTCCCAACGCCCAGGCGATCCGGGCCAGGGTTTTCAGGTTGGCGTTGTCCGCGCCACCGAGGAGCCGGCTGATCTGCGCTTGATTTCGACCGACCCGCCGCGCCAGCTCACGCTGGGAGATGCCCTGCTCCTTCGCCAGGCCGGCGAGGGTTTCGATCGTGTCGCTGAAGAGGCGCTCCTGCTCGAAGACGAGCCGCCGCGGGTCCGTCCCCTCGGCGGCCTCGACCGTCTCCTCAGTTGCCTCCTTCCGCGCCGCCGTCATCCGCGGCGACCCTGGCCAGCGCACGTTCGGCTCGCTTGACCTCGTCCACCGGGATGTCGCCGGCGGCGTCCGCGAAGGCGCGCGCCACGAGCACCCGGGTTCCGACGCGGCGGGCGAGCAGCAATCTCGTCGGCCCCGGCGACCTCGGCCAGTCGATATAGATCGCGAACAGGTCGTGGAGCTTCGCTCCGCGGACGAGCCGCGAGCGGACCGGCGGCGACTTGTCCGCAAAGGAATTGGCGACTCCCCTGCAGGCAACTTCGAGCTTCGCCCGGTCGGTTTCCGCGAGGGCCGCGATGAACCTCTCCGGCTGGGTGTCGACGGTTTGGAAATTGAATTCGTGACATTTAAAAAACGGCTCGGACACAGCACTTCTCCTTCTCCTGCGGAGACGTGCCGTCGCCGGTCAGCCGATAGGCACCAGCAGCTCGCCCCCGTTTACGGGACCACTGGGAGAAGGGCTCACGGTCGGACCGTGCGTGAAGATGGAATGACGAAGTCGTTCCCGGAAAGGTCGGCGGGCAGGGTCGCGGCGGCGCGCACGCAACACGCCACCGCGCCGGCGCGGTGGCGAGACTCCTCGGGTCTCGGCCCGGATCCGCTCGAGGCTGTGTCCGTCCGCCAAGGCGAGGAAAAGCGCCCGCCGCCAGCCTTCGAACCAGAGGCGACCGGTCGCCCGGCTGTCGCGGAAATACGCGGGATGCTCATGCGCGCGGCGTCGTTCCAGCGCGAGCCCGTCAGGACGCCGCCTGCGAGTGATCCACGTGATGAAAGCGGAGATCGAAGAGTGCGCAGCCCATGGCTCAGGGGGTTGGCGGGAGGCGACGAAGGACTCGACCCAGCGGCTGATCTCGGCGTGCTGATGGCGATCCAGATCAGCCGTGACCTGCCGGTACCGTTCGATCGAGGCCTGGTTCCGCGACGCGGCCTCATCGAGGCTTTTCTGCCACCGAGCGACCGGGCCATTGACGAACTGCTGCATCTGGGCGACCGGCCCCGCCATCACCTGGTGCGCCTGGCGAGCCATCGCGTCGACCTGCCGCGCAACCTTCTGCGCGGATTCGACGGCTTCCGTTACTTCCTTTGCATCCATCCGCGCGATGATAAAAGGATCATCACCGCTTTGTCAACCCGCGCTCAGCCGGTCACTTCGAAGCTTCCCACCTGAGGCGCTTCACTCGAGTCGCCGAGGAACACTTCGATCTGGCCCGGTTCGACCACCAGGTTGCCCATTTCGTCGTAGAAGCCGACGTCACCCGGGCCGAGGCGGAACTTGACGCTCTTCGTCTCGCCCGGTTCGAGCGTCACCCGCTGGAAGCCGCGCAGGCGGCGGACCGGCTGCTCGATGCTCGCCACCGGGTCGTGGATGTAGAGCTGGACCACCTCGTCGCCGGCGACCGAACCTTCGTTCTTCACCTCGGCGCTCACTTCGACCACGCCATGTGAGGACATCGTCGCCGAGCTGAGGTTCACGTTCGAGATCCCGAACCGGGTGTAGCTCAAGCCGTAGCCGAACGGGTAGAGCGGCGTGACCGGCTCGTCGAGGTACTTCGACGTGTACTTGTTTTCCGGGTCGGCCGGACGACCGGTGGGCTCGTGGTTGTAATAGAGCGGCAGCTGGCCGATGCTGCGCGGGAAGGTGACCGGGAGCTTGCCACCCGGGTCGACCTTGCCGAAGAGGACGTCGGCGATCGCGTTGCCGGCCTCGATGCCGGGGAACCACGCCTCGAGGATCGCCGGCGATTTGGCGGCGACTTCTTCGAGGGTCAGCGGGTGCCCGTTCATCAAGACGACGACGAACGGTTTGCCGGTCGCCGCGATCGCGTCGAGCAGCTGCTGCTGGCGGCCGGGGACGTCCAGGTTGGCGCGCGAGGAGGCCTCGCCGCTCATCGCCGCCGACTCGCCCAGCGCCAGCACCGTCACTTCGGCGCTCTGCGCGGCGGCCACCGCTTCGCCGAACCCGGCTTCGCCGGCGCATTCGGGATCGCAGCCTTCGGCCGCGGTCACGGTCGCCCCGGGCAGCGCCGCTTCGATCCCTTCCTTCAGCGTCACCACGTCTTCCGGATCCCCTTTGCCCGACCAGGGGCCGAGCGGGTCGGCTTTGTCGTTGCCGAGCGGGCCGACGACGGCGACCGATTTGAGCCCGGAGGAGAGCGGCAGGGCACCGTTCTCGTTCTTCAGCAGGACCATCGAGCGCGACGCGACGGAGCGCGCGGCGGCGATGTCGGCGGGCTGCATCGTCTTTGCCGGGATCTGCGAGATGTCGACGTAGGGGTGCTCGAAGAGCCCGGCCTTGAACTTCACCGTGAGGATTCTGCGGACCGCGTCGTTCACCCGGCCCATCGAGACCTTGCCTTCTTCGAGCAGCTGTTCGCCGAAGTCGAGGTAGTTGGTGGAGACCATCTCGCTGTCGGTGCCGGCTTCGAGCGCGGCGCGCGCCGCTTCCGGCCCGTCGGCGGCGACGCCGTGGCCGCACGGCCCTTCGTCGGGTTCCACCGGCGGGCAGGCGCGCAGCTCGGCGACGGCGGTGTAGTCGCTCTCGATGAAGCCCTTGAAGCCCCAGCGCTTCTTCAGGATTTCGGTCTCGGTCAGGTGGTTCGCGCACCCCGGCACCCCGTTCAGTGCGTTGAACGAGCACATCACCGTTTCGGCGCCGGCGTCGATCGCGGCCTTGAACGGCGGCAGGTACAGGTTCCACAGCCGCTCGCCGGACATGTCGGTGGTGTTGTACTCGCGGCCGCCCTCGGGCTGGCCGTAGGCGACGAAGTGCTTGGGGCTGGCGAGCACCTTGTCGGGGGCGGCCGGGTTGTCGCCCTGGAGGCCGTGGACGCGGGCGGCGGCGAAGACGGAGCCGAGGTAGGGGTCCTCCCCCGAGCCCTCGACGATCCGCCCCCAGCGTGGCTCATGGGTCACGTCGACCATCGGCGAATAGGCCTGCTTGATCCCGACCGCGGCCGTCTCCCGCGCGGCGATCGTGTCGTCCGTTTCGGCCACCGCCGGGTCCCAGCTCGACGCCTCCGCGAGCGGGATCGGGAAGATCGTCTTGTAGCCGTGGATCGTGTCGTAGGCGAACAGGATCGGGATGTGCAGCCGCGACTTTTCCACCGCCGCATGCTGCAGTTCATCGATTTTCACCGGGTCGGTGAGACTGAACACGCCGCCGAGTCCTTCTTCCGCATCGGCTTCGGTGGCCTGCGCGTCGGAGGCGAGCGTCAGCTGCTCGAGCTTTTCGTGCGTGGTCATCTGCCGCACCAGCGCATCGACTTTGCGCCCGATGTCGCCCCCGTGTCCGTGCCCGCCACCGTGATGCCGATCGCGAGGGATCCCGTGGTCGGTCGGCCGCGTCCCCGCGAAGACTCCCCCCGCCCCGGCGAGTACCACGCCGGTGAGCAGAGCAACCAAGGTCAGGGCGACCGCAAAGATCGCCGGCCTGCGTCGGATCGCCATAAAAGGCCTCCCCAAGTCGAGCTTCTTCCCGCTCTCGGGCTACCCAATCGAATCGAGGCAAAACGACGATCCGCATTTACCCCTCGTATATGGGGGTAGATGCAGACGATCAGAAATCTGCGGATGCTCAGGGGCCGGCGGGGCGGATCTCGACCACGGCCAGGTCCCAGCGATCGCTGGTCGGGGCGGTGTCGCTGATCGGGACCGAGGTTCCGACGGCGGCGGTCGTCGCGGTCTGGCGCTGGGTCCAGAAGGTGTCGCCGCTCGGGGCGAGGAACTGATCGACGATCGTCTGGCCGGCAGCGGGAGTGTGGGTGACGGCGCGGTCCCAGTCCTCCCCCACGCCCCAGACCCAGCTGCCGGCCTTGGTGGTGACGAGGGAGACGGAGGGGGCGCCGGTGGTGGCGGAGGACGAGGCGACGGCGCCGTTGGTGGCGGTGTCGGCGCCGGTGAAGGCGGCGATGGTGAGCGAGCCCTGGTAGCTGGTTTTGCCGCGGGTGGCGGTGACCGTGACGTTGGTCAGGGGGACCGGGGCGACGGCCTGCCAGACCTCGGCGGTGCCGGGCTGGCCGTTGGCGCGGCTGCGCAGGGTCCAGGGGAGGCCGCCGCCGGTGACGCCGCTGATCGTCTGGCCGCCGCCGCTGGGACCGTCGGAGGAGACGAAGGCGAGCAGGAGGTCCCCCGACCTGGTCGTGCTCAGCGGCGGCGAGGCGATCGTGTTGCCCGAGGTGCCCTGCCTCGTCGTCACCAGGCCGTCGAGGGCGAGGGACGGGTTGGCCACGGCGGTGACCGTCGCGCTCGCTTCGTTCGAAGGCGGGCCGACGTTGCTCGCGGCGTCTTCCGCGGTCACCTCGTAGTACCAGGTGCCGGCGGGGACGCCGGTGTCGTTGAAGGTGGTCCCGGCGGTCTGGCCGACCTTGTTCGCCGCGGTCGGGGTGAAGCCAGGGGTGCTCGAGCGGTGGACGTTGTACCGGCTGACGCCCTGATCGTCGGTGGCAGCCGCCCATTTCAGGGCCACCGTCCCTTCGCCGCCGGTGGCCACCAGTTCGGTCGGCGCGGTCGGCGGGCTGGTGTTCTCGTACGGGGCCGGGAAGCGGACGAACGGGGCGACCGAGGGCACCCCTTCCCCGTTGACCAGGAAGAGCATGTAGTAGCCGGGCGGGATGTCGTTGCGGTTCGCCGGGACGGTGACGTTGATGCCGCCGGCGGTCTGGGTGAAGCTGAGCTGGGTGGCGCGGGCGTTCTCGTCGAAGGCGTGGGTGACCGAGCCGGTGCGGATCAGCGACACCCGCGCGATCGAGGCGGCATCAGGGGTGCCGACGAAGGCGGTCGAGCCGTATTCGAGGGTTCCGGGCGCCGAGCTGATCGTCGGCCGCGGGCCCTTGAAGAGGTAGGGCGGCGAGAAGATCTGGGCGGTTTTCTGATCGGAGACCCCGGGGTCCCCGCCGCCACCCGCGACATACACGCGGCCGTCCGGCAGCAGCACCGCCACCGAGTGGTAGAGGCGCGGCGCGGTCATCGGCGCGTAGGTGGTCCACGCTCCCGTGCCCGGGTTCCAGGCTTCGGCCTGCAGCACCGCGTTGTTGTCGTTGAAGCCCGATTTGTCGGTCCCGCCTCCGGTCGCCAGGACCGTGCCGTCGGGCAGGTTGGTGAGGTTCAGGAAGCTGCGCGCGAACGCCATGCCCGAGGTCGGCTGCCAGATCGCCCCCGCTTCGTTCATGTTCAGCGTGTAGGCGGTTTTGAGCGAGTTGCCGGAGAAGCCGTCGTCGGCCGCCGAGCCCGCCTTGATGAATTTCCCGGGCGCGTAGTTGGCGATGCTGCCGCCGTCGATCACGCGGCTGTCGAAGGTCGTCCATTTGTTGGTCGAGAGGTCGAGCACTTCGCTCGCCGTCGGCAACTCGGAGCCGCCGAGGTGGACGATCCGCCCGTCCGGCAGCTGGTAGATGAAGGGGTAGATCGGCATGTAGTTTTTGGCCGCCGTGAGGTTGGTCCAGACGTTGGTGGCCGGGTTGTAGATCTCCGGGATTTCGACCACGTCGTTCGCGTCTTTGTCGTCACCGGAGGTGACCAGCACCTTGCCGTCGCCGAGCGTGGTGCCGGTCGCGTACCAGCGGCGGAAGTTCATCGGGGCGAGTTCGCCCCAGGTTTCGTTGTGCCAGTCGAAGGTGGTGATGTTGTTCACCCCGAGGCCCTCGTCGGTCGCGGTGCCGCCGATCACCATCACCCGCCCGTCCGCGAGCACTGCCTGTCCGGCGCAGAAGAGGTCGGCTTTGGCGTTCGGGACCTGGACCACCTGGCCGGTCTGGGGATTGAGTACGTACTGCATCCCGCCGACCGCGAAGTCCCCCTGCCAGAGGAGGATCTTGCCGCTGGGGAGCAGGGCCGAGTGGATCGCCACCGCGGGCAGCGGGATCAGCGGCCCCCACTGGCCGACCTGCGAGGGGCCGCCGCCACCGTTGGACACGGTGACCGTGACCGGCGCCGAGGTCGCGGTGTTGCCGGCGCCGTCCCGGGCCCGGGCCGAGAGCGTGTGCTGACCGTTCGTGGCGCCGGTCGAGTTCCAGGAAAGTTCGTAGGGCGAGGAGGTGTCTTCGGCGCCCGTCGGCGTGCCGTCGACCAGGAACTGGACCCCGGCGATCCCGCTCGCGTCGCTCGCCGAGGCGGCGAGTTTGGCGGTCCCGCTGATCGTCGCCGCTTCGGCCGGGGCGGTCATCGCGACGGTCGGCGGCGTGGTGTCGGTGGCGGCCGGGGTCGTCACCGTCAACGGGCTGGACGCTTCCGAGACGTTGCCCGCGCCGTCGAACGCTTTCACCGTGTAGGTGTAGGTGGTCGACGGGGCGACCGTGGTGTCGGTGAACGAGGTCCCGCCGACTTCGCCGACCTGGGTGGCGCCGCGGAACACGCGATACCCGGCGACGCCCTGGTCGTCGGTGCTCGCGGTCCAGGAGAGCGGCACTTTGCTCGACGTGACCGTGCCCGCGGTGAGACCGGTCGGGGCGCTCGGCGCCTGCGTGTCGGTGACCGCGGGGGGCACCTCGACCGCGGCGAGGTTCCAGCGGTCGTTGGTCGGCGCGGTGTCGTTCAGGGTCACCGCCGTGCCGGGCAAGGGGGTCGCCGCGTTCTGGCGCTGCACCCACATCGTGTCCCCGACCGGGGCGAGATACTCGTCCACCTTCGTCTGCCCGCTGCCCACGGTGCGGGCGGTGGCCCGATCCCAATCGTTGCCGACGCCCCAGACCCAGGAGCCGGCCCGCGTCGTCGTCACCGTCACCGAGGGGGCGCCGGTCGCGGCGCTCGCCCCGGCGCTCGCGACCGGGGCGGTCAGATCCGCGCCGCTCAACGCGACCACGGTGATCGAGCCGGCATAGGAGCCCGAGGCCCGCGTCGCGGTCACGGTCGCGTTGCTGACCGCCCCGGTCGCACCCGCCGACCAGATCTCCGCCGTGCCGGCCTGCGCGTTGGCGCGTCGCACGAGGTGCCAGGTCAGCCCTCCACCGGTCACTCCGGAGAACGACATCGACCCGGCGCCGCTCGGCCCGTCGGAGGTGACGAAGGCGAGCAGCAGGTCGCCCGGAGCCGAAGTGGTGAGGGCCGGCGAGACGATCGTTTTGGCCGCCGCGGACTGGTGGGTGGTGACGGTTTTGTCGACCGCCACCGCACCGAGGGCCGAGGAGGTGAAGAGCCCGAGCAGCAGCCCCGCGGCGATCGCGATGGCCGGCAGGTACCGTCGGCTTTGCTTCGGTCGGATCATTCCCAGGCTCGGCCTGCTCGGCCGTCCATCGTTTGGTCTACATCCGCTCCTGGGCGGGGTCAATGCGCCGACCGGGATCAGGGTCGAATTTCGTCCGCGGCGTCGCCCGCGGTGAGACCCGGTCGCGGAAACTAGGACTCGAGGTCGCGCTCAAGATGGCCCGAACCGGCCATCAAGTTGGCCCGAAAAGGGGAAGCGGCGACGGGTACGCGGCGATGGAATGTGGGCATGCCGATAACCGAGACCTCCCCGCCTCCGCACCCGCACCCGCCCGTCGAAGTCGTCGACAGCCGCCTGGGCGCGGCCCTCTACAACCCGTTCCTCTGGGGCGCCGAGAAGCTGGGCATGGCGCGGCGCCGGCGCGAGCTGCTGGCCCAGGCCCGCGGCGCCGTGCTCGAGATCGGCGCCGGCACCGGCCTCAATCTCCGCCACTATCCCGCCGGCCTCGATCAGCTCGTCCTCGCCGAGCCGGGCGAGCGGATGGGCGCCCACATCGACCTCGACCGCGCTCCCGCCGGAGTGCCGGTGCGCCTCGAACAGGCGCCCGCGGAGTACCTGCCCTTCGAGGACGCGAGCTTCGACACCGTCGTCTCGACCCTCGTCCTCTGCACGGTCGGCGACCCGCGCCGCGCGGTGGCCGAGGTGGCGCGGGTCCTGCGACCTGAAGGGTGCCTGCTCTTCCTCGAGCACGTGCGCGCCGAGCAGCCTTGGCGGCGGGCGCTGCAGCGGCGCTCGGTCCGCCCCTGGGCGGCGTTTGCCGATGGCTGCCAGTGTGACCGCGAGACCCTGGCGACGATCGAGGCCCAGATGCGGATCACGTCGATCGACCGCGGCAGCTGGAGAGGGATGCCCGCGATCGTCAAGCCACTGGTCTGGGGCAGCGCGGAAGCGAGCTGACACCCACGCCGGACCTCAGGGCGCCCGATCGCCGTGGATCGCCAGCAAGGCGAGCGCGCGGATCCCTTGCAACGGCCCCGCCGGGACCGAGGACGCGGGCGATGCCCCGGGGTGGCGCGGGGCGATCAGCACCCGGAGCGCCGCCGGCCGGCTACGGAAGCGGAGGGGTGAATCGAGGGTGACCGCCTCGCCGTCGATCCCCAGCGGCACGCGACCACCGGCGTCGATGTCGATCTCCTCGAAGCTGAACTGACGCCAGGGCGGTCCCGCCGAGCCCTGCCGCGCTTCCGGCGGGACGAAGTCGACGATCCCCAGCTCCCCCACGTCGAGCCGCGGCCTCGTCCCCGCCCCGAGCGCCGGACCGAGGCGGTAGGTGTTGTTGGTGACCAGCATCAGCGCGACGCTGGTCTGCTCGGTGCCGTCGGGGTCCCGCCATCGCAGGTGGGTGGGATCGGCGTCGGGCCCGAGGTTGTCGGCGACCGAGTCGATCAACGTGCCGAGCTTCGATTCCCGGTAGCCCTTGTGGCTGACCGCCTCGGCGTAGGCGCCGAGGGAAACGTTGTTGACGAAGGTGCGGCCGTTGACCTCGGCCAGGTCGACGATCCGCTCCCTCGCCCCGGGCGCCAGCGCGTCGAGTGCGCCGATGACGTCCTCGCGATCGACGCCCAGGTCGAGCGCGAAGTGGTTGCGGGTCCCGGCCGGGATGCACACGAACGGCAGCTCGTGCTCGGCGGCGATCGCCGCGACGAGGGCCTGCGAGCCGTCGCCGCCGGCCATCGCCAGACCGTCGGCGCCACGGTCGACCGCAGACCTGACCAGCTCCTCGAGATCGCCGCCGGGCTCGAGGATCGACGTCTCCAGCCCCCGTCGGTCAGCCTCCTCGGCGAGGCCGAACCGGGCGGCGTGCCCGTCGCCTGATCGCGGGTTGATGAAGACGACGGGCCTGGTCGGGAGGGTGGCCGGCGGCAGGAGGTTGTGTGGCTTGAAGCTGATCCGCGCCGCGCCGACCCCGATCGCCGCAGCGATCGCGATCACGGCCAGGAGCCAGCGGTCCGATCCGGCGAGGAGGACGGCGGCCGCGATCGCGAGAAGCAAGGCGGCGAGGACGAAGCCGGCGCGACGCCGCCGGCCCCGCCGCACCAGCCCGAACCAACCGGCGACGGCCGCGGCCAGGATCGCGGCCAGGACGACGATGCCACGGGGGAATTCGTCGATGAAGACGTAGACGGCGGCCGCCACCGCGACCGAGTTCCCGACGATCGCCACGATGGCCGCGACCCGGCGGCTCATATCATCGCCCGATGGGCCGAGCGCTCGCACGAGCCGCATCCGTCGACGCCTCGGTCTACGCCCGGATCGCGGCAACGGAGACGCCGCGACTCGACGCGGCGATGCTCGGCCTCTCGCGCGCCGCCGATCACGGCAAGCTCTGGTTCGGCACCGCCGCCGCGTTCTCGATCTCCGGTGGGCCGCGTGAGCGCCGCGCCGCCCGCGAAGGCATCAGGGCCCTCGCGCTCGCCTCGGCCTTCACGAACCTGATCGGCAAGCCGTCGACGAGGCGGGTGCGCCCGGTGCAGATCGAGCTGGGGGTGCATGAGCGCCGCCGCGGCCGGATGCCGGGATCGAGCTCCTTCCCTTCCGGTCACGCCGCCTCGGCGTTCGCCTTCGCCTGCGGCGCCGGCGGGGCCGATCCGAGCGTCTGCCTCCCGCTGCTCGCCCTGGCCTGCGCGGTCGGCTACTCCCGGGTACACACCGGCGTCCATTACCCCGCCGACGTTATCGCCGGGGCGGCGATCGGGCTGGCCGCGGCGAGATTTACTTCTTCGACCGCCCGCCGTGCCCGCAGCGCGGCTTGACCACGGTTTCGAAGTCGTGGACCTTGCCGTTCTGCCCGTCCATCTTCACCGTCGCCTTGTTGGTCGACTTGCAGAGGTTGGTCGAGTTCTGCAACAGGCCCTTCTTGCCACCCTGCAGTTCGAGGACGAATTTCGAGACCGGGGCATCCGGCACCAGGGCGAAGGTGTTCCTCGTCCTTGAGATCTGGGAACCCTTCTGGCGGACGGAGTCGATGAAGCCGACCAGATTGACGTGGATCTGCCCGTCGAGGGAGACGACCAGGTCGGGCAGCTTTCGTTCCCCTCCGTTGGAGCGGAAGTACACCTTCCCGGTGAGTGGCTTTTCCAGCAGCGGCGACCAGGCCGTGGCCTTGCCGAGGATCGATTTAGCCGGGCACTCGGTGCCGTTGCCGGCCCCTGCGGCGAACTCCACCCTGGTGCAGGGCCCATTGATGTGGCGGTTGTCGATGAAGACGCTCTTCGGCAGGATCACCTGGACCTTCCTGATGTTTGCCTGGCCGGCCGGGGCGGTCAGCACCGCCTTCAGCGCCGGGTTCTTGGCGCGGGTGGTGCCACCTTTCAGCGAGAGCGCGAGGTTGGGCTTGAAGCCGAGACGTTCGCAGGAGCCCACCTGGAAGCGGGAGCTCGGATGGGCTACTCCTCCCCCGGTCCCGCTGATCGCCGAGCTGACCTTCATCGGATCGCAGTTGGTGGGATTGAGCGTGAAGTCTTCTCGGTCGACGCTCACCGTCACCGAGCGCAGGTCGAGTGGGATCCCGTGCAGGATCGTCGGCAGCGGATCGCTGACCGCCGTGATCTGGGCCGTTTCCGGATTCACCCGTAGGGCGGACCGCACCACGACGTTGCCGAGATCGAACGGGCCGGCGACCGCGGGCGTGACGATGACCAGGCTGAGCGGAGCGCCCTTGTAGGGGCCGCCGAGGTAAGCCTTGCCCGCAACCGAGATCGGGCTGGTGCCGACTCCGGCTCGGGCGTCGACGCTGCCGACCTGGGAGGCGGCAGGACAGCTCGGGGCCGCCTGCTCGAGCGAACCATCGCCAGGCTGGTCACGCGCCTGGGCCTGCTGGATCGCCGCCTCCGAGCAGTACGGGATCCCCTTCAGGCGACCGACCAAGCCCTTTGGCAAGGTGACTTCGATCGCCGCCAGCCGCTGCGATCCATCAGGCCGCGAGAGCTTGAGCACGAACGGACTGAACGCTCCGGCGACGGGGCTCACGGTGCCGGCTTCGAGGTTGGGGGTGTTGCCGAGCTGGGCTTCGCTGCCGGCACAGGGGCCGCCGGCGGGGGCGGCGCCGATCTGGAAGGAGTCGGCGAGCGAGGCAGCGGCTCCTTCGGGCGCGCTCCAGGGCGTGAGGCGTGCCGCGCCGGCGTAGGAGCCGCAGGTGGTCGGGGTGCTCAGCGCCGCACGCGGCCCGCCGAAGAAGTTGAGCTTGAAGTGTTCGAACGGCAGTTGCGGGTTGTCGCTGAAGGTCGTCGTCAGCTGACCGGTCTGCGGGTCGGCCTCGACGTGTCCCGCGAGCTTCACGACGACGCCGCTCTGCGGATCGTCGACCGCGATGTAGATCGCGAGCAGGGAGCCGAACGGGTTGGCGCCGTGGGCGGGCCCGGCGTTGCCCTGCTGGGCGACGTAGACGGCGCCCTCGATCGGATGATCGAGAAGTGGCGTGTCGACCTCGACCGAGCCGATCTTCGAGGCGTCCGGGCAACGGGCGGGTCGGGGGCCGTGCAGTTCGATCTGCCCCGGCGAGCAGCCTTCGAGGCCGTTCGCGCCCGCCGGGTTGATCACCAGACCACGCGGCAGCGTGACGACCGCGTCCCTGAGATTCGCCTCCGCCAGGCCGGTCGGGTTTTCGTTCTGTGGGACGTGGAGGTCGACGTGCAGTCCGGTCGGCGAATCGGCGACCTTCGTTTCCGGCTGGATGCGGATGGTCGGCGAGAAGTCGAGCCGGTCGCAGCGGATCATCGCCGACATCGGCGCCGACGCCGAGACGAAGCTTCCGGGCTCCTGCCAGGAATCGACCGACAAGGTGGCGGCCGAAGGACCCGAGCACGAGGTCGGATTGGCGAGGAAAGGCCGCAGCGGAGCGTCGCTTCCACAGCCGGGGATCCCGACCTCAGGACAGAAGCGTTCACCGAAATGGCCTTCGTCGGCCGGTACTCCCCAGATCGACATTTCGACCCGTTTGACCCCTTCGTCAGCGGTGATCGAGAGCGTGTCGGCGTCGATTCCATAGTCCGAGCCGGTCCTGACCCTGGCGTCGATACGCGCGACACCCACGTTGTTGAACCGCGTTCCCAGCTGCGCGGCGACGCCTTCAGGGGGAACCAGGTTGTAGACGGGGCCTTCTTCGCTGGTGCCCCTGGCCGACCGCACGAACGCGTTGCCGATCTGCGTGCTGGCGGCGCAGTCCTGCGGCTTGATCAGGAACGGATCGCACTTCGGCGCCGCCATCGGGTTGCCGATCACGCCCGGCGGCAGGCTGACCCGAACCGACCGCAGGTTGGCGCTGACGCTTTCGAGGTTGCCGACCTGTTCCGGCGGCGGGGTGCCGACCGTGGCGGTGGTGGTCATCGCGATGATGACCTTCAGCAGGTACGGATGTCCACCGGCCTGGGTGAACGGATTGCCTTCCCGGTCCAGGGTTTCGACCGAGAACGATTCGATGCCGAAAGTCGAGAACACCTGGTCCGCGCCCACGGTGGTCCCGGCGTTGGTGGTGGCGCCGTTGTGGGCGACGAAGCGGTAGTGGTAGGCCGTGCCGATGGTCAGGCCGGTCAGCTCGACGCTCGCGGTCCGGCCGCTGAATCCCGCCGGAAGCGCTTCCGGACATGGGATCTTGGTGGCACCCGCGTATCCCCCGGCTTCGAACCGGGCGGCGTCCACGTATTCGACTTCACAGGTGGTGTCGCTGCCGGAGGGATTGATCCGGGCTTTGACCGTGGCGCTACGGGTTCGCGCGATCGAAATCTCGGTTTCGATCAGGGGCGGCCCGAAGGTGTTGAAGGTGCGTCCTTCGCCGCGGCCTTCCGCCCCCAGCGCATTCACGGCGACCAGGCGATAGTGGTAGATCGTGCTGGGTGAGAGGCCGCTGAGTTGAGCGCTCACGCTGGTCGGCGCCGAATAGGGAGTCGGCGGCGAGCACTGTGCCGATTGCGCGCTTCCCCATTCGGATGCCTGGAAGGTCGCATCGTCGACGTATTCGAATCGACACGATTCGATCGCGGTGCCGCCTTCCCCGATTTCGGGGTCGACTGCGCCGGCCACCGTCGCGCCGCCCTCGCCGACCCCGGTGGCGGCACCGGTGGTGACGGCCGGTACCAAGATGCCTTTCGACCAGATTTGCCCTTCTTCTCCAAACGGCGGCGTCAGGAAGACCTGGTCCGTGGTCTCGTTGACGCCGATCGATCGGGCACCGGGCACACCTTCGGTCACGCCGAAGGTCGAGACCGGGTTGCCGGCCGAATCGAACTCTTCGATCGGGCCTTCTTCACCGCCCAGATAGACGTGGTCGTCGTTGGTATCGACGCCGACGCTGACCCGGCTCGTCCCGAGGGCGAATTCGAAGCTCCCCGCCGCGCTGAACTTGAGAGCTTCGCCGGAGCCGTTGACCACCCAGATGCTGCCGGTGGAGTCGACCGCGAGCGATTTCGGTGCGGTGATGTGCGAATCGGCGACTTCGGCCTCGAATTCACCCGCTTCGTTGAATCTGTAGAGGACGCCACTGGCGTCCCCGACGATCACATCGCCATTCGCCGGGTCGACGGTGAGCGCCAGAGGTTCGATGGTTCCGCGCGGCGTCTGGCTGCCGGTGGCGCCGGCACACTCGCTTGCGGATGGAGTGGCACTACCGGTGATCTGACAGACGTAGTGACCCGCTTCGTCGAAGAGGTCGATGACGTCGTGGGCGATGTCGGGAACGTAGATATCGCCCGCCCTGGTGCCGGATGAGCTGTCGACGGCGGGCCCCGAAGCGATTTGGACGGTCGCCGTGTCGACCAGGCCGAACGATCCGGCGGGAGTTTCCGACCCGTCGAGTTCGACGCCGGTGGGGGTGCCGCTTTCGTTCGTCTGGTAGACCCGGGTCGCGAAGCTGACGAGGTTGATTTCGCCGATATAGAGGTCGCCCGCGCTCGGTCCTCCCGAGTTGTCGACGCTCAGCCAGCTGAAGCCGGCAACCGCAAAGGTTCCTTCCTGTCTATGGGTGACCGCCGCCGAGGCGGAGTCACAAAGCCCGACCGCCCAGACGGCGAGGGCCAGGCACGCCGCGACCGCGATGCCGAGGGCCCGGCCGCGGACCCGGGGGGTACCGACTGGGCCGATCATCGGGAGGCCCCCCGTTCGCCGTGCCCTGAGTGACCTCGCTCAAGACGTCGGTGATCCTTGGCGCGGTGTTGTTTCTTGTGGTGGCCGTGCTTCGACTTGACGCACTTGCCGTGCTTGCGCTTCGTCCCCTTCCGACACTTGGCAGGCCGACGGTTCCCGGGCCCCACGAACGTGGCGCTGCCCACCGATGGTCCATTCGCGGGGACGGCCGCCGGGCCGCGACAGGATTCTCCTTCGCACCGGACCGACGTTGACGACGGGTTGGGGAAGCCGCCTCCCACCCGCGCGTCGTAATAGTCATAGAGGCCGTCGATGTCCTGATGGAGCAGACGCTGCGTGGTGGAGAAGAAGACATCGCTTCCGTCCGGCGTCGCATCGAGGAAATGTGACCCGGCTTCGCTGGTTCCGGTCGAGAGCAGATGCAACTGACCGTCGTCGTATTCGTAGACGTCCCGTCGTCCATTGCCGTCGCGCGGGACCAGTGCTTCGCTCGTTTCGAAGAAGACCTGGCCGGCCGTGGAGACGTTGTGCTGTGGATAGGCGTTATGCCACTTTTCGCCGAATCCGGGCATCGACGGCCACTTGATCGCGGCTCCCGAAGTCGGTCGCGCTCCGCTGGGGTCGCAGGAGGCGCAGCTGAGCTGATCCACGGCGGCGTCGTAGAGGTAGATCTCGATATCGGGTTCGCCGGTCGCGGCATCGGTGTTGTCATAGCCGGTCAGGTCGCGAACCGAGTTGAATCCGAGAAAGGCGCCGCTTTCGGAGACCCTCGAGGTCAGGCCCGACCCGAGTTCGCCGCCGGCGCAGTTCGCCTTCTGCGTCCAGTCGCATTCGTCTTTGAAGAGGTCCAGCGTCGCGACGAAGCTCGTGACTCCGTCGTGCGACAGGTAGAGGTTGGGTTCGCCCGCGATCGGCGTGTCACCGTGGGAGTTCGCGTCAGCGGTCAGAGCGCCCGACGCCACCAGGTACACGTACGAGCCGTCTTCCGAGGCGCCGCTCACCCCGAGCACGCCGGCCGGTTCAACCGCATCGACGGTGAGATCGATCAGCTGACCGGAATCGACGTCGTATTCGTAGAGGTCCGACAGGCCTGGTTCGGCGGTCGAGTCGGGGGTGAGCCGGTTTTCGTCGGTGAAGAAGACCCGCGACCCATCGGCACTCGCGACCATGAAATGCCCTCCTCCGCTGTTGCCCGGCCCCGTCGATTCATCGATCTGGACGGTGTTGCCTCCGTCTTCGCGCAGATACAGCGCCCCTTCGGCTTCGAAGAAGATCCGCGAGCCGTCGGTGGAGACGGCGTGGCGGAACTGGGCGAGGTTGATCGCCTTATCGCCTGCGAGGCCGGATTCGGCCTCGTAGTTCCTGGTCGCGCCGGCCAGGACTCCGTGGACCGGCGTCCCGTCGGGCAGCAGCGAGACCAGCTTCACCTGACCACCGGCCGATTCATAGAGTTCGTCGCCCCCCGGGAAGCCGATCGGCGCGTCGTTCGTCAGCGCGAGTTCCTCTTCGAAGACGACGTGGCCGAGATCGTCGGATCCGGCCAAGAAGGACGCCGGCCAGTAGTTCTGGCCGCTGGCTTCCGGTTCTGGCCAGCTGACTCCCGCAGGGGTCAGGTTGACGAGCTGGTTCGCCCCTCCGAGGTTGTCGTGGACGAACAGGTTGCGGAAGTTTTCCGGCTCACCGGGGACGAGACGCGGTTCGTCGTGACCGCATTCTTCTTCCTGCTTGAAGCCCTGCGGGGCGCCGGCGGGCAGGTCGAGGATCGAGCGGGTCAGGTCCGGTGACCATGCGGACATGCCAAGCAGGGCGGGGCACACGAGGCCGTTGAGAGGGGACATCGGCGGGACCAGGTCCTCGCTTTCCCAACCCACCGGACCCCGAGTCGCGAGGTGGGTGAGCCCGGGAGCGTGCGCACCGGGCACCGGCTCCGACAGCCAGGCCATCCGATCGCCGTCGCTCGCGGCTCGCGCTCCGTACGCGGGGAGAAGACGGCCGGGCGTCAGCGGGGCGGTTTCGTGCCCTTCCTTGGTTTCGCCGAATTCGATCGGCTGCGGTTCGCCGGAGCCCTTGACCGGCGGCGTCACCATCTCGTAGGCCCGGCAGCCCGCGAGGTCGGTCGATTCCTGTTCGACCCGACGGCTTTCGTTGGGGCATCCGGCGGCGACTGCCGTGGGGGCGTCGGCCAGCAGTGCGATGACAAGCAAAAGCGCCGCCCCCGCGACGATCACACCTAGACCACGCTCGCCGATGCGCTCCACGATCCCGTTTATGACTTTCCCCTCCCTCAACTTTTCCCTGGCTCCCGATGCCCGTGGGCATCATGCGGGCGAGGCACATGGTGCCCCGCCCGCAGTGCTGCCTATCTACGTACCGACTGACTCAACTGCATTTACTGGAGTTGATTTTGATCGTTTTCGAGGTGGTGATCGCCTCGGTGCCTTCGACCGCGGACTGCGAAGTGAAGCTTTCCGCGCCCGACCCGACAGTGGTCAACACGTCCGTGACAGGTGAGCAACCCGACGGGTTCAGATAGCTTTCGAATTCCTGCATGCCTGGTTCTTTCTGTTTGAAGGCAAGCGTGAATTTCGTCGCCGAGGTGTTCACCGGCGTGATCTCTCCGATCACCGATCCGGTCACCGTCAGATTCTCTTTGATTTCGAAAATGATGGTTTTGGTGCAGGTGATCGAGGCAAAGGTGGTACCAGATTCAGGTTCGAGGTCGATACCGGCCCTCGAGCTTCCCGCGATCAGGTAGACCAGCTTGCCTTTGAGCACGTTGGTCACGATTACGCCGGCGGCCGCACCTGAGGATTTGCAGCTCAGTTCGACCCCGAACGGCCCGGTCGTGGTGCAGCCCGTGAAGGTCACTTTCACACCTTTGACCGTGTTGGCGCTGTTGATTTCGCCCGAGCTCGTGTTCCCGGTGCAGTTGATGGTACGGATGGTCGGCCCTGTGGTTTCCAGTTTGCCGGCCCCACCAACACCGCTGAACGTCGCCGGGAACCCTTCGGCTACCGGCTGGGTGGCCGAGGCGTTCGCCGCCGCCAGCGCACTGAAGGCGAACACGGCGACGAGCGCCAGCCCCCAGATGCGGGTGTTTCGCAAATGTCCCATCTTCATTCCTCCTGGAATGTCGGAGCGGTAGCCGCGCCCGAGTCCGTCTCAGCCCCGGCTGCCCGCCTGGATTTTGGTCCGTGGCGCTTCCCCGAGCACCACGAGACGAGCATTGCTCCACCTCGTCGCGAGTTCAAGAACTTGCCCGCAACCTTTTCTGGTTCTGGACCGAGACGGGCGTTCGCGCGGTCCCCGGTTCAGGTGTTTTCGGTGACCCACTTCTCACTTTTTCTGGAATGTTGAAGCGGCAGCCGCGCCGAGTCCGTTTCAGTCGCGGCTGCCGCTTGGATCTCCCGCGGCGCTTCTCCGCGCCACCAAACGAGCATCGCGTGGTCCCCACTCGATCTCAAGGACCTGCCTCGAAGCTTTTTTGGTCCTGAACGTTGTGAGATTCCCTAACCAATACGAAAAATATTTCAGGCGGTAGGAGCGGCTCGGTAGGTAGGCTCGCACTTCCTCCAGCCGTCCTCCGGGTTCGGCCAGGAGTGTTGGCCGGCGCCGGGGCGACCGAGTCCGAATGCAGTACCTCAGACGTCCCGGCGCTGGATATCTCACGCACCGCCCTGCGGTACCTAACGAGACAAGTCGGCGGCGAAGGCGCGGCCGGCAGCCTCCCGTTCCTCGCTGCGGATCACCTCGGCCGCGGCCTCGGCTCCGATCGCCGGGGCGAGGAGAAGATAGGCGACGGTCCCGGTGATTCCAGGGGCCTGCTGCGCGCGGCCGGTCATCGCATAGTGGTGCAGGACCGCCCAGGCGGCTCCGGCCGACGCTCCGGCGATCAGCTTGGACGGGCGTTGGCCGGGCGGCGCGGTACAGCGCAAGAGCGAGCTGAACTCGCCGATCAGGTTGACCCGCCACTCGATGCCCTCGTGTCCGGGCGCCACGATCTCGAAGAAGGCGAGGCGGACCAGGACGGGGTCATCGGCGACTTCCCGGCAGAAGGAGACGCAGGCCCGGTGGATTCCCCGCGGCCAGTCGTCCGCGCTGAGATACGCGGCCTTGGCTCGCGCCAGAGCGCGCGCGGCAAGCAGCTCGAGCGCCGCCAGGAAGCAGTCGGACACTCCTTTGAAGTGCGCCTCGAAACGACGCCGAGAGATTCCGGCCGCGGCACGGATGCGCGGCACCGTGAGCGCTCCGTACTCCTCGGTCGCCGCCAGCTGGACGACGGCAGAGAGGATCATCGTGCGCTCGTCGCCGGCGAGCTCGCGGTCGGCAAACGGCGCCGCGCCGCGCTCGACCTGCGCCGGTCTCGCCGCCGCCGTCCGCAGGATCTCCACGGAGCCGGTGCAAACTTCACCGGCCGCCGGGCTGTGCAGGGAGAGCGCCCAATCCAGCAGCTCGTCGGCGTCCCCGGACAGGTGCTGCTCCTCGCCCGCGAGGAGGCGTACCCGGGCAATCCGTGTGGCGCCGGCGACTATCCCCTTGACGATCAACGGCGGCAGATCGACGGGGCTATCGTCTCGCGCCAGGCTGTCGGCGACGAGAGTCTCGAAGAGGCCGTTCGTGTGTCCCATCCGGGCCGAGGAGGCGCCCGTGGTGAAGGCCTCGACCAGTGCCAGCCGTGCCGCCTTCGGGTTGTCGGCGACCTCCCGGGCGAAAGCGAGGAAGCCGGCCCGCAGCTTCGCCCGCCAGCCCCGCTCGCGGTGCCGGGCCGCGAGGACCTCGCGCGCGGTGTGGCGGACGATCAGCTCATAGGTCGCGAGAAAGCAGTCCTCCTTGCCCTTGAAGTTCTCGTAGAAGGTGCGGTTCGAGATGCCCGCCGCTCGAGCGATCCCGATCACCGTGAGGCCGTCGTACCCACGCTCGTTGACCAGCTCGATCGTCGCGGCATGGATACGGCTGCGCTGGTGCTCGGCAACCCGCTGGCCGGAGTGTCCGGGCCGGGGCTTCAGCTTGCGGTACAGCGAGTCCGGGCGCTGGCCCCCACCGTCGCTTTGCACTTCCGCCGAGCTCGTCACAAGGTCCTCCCCCACCGATCGGAAAACCGGGCCAGTCCCATCAGGCAAACTAATTTGTACCAAAATACATACCCGCCCGACCGGAGACGAAAATCGAACGTATGTTCCAGCGGCGAGAGCCGGCGAATCGGCCTGCAGGGGGCGCTGGAGGCCGCCGGTCAGCGGCCGCCGAGGAGCGAACCCACCTCGCGGGTCGTCCGGCCGATGATCTCGTAGTAGCCGGCGAGGAGGTTGCGAAGCAGCGCCGCCTGCAGGGCGGGGGTCTGCGCGCCGATCTCCTCGAAGGCGGCGAGGGTGAGGACGAGGCATTCGCCTGCCGTCTCGGCGCGGACGCTGACCGGACGGGCGGAAGCGTCGGCGAAGGCGAACTCGCCGAAGGAGAAGCCTGGGGTGAGGGTGGAGAGGCGGCGGCGGGTGTCGCCGATCTCGAGCTCCAAGGTGACCTCGCCGGCGAGGAGGAGGAAGGCCGCGTCGGCGGGGTCGCCGACGGTGAAGATCCGCTCTCCCGCCTCGAAGCGGCGGGGGACGACGGCCTCCTCGAGCACGGCCAGCTGGGACGGCTCCAGACCGCGCGCCAGCCGATGCTCGGCAAGGGTGACGCGGGCCGGTGCCGGTGCCGGGCCATGGGCGGCGAGCAGCCGCTCCTCGCACCACTCGGTCGCCCGGTCGAGATCGGGGAAGACCTCGAGCCGCTCGGTGCTCAGGCCGTCGAGCAGGTCGCCCTCGCTGGAGGCGACGATCGCCAGCGCCCTCCCCTCCGCCGCCATCGACTCGGCGAGCCCGACGAGGAGGCGCCCCGCCCCGAGGTCGAGCTCGGTCACCTCGGTCAGGTCGAGTACCTCGATGTCGATCTCGGCGGCGCGTTCGACGATCCCGCGGACGACGCTCTCCATCGCGGCGAAGACGAGGTCGCCATGGAGGATCTGGACCACGCAGCGGGAGCCCACCGCGGCGAGCGCCGCCGCCTGGGCCTCGGGACGGCGGCGACGCGAGGGGACCTCGGCGACCGTGTACGCGCGGCGCACCGCCGAGCGTGAGGAGCGGGCGACGTGGAGGAGGTTCAGGTTCAGGTCGGTGGAGATCTGGCGGCAGACCTCGACCCCGCGGACGCTGTTGCCGTGGCGATCGAGCGGCGGCGAGAAGACGGCGATCCCGAGCTGGCCCGGCAACACCGCGAGCACCCCACCGCCGACGCCGCTCTTCGCCGGCATGCCGACGTCGACCACCCACTCCCCCGCCGAGTCGTACATCCCGCAGGTCGTCATCACGCTCAGCAGCCGGTCGACCAGGTCGCGCCCCAACACGCGGTCACCGGTCAGCGGGTTGACGCCGCCGTTGGCGAGGGTCGCCGCCATCAGGCTCAGGTCGCGGCAGTCGACGCTCACCGAGCACTGCCGGAAGTAGAGGTCGAGGGCCTCGTCCGGATCGTCCTCGAGCACCCCCACGGCCCGCAGCATGTGGCCGATCGCGCGGTTGCGATGGCCGGTGTCGCGCTCCGATTCATAGACCTCTCTGTCGACCTCGAGCGGACGCCCGGCGAAGCGCCCGTAGAAGTCGACCACCCGCCGCTCCCGTTCCGCCGCCGAGGCCCCGGCGACCAACGAGGCCGAGGTGATCGCGCCGGCGTTGATCATCGGGTTGAGCGGGCGACCGCTCTCGGGGGCGAGGCTGATCGAGTTGAAGGCCTCCCCGCTCGGCTCGACCCCGACCTTCTCATCGACCGCGTCGAATCCCTGGTCCTGGAGCGCCAGCCCGTAGGTGAAAGGCTTCGACATCGACTGGATCGTGAAGCGCTCCCGCGAGTCGCCGACCTCGTAGCTGTGGCCCTCGGTCGTGGTGACCACGATGCCGAAGGAATCGGGGTCGGCCAGCGCCAGCGGCGGGATGTAGTCGGCGACCGCGCCGGATCTGTCCGCGCGCCAGGCTTGGTGCAGCCGCGTGAGGTACGTGTCGATCGGCGAGGCGGTCATCGCGGTGAAGACTCGCACCCCCGGACGGCGGCGATCGTCTTCCTTGCCTCGCGCGGACCGTTTTCGCCGGGACGAATGGGGTAGGCCTCCAGCGACGAAAGGAGGCATCGCCCGGACATGGGAGTGAGCACCGAGATCCACGGCTTCAGCCAGCCCGGCGCGGATCCGACGCCCTGGCCGGTGGCCCTCGAGCAGATCGCAGCCGCGGAGACCTTCTGGATCTCGACGGTCAGACCAGACGGTAGGCCCCACGTCACGCCACTGATCGCGGTGTGGCATGACGAGGCGATCTGGTTCGCGACCGGACCCGACGAGCGCAAGGCGCTGAATCTGGCCGAGAACCGCGCCGTCGTCCTCACGACCGGCCAGAGCGCCCTCGCCACGGGAGCTCTCGACATCGTCCTGGAGGGCGTCGCCGAGCAGGTCACCGACGACGACGAACTGGAGCCGGTGGCCGCCGCGTTCGCGGCGAAGTACGGCAGGGATACCTGGGACTACTCCGTCCGCGACGGAGCCTTCGACTGCGGCCCTCCCACCCGCGAAGGGGTCGTCGTCCGCGCGATCGTCTTCCGTCTGCGTCCGTCGCGCGGGCTCGGGTTTCGCAAGGGAGACGAGTTCAGCCAGACGACCTGGCGCTTCTAGCCTCGGCGGATGGCAAGCCTTCTCGCCCTGATGGCGGCCGCGGCCTTCGGCACCTCGGACTTTCTGGCCGGCCTCTCGAGCCGGCGCCTCTCCGCCCCCACGGTCACCGGGATCGCCCAGACCCTCGGCCTCGCGACGGCGGCGCTCGCGGTCCTCGTCCACGGCGGCGACGGACCACGCACCGACGTCCTTCTCTGGGGCGCGGCCAGTGGCTTCGGCAACGTGGCCGGCACGCTGGCGCTCTACCAAGGCCTCGCGGTCGGGCGGATGAGCGTCGTCGCCACTCTCTCGGGCCTGCTCGCGGCGGTGATCCCGGCGGTCGTCGGGCTCGCGCTCGGCGATGCCCTCGGCCCTCTGACCGCCCTCGGGATCCTGATCGCGATCCCGGCGATCGCCCTCGTTTCCTGGCAACCCGAAAACCCCGGCGCCGGCGGATCCGGTGCCCGCTGGGGCGTCCTTGCCGGCCTCGGCTTCGCCCTCCTCTTCATCGCCCTCGCCCAGGCCGGTTCCGACTCCGGCGCCTGGCCCCTGCTCGCCGGAGAGACGGTCTGCGTCGCCATCGTCGCTCCCTTGGCCGCCCGCTCGATCCTCACCGCCGGACGCTCGACCCCGCGGCCGGTCCTGGTCGCCGTCGCCGCCGGCGTCCTCGCCGCCCTCGCCAACCTGCTGTTCCTGGCGGCGACCGGCCAAGGCGAGCTCGCGATCGTCGCCGTCCTCACCAGCCTCTACCCCGGCTTCACCGTGATCCTCGCCCGCCTATTCCTCGCCGAGCACTGGAACCCACGACAGGTCATCGGCCTCTTCGCCGCCCTCCTGGCGGTGGTCCTGGTCAGCGTCGGCGCGGCCTGAGGATGTGTACACCGACCCCTGACGCAGAAGAACGGACCCCTATGTAGACCGCATGCGCCCGACTGGATTCGAACCAGTGACCTTCGGTTTCGTAGACCGACGCTCTATCCGGCTGAGCTACGGGCGCGTGCCGGCGGAGGCGGGGCGCGGGTGGGCGGCCGCTCCGCGGGAGGCGGAGATTCTAGCCGTCCGATGGCTTCTTACGGGGTGCGGATGACCATTGCCGCCCAGCGGCCGGTGTTGTGAGCGACCTCGACCTCGATGTCGAAGGTGGTCGAGACGGCGCCGCTGGTGAGGACTTCGCCGATCGGGCCGGCGCTGACGATGGCGCCGTCGCGGAGGAGGAGGGCGTGGGTGGTGGTCGCCGGGATCTCCTCGAGATGGTGGGTGACGAGGACGGTCGGCAGGTCGAGGTTGGCGTCGGCCATCGCGTCAAGGGAGGCGATCAGGCGCTCTCTCGAGGGAAGGTCGAGGCCGCTGGTCGGCTCGTCGAGGAGGAGCAGGTCGGGCTCGTCCATCAACGCGCGGGCGAGGAGGAGGCGCTGGCGCTCGCCTTGCGAGCAGTCTTCGAAGCGGCGGTCGCGGAGGGCCTCGACGCCGATTTCCCCCATCAACCGGTCGGCGCGTGAGCGGTCGTCGTCGTCGATCCGGTCGTGCAGCAGGGCGATGCTCCCGGTCGCCCCGGTCAGCACCACCTCGAAGCCCGTGTAGCGCCCCTGGATCCGCCGCGCCAATCCTGGCTCGACCGTGCCGATCGACTCGCGCAGCTTCCGCATGTCGACTTCGCCGAGCGTCTCCCCCAGTACTTCGACCGTCCCCTCGGAGGGATGTGAGAAGGCCGCCGCCAGGTTGAGGAGCGTCGTCTTCCCCGCCCCGTTCGGCCCCAGCACGACCCAGTGCTCGCCGCGTTCGACCGTCCAGTCGACCCCCTCGAGCAGCACCGCGCGGCGCTGCTCGGCGGCGACCCAGCGCCACACGGTCACCTCCGACATCCGGATCGCGGCCACTCCCGGTCCCGCCGCGCTCAGCTGCCGGATTTTTTCAGCCGGACGTTCCAGTCGACCGTCGCGGTGGCGACCGTCGTGCCCTCGGCGTCGGTCAGCTCGACCTCGACCGAGAAGTCGACACGGCCGTCCGCGTCGAGGGCGGCATGCGCGTCGGCCGCCGTGATGCCCAGCGTCGCCTTCGCCTCGATCGGCCCGCGCGCCACTTTGAGGTAGGAGATCTGGGCGCTCCGCGCCAGCGGCGTCAGTTCGCCCATCCGCGCCGCGAAGCCGCCGACGAAGGCCGCCCCGCTCGCCGTCTCGGCGACCCCGAAGAGCGCCCCGGCGTGCTGGCTGCCGACGTGGTTGTGGAGCTCGGGGCGGTCGGGCAGCAGCGCCGTCGCGGCGCCCTCCTCCATCGCCGTCACTTCGATTCCCATGTGGCCGATGTAGGGCACGGCCGTGCCCATGCTCTTGGCGATCAGGTCGAGGTCGACATCCATCGCGACACCCTACCCAGCCACCGCGGAACCGGTGCTAAGGGATTTCGATCGGGCGCCGAAATAGTGCAGATGAATCCTCCACGCCCCTTCGCCTCCCGCGCGGTGCTCCTGATTTTCGTCGCCGTCGCCCTGTCCGCCTTGCTCATGATCCCGAGCGCCGCCTCCGCCAAGGGCGCGCCCCTGTTCCACCGTGGTCATCTGCCCGCGATCGGCGAGATCAAGCTGGTGAAGAAACCGGGCGGCGGCGCCGTGGTCACCGTCCCGGTCACCTACACCAAGGCGATCAGCCCCGACACCCCGGGCCTCGAATTCACCGAAGTGACGCTGACGGTCGCGCGCGAGCTGAAGCACGGGCGCGCTCTCGGCATCGAGCTCCGTCGCACCCGCCACCATCGCGTGCACGGGACGAACACGGTGGTGGAGCACTTCGGCCTCCCGCGCCGGGTCGCCCACCAGCTGCTCGACCTTCCGCGCAAGGAGCGCGGCCGGCTGGTGCGGATCGACGCCCGCCACCGGATCCGCGACACCCCCGGCGCGAGACCGATGCACGAGAAGGACTCCGGGCTGACGATGGCCTCCAGCCACCAGGCGAAACCACAGGGCGAAGCGGCGGCGATCACGGTGCGCAACGACACCTCGGTGCCGCTGCAGCTCGCCTCCGAACCGATCCTCTGCATGTACACCGATGGTGAAGGCGGCTCCAACCTGCAGGCGTTCACCACGCCGGAAGGCGGACCGTTGCCACCGAATGCGACGATCGAGGCGAAGGTGGAAGGCTCGGCCAACGCGCTCGAGGCCGCCGAATACCAAGGTGGAACGCACCAGGGCGCGGGCCGCTGGTTCGACTGGGAGGGGTTGGCGGTCGACGCGGTCGCCAACGCGTTCGAGATCGAGATCACGCCGATCCTGCTCGCCTGGGACTTCGTCGAGCACTGCGACGCGCAGGCGAGCACCTTCCTGCTCGTCGCCGGCGACAAATCGGGCGAAGCCCTGAGCACCCAGTCCTGGGTGGTCACCGGCGAGACGTGCCGGATCGGCTGCGTCCACACCAACCTTCCGACCGCCGCCGAAGCGCTCGGCGTGCAGGGGGTGGGCGAAGAACAGGTCAACCCCGGCGTCTGGGCGCACGACAGCACCGAAGTGTTGAAGGGGCTGGTCGACGGTGGGCTGCTGCAGAACCGCGGACTCGAATGGAGCCGCCAGGAACTGCCCGAAGCCGAAGAAGAAGAATGGTGGTACTTCCCCGGCGAATATGGCGAGGAAGCGGACCTGGTGCCGGTGATGCGCAAGGCGTTCGAACTCTCGGTCCACGAAGCGGGCTGAGATGCGCGCCACGCTTGTCGGGCTCCTGGTCGGCCTGGCTCTGGCGGGGTCGGCGAGTGCGGCGCCGGTCCGTGTCGGGCTGATCGACTCGGGCATCGGGGCGGGCGATCCGACCGGTCACGGGACCGCGGTGGCGAAGATGCTGCGGGGGAGCGCGGCGGCCCGTGGCGCGCGGCTGCGTCTCGTCGCCTTCCCCGATGTGAACCGGGCGGGCTTCGGCCGGCCGCTGCTGATGGCGCGGGCGATCCGCGACGCGTCCGCGGCCCGGATGCGCGTGGTCAACATCAGCCAGACGATCCCCGGGCGGGCCGGCCGGGTGCGGCGGGCGCTCGCCGCGTCGCCGACGACCCTCTTCGTCGTCGCCGCCGGGAACGACGGCCTCGACCTCGCCGAACCGGGGCTCGACCGCGACCCCTGCAGCGCCCCGCAGCCGAACGTCGTCTGCGTCGGCGAGCTCGGACCGGGCGGGCGCCCCGCCGCGAACTCCAACTTCGGCCCGGGGGTAGTCGATGCCTGGGCGGCCGGCCCCGGCGGCACCTCCTTCGCCGCGCCCCGGGTCAGCGCCCACGCCGCGGCGCTCTTCTTCCACCACCCGACCTGGACCGTCGCCCGGGTCCGCGCCGCCCTCGTCATGCGTTCGCGGTAATCCGTGCGGAGTACGGCAAACTGCGATCGCACCCCGGGTCAGGGGACCCGGTGGACCTCGAAGAGGTTCGTCCCCAGTTCCTGGTCGGGCAGCCCGGCGGTGATCCCGATCAGCTCGCCCGAGTGGGCGACGCCGTGCCTGGCGGCGATCGCGGCACAGTCCTCGAGCAGCGCGCGGATGTCCTCGTTCGGCGGACCCTGGACCGCCGTGACGCCGAAGAGCAGGCTCATCCGGCGCACCGTCTCCAGCCGCGGCGAGATCGCCAGCACCGGCACGTTCGGCCGATGCGCGGAGAGGATGCGCGCCGTCCGTCCGCTCGTCGTCGGGACCACCAGCGCTTTCAGCCCCAGCCGGTAGACCGCGCCGACGGCACTCTGGGCGACCGAGTCGGCGACGTCCTGGGTCGCCTGGTCGGTGCGGCTGAAGAGCCACTCGCCGTAACGCAGGTCGGGCTCGGTGGCGCGGGCGATCCGGTCCATCACGCGGACCGCCTCGACCGGGTTGTCGCCGACCGCGGTCTCCTCGGAGAGCATGATCGCGTCGGTGCCGTCGTAGATCGCGTTGGCGACGTCGGTCACCTCGGCGCGGGTCGGGCGGCGCGCGGTCACCATCGAGGCGAGCATCTGGGTCGCGGTGACGACCGGCTTGGACTGGCGCCCGGCGGTGCGGATCAGGCGCTTCTGCAGGACCGGCACCTCGGCCAGCGGCACTTCGATGCCGAGGTCCCCGCGGGCGACCATGATGCCGCCGGTCGCCGCCGCGACGATCTCCTCGACGTTGCCCGCCGCCTGCGCCCGCTCGACCTTCGCCACCAGCGGGATGTCGGAGCCGAGGCTGCGCAAGCGCTCGGTGACCGGCGTCAGATCGGCGGCGGTGGAGACGAAGGAGACGGCGAGGATGTCGATGCCCTCGCGGACGGCGAAGTCGACCCAGCCGAGGTCCGAGTCGGTCGCCGCCGGAAGTTCGGCGCCGCCGGGGATGTTCATCCCCTTATGTGAGGAGAGGGTGCCGCCGACCTCGACCTCGGCGTCGACCCCGTCGCCCAGCTGGTCGCCGACCCGCAGGCGGATCGCCCCGTCGGCGAGGTAGACGAGTTGGTTCTCCTGCAGGCCGGTGACCCCCGACCAGGAGACCGGGATCGTCTCGCGGTCGCCCTCGACGTCGCGCGGGGTGAGGGTCACGTGCATGCCGGTCTCGAGCTCGGCGTAGTCGTCGCGGAGGCTGCCGATGCGGAGCTTCGGCCCCGGCAGGTCACCGAGGATCGCCACCTCGCGGCCGAGCGTCTCGGCGGCCTTGCGGATCGTCTCGATCGTCTGTTTCTGTTTCTCCTGACCGGCGTGGGAGAAGTTGAGCCGGAAGACGTCGGCGCCCGCCGCGATCAGCTGCTCGAGCACGCCGAGGTCCCAGGAGGCCGGGCCGACGGTGGCGATGATCTTGGTGCGCCGGTCGAGGTGGGCGCTGGGCTTGGCGAGTGGATACGAAGACATCCCTGCTCAGAGTAGGGAAAGGGTCGGTCCGCGGGTGAACGGCCGGTGATCGCAATGGCCGATCGGGGATGCACTCGCAAAGCAGCACCCTCCGCCCGTGGTCGTCCTTTGGCCCGCTTCACCGAATGCGGTCGTCCTTTGGCCCGCCTGCCGGGCCAAAGGACGACCACGGGCTCATCGCCGGGCCTTAGGACGACCGCACGAGTGGGGCGCAAAGGAGCAAGAGAGCGCCGGGCGTGAGTGCGTCGGTCGCTCGCAGGGCGAGTTGTGTGAGATGGCTCCGGTTGACCATGACACTGATCTGTGTCACTTTGCGCGGACGATGGCGACCTCACCGAGCGCAGTCGAGACTCGCCGCGACGCCGCCTCGGAGGAGCGGGCGGCCGATGCCCAGGCTCCGCTCTTCCCCGAGCTTGTCGGCGCCGCGCCGGAGTCGCCGGCCGGACCGGTCGACGCCGACCTGGCCGCGTCGCTCGCCACCGCTCCCAGCATCGATCTGCCGAAGGTCGCCCAGACGGTGCGTTTCTCGATGCGCCAGATCGAGTTCGTCTTCAAGGCGCGGCGCGAACTCGGCGAAGTCTTCCGCATGCGCGGCGTGATCCCCGGCGGTCCGGTCATCACCAGCCACCCCGACCACGTCAAATCGCTCTTCACCGCGAAACCCGAGCAGGCCCCGTCGCTGACCGGCGAATCGCCGCTGCGGCCGATCCTCGGGCCCAACTCGGTCCTGACCGCGGTCGGCCCGCGCCACATGCGCCAGCGCAAACTGCTGCTGCCGCCCTTCCACGGTGAGGCGATCGCCCAGTACGTGGAGATGATCACCGAGGCCGCCGAGCGCGAGATCGACCGCTGGCCGGTCGGCGAGACGATCGAACTGGCGCCGCGGATGCAGGCGATCACCCTCGACGTGATCATGGCCGGGATCTTCGGGATCGAAGGCCGGCCCGCCAAGGGGACCTCGGAGTACGCGCTGCGCAAGGAGGTACGCAAAGCGGTGGCGGCGTCCACCTGGCCGACCTCCCAGATCACCGAACTGCTCCACGTCGGCCGCGAGGAGGCGATGGGGCCGCTGAAGTTCGGCCTCGAACGGCTCGACCGGCCCGTCTACGCGGTGATCCGCGAGCGCCGCGCGGCGACCGACCTCGATGAGCGCCGCGACATCCTCTCGATCCTCCTCCAGGCGCGGACCGAGGAGGGCGAGGCCCTGACCGACAAAGAACTTCGCGACGAGCTCCTCACCCTGGTGCTCGCCGGCCACGAGACCACCGCCAACTCACTGGGCTGGTGCTGGGAGCGGCTGGTCCGCAACCCCGAGCCGCACGCGGCGCTGGTCGAGGCGGTCCGCCGCGAGGAAGGCTCCGAGGAGCGGGTCGAGGCGACGATCACCGAGACGATGCGCAACCGCCCGGTGATCCCGATCATCGGGCGCCGCGTCCAGGTCCCCTGGCGCCTCGGCGACTACGGTGTCGAGCCCGGCACCGCGATCGCAATGTCGATCCTCCTCGTCCACCACCGCGAGGACGTCTACCCCGATCCCTTCGCCTTCCGCCCCGAGCGCTGGCTCGGCCGCAAGCCCGGCACCTACGACTGGATCCCCTTCGGCGGAGGAATACGCCGCTGCCTCGGCGCCGCCCTGGCGATGGCCGAGATGCGCGTCGTCCTCTCCACGATGGCCCGCCGCCTCGACCTCGAGCCCGACCGCCCCGAGCCCGAGCGCGCCATGCACCGCAACGTGACGATGATCCCCGCCCGCGGCGCCCGCGTGGTCATCGCTGCCAAGCACTAGCCGCCGCGCCGAGACTTCCCCTCTCATTTGCCGCGGCGTGGGCCAGCCTCGCGGGTTTGCGGGGGTGTGGCCCAGCCTCGCAAGGACGCAGGGAAGCGAGGCGAGGGGAGCGCACCCAAGTGCGTGACCCGAGCCGAACGACCGAGGACGCCGCGAGGCGCCCCCACACCCCCGCAAACGGAGAGGGAGGGATTCGAACCCTCGAGAGAGCTTGCGCCCCCTACTCGCTTAGCAGGCGAGTGCCTTCAGCCACTCGGCCACCTCTCCGGGCAACACGGGCCCGATTCCCGGCCCCGCCGGACGGATTGTAGGTATTGATCGCCGGTCAGGCGGATTCAGGGGCGGCGCGGGGATAGGCTGACGCGGGTGTCCTCGCCGCCCCCGCAGTCTCACGAGCGCTACGAGCGGATCTTCGCCGAGGTCGAGGCGCCGTTCGCGTTCGTCGACCTCGACGCGATGTGGGCCAATGCGGACGCCATGCTCGAGCGGGCGGGACGCAAGCCGATCCGGGTGGCGACGAAGTCGATCCGCTGCCGGGCGCTGATCGAGGAGATCCTCGGGCGCGACGCGCGCTTCAGCGGGCTGATGACCTACACGCTGCCGGAGACGCTGTGGCTGGCCGAACATGGGCTGGAGGACCTGCTGCTCGCCTACCCGACCGCCGACTCCTCGGCGCTGCGGGAGCTGGCGCTGCGCTCGGCCGGCGATCCGGGACGGGCGCCGGTGATCATGGTCGACTGTGTCGAGCACCTGGAGGCGATCGAAGCGGTGCTCGGCGCCGATGCGCCGCCGATCCGCGTCTGCATCGACATCGACGCCGGCTGGTGGGCGCTCGGTGGCCGGATCAAAGTGGGCCCGAAGCGCTCGCCGATCCACACGGTCGAGCAGGCGGTGGAGCTGGCGCGCGAGATCGAACGGCGGCCACAGATCGAACTCGACGCGCTGATGGCCTACGAGGGACAGATCGCCGGGGTCGGCGACGAGCCTCCCGGCCGCCGCTTCCGCGGCGCCGCGATCCGCTTCATGCAGAAGCGCTCGGCGAAGGAGCTGGCCGAGCGGCGCGGGGCGATCGTCGCCGCGATCAGCGAGTTCTGCGAGCTGGAGGTGGTGAACGGCGGCGGCACCGGCAGTCTCGAGACCACCGGCGCCGAGGCGGCGGTGACCGAGGTGACCGCGGGCTCGGGCTTCTACGCCCCCACCCTCTTCGACCACTACAGCCGCTTCACGCCGATCCCGGCGGCCGGCTTCGCGCTGCCGATCGTCCGCCGCCCCGGCCCCGGAGTGGTGACGGCGCTCGGCGGCGGTTACCTCGCCTCCGGCGCGGGCGACGCGGCGCGGTTGCCGACGCCCTGGCTGCCGCCGGGCCTGAAGCTCGACCCCGAGGAGGGCGCGGGCGAGGTGCAGACGCCACTCCTCGGCGACCCCGCCGACGACCTCGACATCGGCGATCGGGTCTACATGCGCCACACCAAGGCGGGCGAGCTGTGCGAGCGCTTCGACGTCCTCCACCTGGTCGAAGGCGAGGAGATCGTCGACGTCGTCCCCACCTACAGAGGCGAGGGCAAGACGTTCCTCTGAGGTTCGAGGCCGGGCGGCCGGGGACGACGGACCCGGGCGTCTCGGAGGCGACCCGGGCAGGCTGAGGCCGCCTTCGAGACGCCCGGGACGGAGCCGTTGCGATTCGGCGACGATCTCGAAC
>Ga0134125_10000273_pt1 | contig 72961 bp, 71 predicted proteins | sample KB31751_FD_96464 | JGI IMG/M metagenome (GOLD analysis project Ga0134125, IMG submission 96464) | Terrestrial soil microbial communities with excess Nitrogen fertilizer from Kellogg Biological Station, Michigan, USA - KB3-175-1 | ecosystem: Environmental > Terrestrial > Soil > Unclassified ... | reverse complement strand
TTGGCGAGCTCGAGCTGAAGGGTGCGCTTATGCACTTCTTCTTCCAAAAATAATTTGGCTTCTTTGGTCTCTTGAATATCTTCCATAAAACCAATGCCAAAAAGAAATTGTCCGTTCTCATCATGGCGAATGGCAGTTCGACTGCGCATCCAACGATAATCATTGCCGACGCGCATCCGATATTCCAACGACTGGGGCGCCATTTCTAATTTCATTTTTTCGGCAGAGTTTAAAACTTTTTCTCGGTCCTCGGGATGAACCAGCTCCAAGTAGCTATCCAAACTTGGCTTAAAATTCTTCGGATCCAGCTTGAGCATTGAATAAAGCCTGCGCGACCAAACGAGTTCACTCTGCACGCCTTGCTGGCGCCATTCATAGACACCGAAGCGGCTATTTTCAAACAGCAAGTCATAACGTTCCTGTGCATTTCGAAATTTTCGATTGGCGCTGCCAAGCGAGAAAAAACTTGGGATTCGTCGTAAAAAATTCAGCACAGACGCAGATCTCCGATCAGGAATAAATGATTGCTATTTTAAATGTCCCAATTGTTCCAAGGTTTGATCGGCAGTAAATCGAAATTGACGCCAAAGATTTCCAATTTCAGGATCACACATTTTTTGATCCTCCACGGCCCGATGCAGCTGATCCAGTAAAACACTGGCCGGCTCAGCTCCTAAATTTGAAAAACTATTTTTCAAACGATGCAGCAGGTGCAAAGTTTCATCTTCGAAAGCCATGCCTTCTTGATAAAAAATGCCTTCGTTGCTCAAGAGACTTTGATATTCGATCTCAAGGTGATCAATGAGGTGAGCCACAAAACTGGATTCGTTTTGCTCATTGGCCAGCGATTTCAGCTGTTCAAGATAAACTTGATTCACCAAGGTTTTTTCCATAGCTCCCTTTCAAAGTTGGAGCTTGGTCTACCGAGACCTGCTTAAAATGTAAACACCATTAGTTTTAAGATTGAGTTAGTAAATTCTTTAGAAATGATGAGAAACGAAGAATCTTGAACACTTCGCGAAGTTTTTTCTCTTTTTCGCTCGTTCTCACTCGGAGAACAGATCAATACAGAATATTTTTTGAAAGTTGGTTGGGATCGGTGGAGAGATTCCCAACAAATTGAGGCTCTCCTTTTTTGTCCAAAAAATACACTTGATAATTTTTTCCCATCTCTAAATCCTGAATTTCAAAATGAACGGCCACATCGGGCTGGAGTTTCTGAAGACAAATTCCGTTATTTTGCACTTCCTTGAAAGAGTCGATGACAATCTCCTGATCACGGATCTGATATTCATAGTAGCCATCTTTTTCACAACTGTCAGAGTAATCAAAAAGTCCCGTGATCTTCGCAGTCGCCCCCAGCGCTCCATCTTGACGTAACATGGTGACCTGATGAGGGACTTGACGGACGTACTCGTTGTCAATGGCGTCCCCCCACACAAAATGCATTTGCGTCATCAATATTGAAATCAGATAGAGGCCAGCGAATTTCATGCGAACTCTCCCCACCCTGCCATGGCTTGCTGAAAGATCTGCTCTCTCACTTCATCCACAATACGGGGAAAATGTCGGCCCTCTTCGTTGACTATAAAATCTTTTCCTCCGATTGTTCCTTCAATCGACAAAGATAAGGTGTCTTTCTTGCGCTTTAACTTCACTTTGTGAAAATAAATTCCAGCGCTGTGCAACGTTGAATCAGGAAGGCCTTCTTCTAAGATCTGTTTTTTCTGGAAATCGAGACCATGAATTTCTACCGTCATTTGTATCCCCCGACCGGGACCCATACAAATCAAGTGCCAAATTTTTAATCGCTGCTAAGCCGATTGTTTGCAGAAGAGCACATTTTGATGAGTCAAAAAAGACTAGCGGCGGTCAAAATGACTCACGTCATGAGTCGTGACCTCGAAAGAATTCTCAGGCAAAGTAAGGCTCAACAAAGGAAACTTCGATGAAAAATCGTCCCGCTTATATTTCTGGTGGCCAACGTGTCCCTTTTGCAAAATCAATGACCTCTTATATTGATGTCACCACCAAAGAGCTGATGAGTGCGTCGCTGCAAAGCCTAGTCAAAAAATATCATTTGCAAGAGCAACGCTTGGGCGATGTGGCCTTGGGCGGAGTCATGCTGGGCCCCAATAATTGGAATTTGGCTCGTGAATGCGTGCTTGAATCAGGTCTGCATCCTTTTACTCCCGGGTACAATACTCAGCGTGCTTGCGGAACAAGTCTTGAAAATGTTTGGCAAACCGCTTTGAAAATTTCCGCTGGAGATATGGAAGTCGCCATTGCTGGTGGTGTTGATACGAATAGCGACCTGCCGATTTTACTCAATAAACATTTGGCTAGAAAATTGATTCATCTCAATGCCGCCAAGTCTTTTGGTGAAAAACTGCAAATCATTGCCAGCCTTCGTCCTGGGGATCTCAAGCCTTCCTTTCCGGCCGTGCAGGAGCCTCGTACCGGAAAATCCATGGGTGAGCACTGTGAATTGATGGTGCAAGAGTGGCATATCTCTCGCGAAGAGCAAGATGCGCTGTCATTAAAAAGTCATCAAACAGCGGAGAAAGCCTATCAAGATGGTTTTTATGATGATTTGGTTTTTGAATTTCAAGGTCTTAAAAAAGATAAAACTCTTCGTGCTGATACGACCATCGAAAAATTAGCAAAATTAAAACCCGCTTTTGATTTCACCGGCAAAGGGACACTCACTGCTGGAAATAGCAGTCCGTTAACGGATGGCTCATCGGTGGTGTTGGTCACTTCAGAGGAAGGTGCGAAACAAATGAATCTTCCGCTCTTGGCTCGTTTTGTGGATTGCGAAGTCGCCGCTGTGGATTTTGTTCATGGCGATGGTCTTTTAATGGCGCCGACGATGGCGGTGGGTCGTATGCTGGCAAGAAATAATCTGAAGCTGCAAGATTTTGATTTTTACGAAATTCATGAAGCCTTTGCGGGACAAGTGCTTTGCACTTTGAAAGCTTGGGAGTCCGACAGTTATTGCAAAAAATTTCTAGGTGTCGATCATGCTTTGGGCCCGATTGATCGCACAAAAATGAATATCAAAGGGGGCTCGGTGGCTTTGGGTCATCCTTTTGGTGCCACCGGTTCGCGCATCACTGCGGGACTTGCCAAAATGCTCTCACAAAATAAAAAAGGCCGCGGACTGATTTCTATTTGCACTGCCGGTGGCATGGGAATCACAGCCATTCTCGAAGCTATTTCATAGACGCGACTTGAGTCGAGTTTTTTGCCAAGAAATCATTCCCGACAGAGTCTGGTCTGACGGATTTTTGCCTCCCATGCAAAAATGATCCAATGGAATCAAAAAACAAAGCTCACGGTCTTTATCCTTTTTATTTTTTTGCGGCTTTCATCGGTGGATTTTTTCTCTGGAGTTCTTTGCGAACGACTCCCCCACAGTCTTCCGAACTGGCCTCGCTTTCGGTGCCATCAGCGCAGGATGCGATTCCCATTTCGCCAGATCTTTTGCTCGACACTCAACAGTTTTTGCAATTTGTGAATAATCCGCAAAAATTCACTCATCAAACTTGCGCGCCATTTCTGCATGAAGTTTTGGGAGCCATCGAGCAAAAAGATCCTGGCAGTTTCAATTATGCTCTCACTCGTCAAAATTATTTAGCCATCATTCAAAATCTTTGGAGCATTCGTCTGAGCCTTCATGATCGCTTGCGTGAGCTGACTCAAAATGGAGACATTCACGTCGGAGCCACCGACGATCCGTGCGTGAATGCGATTCGTGACACCTTCCGCGCCGCTCGTTATCTGGAAGATTTTTTGGGCGAGTCCTTTTTAGGAATTCCGAACTTTAACGAAAAAACAGATCCCAAAGCGATCAACACTTTGCAAGGCGACGCTCCCCATTTGCTCAAAGCGCCCGGAGTTGAGACCGTCACTTTACGCTCGGGAGATATGATTCTCAGTCGCGGCACGGCTTACACCAGCGCGGCCATTGCTCGCATTGGTACCGTTCGCTCGCAGTTTAGCCATTTGGCCGTGATCTATATTGAAAATGAACCCCTCGGTAAAGAGTTCACCATTCCTGAAGCGATGACCAATCCCCATGTCAAAGTTCTCGAAGCGCACATTGAAGTGGGTTCTACGATTCGTCCATTTAAAGATTACGTCGCCGATGGCAATGCCAGAAATGTTTTGTTTCGCTATAGTGATGCGAGCGTTGCGAATGAGGCCGCCAAATGGGCTCATGATTTTATCGTCCAACACCGCATCGAGCAGCAAAGGAAAAACGGCGGCGCCATCGATGATCCTAACAACAATGTCCCCTACGATTTTAAAATGAATCTCGGTGATCTTTCAGAAATTTTTTGCTCAGAGATGGGATTTATCGCCTATCGCTCGGTAGGAATTATTCTGCCGCAATTTCCTTCGATTCTGGAATCCCACAATGATGTGGTTCGTACTCTGGGAATTACTCGGTTGTTGAATTTTGCACCGGGCGATTTGGAGTTTGATACTCGCTTTCAATATTTGGCCGAGTGGCGCGACTATCGAAAAATGCATGACATTCGTTATAAAGATGCTGTCTTGGACTCGATGTTTGATTGGATGCGCGACAAAAATTATCAATTGCACTCCACCGTGATGATGGAAGGCAAAGCGATTTTTGGTTGGATGATCCGTCATGCTGAGTTTGCAAAAACAACCTTGCCAAAAAATATGAGCACTTCAGTTTTAAGAATGACTTTTACTATCAACCAGGTGGGCGATATTCTTGCCAATGATCTCGCCCAAATAGAAAAGAAACATCAAAGTGATTACAGCGGACGATTGATGACCTACCCTGAAGTTCTCGACGCCTTGGAAAAATTTCGAGCTCAAGATACCGATCTCTACACTGCGAACCATGTTTCCAAATTTCATCAGCTGCTTCACTCACAAGCTGAGTTCAATCTTCGACGGGAGAATACTCCTTAAAAAAAGACAGCAGTAACACGGCTAGCACCGCCCCCAGGGCTCCATAATAAAATGGAGTCTTGGCTCCGAAATGATCCCACAATTCTCCAGCGACAAAGCTTGCGATCACTGTCGCAAGACCGGTGACTGTTCCAAGAATTCCAAGCCCGGTGCCCTTGGAATTTTTCGGAATCAAATCGACAGCGTAGGCTTTACCAACTCCATCCGTTGCCGCCATATAAATTCCATAGAAAGCAAACAGCACCCATAATTGCCAAGCTTGGTTCGCGACGGCAAAGCCTGCATAGACCATGGCAAATAAAATCAAACCGCCTTGCAAAATAATTTTTCGTGACAAACCTTTGGCGCAAAGGCGATCCGACCACTCTCCCAACACTGGGCTTAACAAGGCGTAGAAGAGATTGTAAAAGCAATACATCAAAATCACTTGAGTCAACGTGGTACCAAGGCTTTTGGCTTTCAAAATTAAAAACACATCGCTTGAATTTGCTAAGGAGAAAATTCCCCAAGCTCCGAGATAAATTTTAAATTTGACGGAAAATTTTTTAAAATCTTGTCTCATTGACGATAGCTTCAGTGTTTTTCGAATCGCGACCTCAGCTTTTTTGGCTTTTTTCTCAGGCACAAAAAAGAGCAAAGCGACTGCGATCAATCCCGGCACCACCGCCCACAAAAAAAGCGAGCGCATGGAAAAAAGCAACGACGATAAAAGAAATAAAGTCAGCAACGGACCGATCGCGGCTCCCAAAGTATCCATCGCTCGGTGCCAACCAAAAGCTGCGCCATGAAAAGCCGGATCCACACTTTCTGCCAGCAAAGCATCGCGTGGAGCGCTGCGAATTCCTTTGCCGAAACGATCAAAAGATCTGGCTCCTAAAACTTGCAACCAATTTGTCGACAGACCTACGAAAGGTTTCGCCACGGCAGAGAAAAAATAACCAGCAATAATCCACGGTTTTCTGTGCTGGGAACGATCCGAAATAAAACCTGAATATGTTTTCAAAAGGCTGGCGATTGCTTCGGCGACTCCTTCAATGATTCCGACTTGGGCCATCGAAGCCCCCAAAATGGAGGTCAAGAAAAGCGGCGTGATCGGATAAAGCATCTCGCTGGAAATATCCGCAAACAGTGAGACCAATCCCAGGACAACAATAGCTCGATTGAGAACTTTTCTTTTTTTAATAGAGGAAATTTCGTGCATCTTGTGAGGGTAATCCGAGATTGATTGACCGACAAGCGGGATTCAGATAGACCCGTTTTATGACATCACTTCCGCCTCCTGAAAAGCTTGGATTTGGCCAATATTTTACCGATCATATGTTCTGCCTGAATTTTACAGAGGCCAAAGGTTGGCACAATCCACGCGTGGTGCCTTATGCTCCTTTGCAACTGGATCCGGCCTCATCGGTTTTACATTATGGACAAGCTTTGTTTGAAGGCATGAAAGCCTTTCGTCAACGCGACGGTCGCGTGGTGCTTTATCGTCCTGAGTTCAATTGCGATCGCTTGGCCGAAGGAGCAGAAAGACTTTGCATGGAAGCTCCACCAAAAGAGCTGATACTGCAAGGAATTCGCGACTTGGTGAAAAAAGATGTGAGCTGGGTGCCGCCGCAAAAAGGTTGTGCTTTGTACATTCGCCCGACTTTGATTGGCACTGAAGGTTTTCTCGGTGTTCGCCCCTCGCGTGAGTATCTCTTTTTTGTGATTTTATCTCCGGTCGGCGCTTACTACCAAGGCGGCCTCACTCCGATTCGCATTTGGGTGGAAGAAAAATATGTGCGCGCAGCTCCTGGCGGACTTGGTGCCACCAAAGCTGGTGCGAATTATGCGGCAAGCTTGCGAGCCGCCCTCGAGGCGAAGAAAAAAGGTTACGCGCAAGTATTGTGGCTGGATCCGACTCATCAATTTGTGGAAGAAGTCGGAACTATGAATGTGTTTTTCGTGATCAACAATGAGATCGTGACTCCGGCGCTGAATGGTTCGATTTTAGCTGGTGGAGTGCGTGAAAGTTCGATCACATTACTTCGCGATTGGGGCTACAAAGTCACCGAACGCCAAATTTCAATGAAGGAAATCGCTGACGCTATTTCTGCTGGCACATTGACAGAAGCTTTTGGCACAGGCACTGCGGCCGTGATTTCTCCGGTGGGGGAATTATTTTTTGGTGGCAAACCACATCTGATTAATAATTCTAAAATGGGCGAGCTCTCGCAAAGACTTTATGACGAATTCACGGCTCTGCAGTTTGGCGAAAAGCCCGACACGCGCGGCTGGTTCGAAGCACTTTGATTTCTTAAGAGCCTCTTTCAGAGGTCTTACTTTCCAGCGACAATTTTTTTCTGCAAATCCATCGACATGGCAAGTAGGCGATTTTTAACCAGCGTCGTCAGCTCGACAAACTCACAACCATATTGATCGATTTCATCACCAAGAATGGCGGATTGAATTTGATGTTTCACTTCACAAACGACTTCGATGGTTTTTCCTGAGGGTGGATGAACGACCGCCGTGAATTTTTCTCCCGCCCGCAGCCCCGGATTTTGCGCCGTCGCAATCCCAGGATGAGAGTGAATCGGAAATTCGGGAAAATGCAAGCGCACTCCTCCGGCAGAAATATCAGTCACTTGTGCTTCAATATAAGTCGATCGACCTTTGTATTTGGTAATGATCAGATGCAGACGAACCTCAGGCTCGACCTGCAAGCGCACATGAGTCCGCCGTTGAAGTTTAAACAAATCACAATCGATCGCCAAGATGGCTTCATTATTATTTTGCAATGTCATCGGCCCATGAAAAAAAAATTTTTCTTCACCAATCCCAAAATTGCCGATGATGTTACCATTCTTATCCGGCAGCGAATCAATCGCCACACAACTGCCCTTGAGTTCATTGTCTTCGAGAATTTCTTTCGGCAAAAACGAAAAAAGATGATCCCGCTCATCCTTGCAGACAATCACCTCTTGGCGCTGAATCAACTCTTGAAAATACTTTCGCCTCTCGACCAAGGACCTTATTTTCTCAAATGGGGTTTTCATATGCATTTAGTATTTCATATGTTCGCACTGGCCAGAAATGAAATGTTTGAGGGCAGAAAGTCGCCAGACTATCGTCTCATTTCCTTTCAAATAATTGAGATCTTTCATCTTTCTACCGAAAAGAACTCGTTGGCAAAAAAATATGACAAGCTTTAAAGAGCGAAGATCTGAAAGCAGAACAAACCCTAGTTTGCGATTTACTCCAGTAAGTTGTCGGCTCGTCATTTCCAAAGAAGAATTTCCAATTGAAATTCTAAATTATCACTATCGCGGCGCTTGTTTACGCCTCGGCAAGGATGACTACAGAGCTCAGGGGAAGAATGCATATCTTCAATTCAAAATAGGAAATAAAGATCTTCCCGAAAAGATTTTATATCGAATGACCTGGGAAACAATCCAGGAAAATGGTTGTTTCGGAGTTGAGTTCGAAACTGAGTCTTCCTACGTCCTCGCTCGCGCTGAAAGATTCTCTACACACACTATCAATACACCTGTGATCTCTGCACAAGACCCTCTTGATCCAAATCGAATTATTTATTTTAAAGTTGTTAATGCCTCAGCTACAGGAATGCTTCTTGTCACTTCCCTAACGAACAAACATCTTTTTCCGGGAATGGAATTAAGAACCGCCATCCTCGACATTCCTGGCATTGGCAAAACAGATGTTGACCTCTTTATTGAAAATTCTCGTCCAGGAAATCAAGCAACAGACAAAAATATTATGTATGGTGTTTCAGTTAAAGGAATGAGCCATAATTATAATTCTCTCATGGCTAAATATCTATCGAACCTTGGCGGTAGCGACCTACAAGACGAGAGATTGACAAAATTACGTGACGCTAAATTGTTACAAAAAAATCTAAGGACTCACTTAACAATTCGTGAAGTAAAAACAGAAGAGGAATATAAAAGCGTTCTAAAACTTCGTCATTTAGGCTATGCCCGCGCCGGAAAAGTCGCAGAAACAAAAACCTGGCAAGAAATGGGCGAAGGACTCAGCAAAGAAGGAATTATTCTCGCAGCATATCTTGGGGGGCAAATCATCGCCAGTTGCGAATTTCGATTTTATCGAACTCATGGACTTCGAGTTTCACAATACATCGATATTCATGCAATTCCCGAGGTAAGAGATGATAACCTCTCCGAAGTAAATAAACTTGTCGTTCATCCAGACGCTCAAAGCTCAGACATTGTCCTAGGTATTTTTCAGAAAATTCATACCCTTGCCATATTAAATGGTAAACCTGATGGCATCATCCTGGCGGAAAATAAATTAGTCGCACTCTATGAACGACTTGGTTTCAAAAAAACAAGTGTCAAAGTCCCGCACCCAGTCAAAAAAGAAATAGATCTCAACGTGATGATTATTTACAAAGAAGCGTATATCTCATCTGAAGGAATGAATCCTTATGCCTGGTCAGTTGCGTTTGAGGAAGCACAAAACTTTTTCGACGCCATCGGAGTCCAAAGAACAAAAAATTTAGATTTTCGGAAAAGAACAATTAAATTTTTAACTCCACTCGTTTTAAAGCTACTAAACAGTAAAAATAAAAAAGAGAAACCCGGCGAGAAAAAGACAATCAGCAAAATTGATCAATCAAGAACTATTGCTGACCCCAGATGGACAAAGCAGCATCTCAATGCAACTGTTATGCTTCCATACATTCTTGAGTCTAATTCCCTGATTGGAACTGAACTTACAAACAAACTCCTTCTTGAGTACTCACTGAATCTTGAATATTTCAAGTCTATTAGCAATTGGATTAGTATTGATTTTTTCGATGACTTTATTGAGAGATTTTCTAAATATGGCGATCCCTACCTACTCAACAAAAAGGCAGGCTTTCGCTCAGTTACCAAAGAAATTCTTGGAGCGAACTACTTTATCGTTAAGCACTTTTTTTCTCCAAGGACAGCATTTAAAACTTTTGAAAGATTTCTTCCGAAGTTCAATAAAACAAGAATATATAAGGTCATCGACAGCGGCTCCAATTTCTGTCGAATTAAAATTACTCAGCCAGACAAAACATTGTTGCCAAAACATCCCTCTGCAAAGGAAAATTGGTTTGCTGTTACCGAAGCCTATGTTTTAGCCCTGACAGGAAAACCCGCGAAGATTGAATCAATTAAATCATCTTTTGATGGAGATTCACATTGTGAGTTTATCGTTACTTGGACGAATCCTCTATTCTCCTTTAAACTACTTATCCTGAGTGGATTGATATCGCTCGCAACTCTTTTCTCAGCCTTAGCAGCCATTAATAAATTTGGCTACGCCGACAGCGGCAAATATTTAGCAGCACTTACTTTACCCACAATGCTTCTCTTTTTCTTTTGGCGTTTTCGATCATTCAAAAAGAAATATCATGATATGCTTGACTCAATATCTGAGGTTGAAAGTCATGCCGACGAACGATACCGAGAATTGCAAAATTCAAAATCAATTCTTGAAAAGAGCTATCAAGAAGGAAAAATTTTAGAAACAATTAATCGGGAGATACAAAATTCCGAAGAACTTTCAAAAATTTTTGAAATTTCACTGAATGCTGTATGTACAAAATTTGATTTAAAACGTGCATTTATTATGATTGTTGATGATGCCTCTAAGACTTTGCGAACAGCCTCAGCATTTGGAGCCGACAACCCCATTGATGAACTCTGGAATTTCAAAGTTGATATTTCTGCTGCTAGGGAGAATCCACTCGTCCTATCCTCTGTCTTCCACTCTGGGCAATCTATTTTAATTCAAGATGCAGATGAACACAAATTTCATCTTAATGAGTCTTCGAGGCGCCTGATTGAACGACTCAACACCAAGGGCTTTGCCATTGTTCCAATCCCAGGAGAAAATAAAAATTGGGGTGTCATTGTTGCCGACAAAGGTCAGCAAGCAAACGTCATCACCCGAAGGGACCTCGTCTCCTTGCAGAGAGTTTCACAATCAATCGGCCTTGCTCTTGATAAAAAGGCAAAGATTGAATCAGAAATTCAAATTCGAAAAATTTTTCAGAAATACGTTCCATCTTCAGTTGTTGAATCAACATTAGGAATAAAAGAACCCAAGCTCGGCGGACAATCCAAAGATGCAACCTGTCTCTTTTTGGATATTCGAAATTTCACAAGCCTCTCGACACAAGTTCCGCCTCAAATTCTCTGCGAAATCCTCAACAGTATCTTTGATCTTCTTCAAAAAACTTTGTCAAAAAGCAACGGTGTTATAGATAAATTTTTAGGCGATGGAGCCTTAGTGACATGGGGAGCAATACCTGGTTCTGAAGCAAATCCATTTGAAATTCTTAAAAGTGCTCAGGATTTTTTAATTAACTTGGAAATTCTAAATAAAGATATCGAATTGAAGGGCCTAAAGAAAATCGAAATCGGTATTGGAATTCATAGCGGCAAAGTCATCGCAGGAAATATCGGCTCGCAAGAGCGTATGGAGTTCACAGTTATTGGTTCAACCGTGAATTTAGCAAGTCGACTTGAGCAATTATCAAAAGTCTTTAAAAGCCAGATAGTTATTTCGGAAGATTTTATTTCTTTTGAAAAATTAGACCAAGCCTGGAAAATTTATAAAGACGTTCAAGTTCGAGGGCTTGAAAACTCTGTGAATGTCGCAGCCTTTTCGATTACTTCTCCAAGTTTAAACAAAAGCTCTCAGGAGTCAGCATGAACGAAATCACCAAACTCGTAAAACAGGCGCAAAGTTTATTTAGAGCAAAACTTGAAGAAATGGAAAAACTAGACGGTCTTACTCGCGAAAGATATGTTCGCTTTCTTTCAATGCAATACCATCTTACAAAAGGCGTTCAAAAGCATTTCATGGCAATTGCCGCCAATTCAGTAACTGCACAAAAAAGAAATTTAAGAAAATGGCTCATCAATTTTGCTCAAGAAGAAGAGTTTCATTTCGAAATCGCAAAGGCAGACCTTAAAGAGCTCGGAGTAACTCCGCTCGACTGCCCTTTTGATACAAAATTGTGGTGGCTTTATTTTGATTCCATCATTTCCACACAACCATTTATTCGCTTAGGCGCAACTTGTATTCTTGAAAATATTGCCGATGGCAGCTCTGAAGTTTTAGATCGCATGATTAAACACTCAAGCTTTCTAAACCCAAAAAATTTGCGGTTTCTTATTATTCATAGGCACGGCCCCAATCTCGCCCATGGAGATCAAGTTCTTGAAGCGCTTGAGCAAGCCAATCTTAGCGAAAACGAACTACAAGACGCGATTGCTGGCGCAAAGACGGCAACAACCCTTTATATGCGTTTTGCTCATTGGATTATCACTGGTGAAGAACTAAAATAGCCTACATTAACCATGCCGCGGCTCTTCATAGCTTGGAAGAAGGCACTGACCGCTTGGCTTCACTCTCTGAAGGTGAAATAATGGTCGCTGTACCAAAGCCTTGTTTTTAGTTGAAGGAGCCTCCCCAAGTGATAGAACTTTCTCAGATTTCTCAAATGATTTCGGTCTGGATTGCGGCCCCGGTGGCGGTGGTTTTGGGTGCGGCTTTGGGATTTTTTTTCTACAAACTTTACCGTTCGTCGACGATCAAATCGGCTCAAGCTGAGGCTCAGGAAATTCTTCAGGAAGCCAAAGATGCGGCCGAGTTGAAATTGCTCGAAGAAAAAGAGCGCATTCAAGAAATTGAAACCGAGCTTTGGGCCAAAGATGAAAAAGCCATGCTCGATGTTGAAGAGCGCATTGAAGAACTGCAAGAGATCGCTCAAGAGAAAAAACAAAAAGCGGATAACATCTACAGCCAAGAACGTCAGAAGGCACTTCAGCACGAAACTGAAGTGAAAAAAGGCGAAGCTGAAATTCAAAAACAAGAAGACAATCTGAATCAATTTCGCTCTTCCGTACGTGAAATTACGGAGCAGATGATTGAAAAGCTCGCGCAAAAAATTGGTGTGACTCGAGAGACTGCTCGCGAACAATTAATTACTCAATTGTTCACTGAAGCTGAAAAACGCGGTCGCGAGCTGGCGCAAAATATCGAAGATGACATGAAAGAGCACTCTGAGCAAAAAGCCAAACGCTTGCTAGCGATTGCTTTGGATCGCTTTGCGAGACCTTACTGCGCCGAGCGCGGAATTTCTGCGGTCTACTTTGAAAATCCGGATCAGCGCCGCATTCTTGTTGATGCCAAAGGTGAGAATCTCAAGACCATCGAAGAGCTTACAGGCTGTGACATCATCGTTCAAGACGAAATGGAAATGGTCGGAGTCGCGGGATTTGATCCGGTTCGCCGCGAACTGACTCGCCGATTGCTTGAGCGTATTTTGAAAGAAAAACGCCCGGTGACTCCAGATCAAATTCGTAAATTTGCTGAGAACCAAAAACGCGAGCTTCTTTCACAAATCAAACGCGATGGCGACAATTTGGCTAAAGAATTGAAAATGGAAGGCTTGCATCCGGAAATTCGTCAAATGATGGGAAGTCTGCGCTTCAGATACTCGTTTACGCAAAATCAGTATTTTCACTGTGGCGAAGTGGGTTGGCTGGCGGGTCTTTTGGCTTCGGAACTTGGCTCTGTCGAAATTAAAAAAGCACGCAGATCTGGAATGCTCCATGACTTAGGAAAAGCCATGGATCACGAAATGGATGGCGGTCACGCCGTCATTGGCGCCGACTTTATTCAAAAACGAAACGAAGCCGCCGACGTGGTTCACGCAGTCAAAGCCCATCACTATGACGAACAACCTTCGACAGATATGGCCTTCTTGGTGATCGCCGCCGATGCAATTTCAGGCGCAAGACCTGGCGCTCGCAGATCGACGATTGAATCTTACAATCAAAAAGTCACCGAGCTTGAAAACATCGCGCGCAGTTTCGATGGTGTCACCGATTGCTTTATTCTCTCCGGCGGACGCGAAGTGCGCGTGCTGGTGAATAGCCGCAAGGTCGACGACACTCAAGCCCTGAAACTTTCAGTGGAGATCGCAAAACGCGTCGAAGCCGAGTGCAACTACCCAGGCCAAATCAAAGTCGTCGTCGTCCGCGAAACCGTGGTCAGCGAATCAACAAGATCTTCGGCCCACGCTTAACTGCTGACATCATTGCTGTCTGCAAAATCGATCTTCGCCAAAAACAGACGTCTCTTTGCAATACCAATATTTCGATAAAAATATCGATATATTGGTATTGCCTTTAAAGGCGCCCATTCTCATACTTGAAAAACTCTGGAATCACCAAAGCCTATTGCTGGGTTCTTAAAAACAATCCGACCATCCAATTTTATGAACGAACCAGAGGTCGGATCACCGACGACATCAAGGTCGCTGGCGGCTATCTCGAGTGGTATTCTTCGGGGGAGAAGTCGTCGACTTGGATAGCGTCCCAGCGAGCTTCTGCGACCTCTTTCAGCAAGGCGTATTCTTGTGCGGTGACGATGCCCTTCGCGTGAGCTTCGTCGTACAGAGCGGCGCCTTTTTTCTTGGCGATTTGTTTTGCTTTGACGGCCTTGTGGATTTTTTTCTCCAGCGGCGCTGCTTTCACAATCAATGCCATGGCATTTTCTAAACGGCCCAGAGCTTGAGTTTTATCTTTTGGAACATAAATGCCACTCGATAACATTTCTCGAGAAGCTCCGCCCTTCAGCACATCGCTAACAATCACGTGTTGCAAGTGATCCGAAGCTTGGCTGCCGATAGAGTTAATTCGTGACCAAGATCCTACGACCTCTTTAAAGATAAAGTTCAAAGTTCCAAACATGATTTTGCCGATAAAGCCTCGTTGCTCGACGGCGTACATATTGTCGAACATGCCATCGAAAGCGCGTTGAATTTCGCTCAAGCCGTGTTTCAAAACAAATCTGGCATACGCAAGATCTTCTTTTTTGCGACCGTCAGCTTCCCAACGACGAAGGACCGCCGTCGAAATATACATCCATCCCAAAATGTCAGCAAATCGACCGGTGATTTTCTCACGAAATTTGAGACTTCCACCGAGTGTGCCCATACCAACATCGGCCATAATTGCAAACGTCGCTGACGCCCACATCAAACGGCGATGGTAATGCTTCAAAGGTCCTGACGAAGTAAAATAAGAACTGTATCCACGAGTGAAACTGAGCACCACCGCACGAATCGCATTGCGAGTGATGTGTCCCACGTGACCCCAGAAAGCTTCATCGAAGCCTTTCAAATCTTTTTTCTCAATCGTGTCTACTTCTTTAAAAGCGTAAGGATGCGCGCGCAAAGCCCCTTGACCGAAAATCATCAATGTTCGAGTCAGGATATTTGCTCCTTCGACCGTGATACTGATTGGAGTACCGATATACATTTCAGCAACCACATTCCTGGGTCCCATGGAAATTCCCGAGCCACCCAAAACATCCATCGCATCCATGCCGACTTTACGTCCCAACTCGGTCGAGTAATATTTTTGAATCGCAGTGACCACACCAGGTTTTAGACCTTTATCCAAAGCTCCCAAAGTAAATCTTCGAGCGGCCTCGAGACCATAAGTAAATCCAAAAATTCTCGCCAATGCTTCTTCAACACCTTCAAAGAGACCGATAGAAACACCGAACTGCTGACGAATCAATGCATGCGCTGACACCACTCGGGTTGCGAGTTTCGCACCACCCGTGGCTTGCGACGGAAGTGAGATTCCGCGACCTGCTGCCAAGCACTCCATCAGCATCGCCCAACCTTTGCCCGCGTATTTAGCACCGCCGACAATCTGATCCGCCGACACGATCACATCGTGACCTTGCGTTGGACAATTGTAAAATGGAACTCCGAGAGGATCATGACGACGACCCAGCACCACACCTTTGGTGTTCGATGGAATCAAAGCACAAGTGATTCCGAGATCGCCAGCACCTTGTCCGAGCAAATTATCGGGATCGATCAAACGAAACGCCAGACCAATGATCGTTGAAATCGCAGCCAGAGTGATCCAGCGTTTATTCCAATTCAGTTTCAAATAAAGTTTGCCGTCGTCACCTTTAAACACGACACCGGTCGAAAGAACTCCACCCGCATCAGAACCCGCCGTAGGCTCAGTCAAACCAAAGCAAGGAAGCTCTTCCCCACGAGCAAGCCGTGGCAAGTAATGATTTTTTTGCTCATCAGTTCCGTAGTGAATCAAAAGCTCTGCCGGCCCCAAAGAATTTGGCACCATGACTGTCGTTGCCGTCGCCACCGAACGTGATGACACTTTCATTACCACTTCCGAGTGCGCCATCGCTGAGAATCCAAGACCACCGTACTCTTTCGGAATAATCATGCCGAGGAATTTTTCCTTCTTCATGTAATCCCAAACCGCTTGGTCCATCTCGCGAGTTTTCCAAACTTTCCAGTGATCGATCATGCCGCAAAGTTTTTCAACCGGGCCATCGATGAAAGCCTGCTCTTCTGCCGTCAGACGAGGATAAGGTTCTTGCAAAATTTTTGAGAAGTTAGGACGTCCTGAAAAAAGATCTTTTTCAATCCAAGTCACTCCGGCTTCGAGCGCTGCTTTTTCAGTGTCGGAAATTTTTGGCATCATCGGAGCCAAAAGCTTCATCACAATCGGTGACACCAACATCCGACGAACGGGCTTGATCAAGAAAACCAGCGCGATCACTGTGAAGACAATCAGCGCACACCATGGAGCACCGAACCCAACCAGCAGAGCTGCAATCGCAATCGCCCAAACGATAAAGGGACTCCCGACATAGCCGATGATCAACATCACCAACACAGATAAAGGAATCGAAAGGCAAAGATTTGCCAGAAAGAAACCAGAAAAAGGACAGCTACTGACGAGGTTTTCCACGGTGAACTCCTTATTAACTTTTCACCATTAATTAGAAACCCCAAACAATAAGTTGGCAAGACGATTGAACTTTTCCAAATAGAGACAGACTTGAGTCAATGCCGACAAAGCGTGCGGCATAAAAAAAGGGCTGTGCTTTGAGACACAGCCCTAGAGCTTTCATTCCATCTATGCCAAAAGTCTATTTCGACTTTCGCACAATCCAGCCAACTATTTTGTTGTTGCAGGAGCAGCTGGTGCCGCAGAAGCATCCGCAGGAGCCGGTGCTGCTGCCGCCGCTGGTGCTTGACCTTGCGCAGGTGTCGCAGCAGTTGCGTCAGCCGGAGCTGTTGGTGCCGCCATCTGTTCTTGAGCAGGAGCCGCTTGTTGAGTTGTCTCAGCAGGCGTATTTTTAGAGCAAGTAAAACCTGTCAAAAATGAGAGAGCCAAAAGACTCGTGATTACGATTTTGTTCATTTCAAATTTCCTTTCGTTGGGTCGCAAATCAAAATTGTTGCAGACAGTAAGACTGTAACCGAAAAATGAAAGCTGCGTCAACAGGGCGAGCTATTTTTGGCAAGTGGGACACCAATAGGTCGAGCGACCGGCAATCACCTTCGAGCGAATTTTTGTCCCACACTTGCGACAAGGCTCACCACTTCGGTCATAAACTTCGTGGGAATTTTGAAATTTCCCGCTCTGCCCGTTGAAACTATAAAAATCAGAAATACTCGACCCACCTTGATCAATCGCTGTTTGCAGCGTTTTTCGAATGGTTTGCACGATGACTTCACTCTGCTCAGAGGTGATTCGGCCCGCTTTTCTTAAAGGTGAAATCCGCGCCTTAAAAAGGACTTCGGAGGCATAGATATTTCCAACTCCGACAACACAGCGCTGGTCCATAAGCACCGCTTTCACCGTGGCTTTTTTGCCACTGAAAAACTTTGTCAAAAAAGCGCCAGAAAAAAGAGCATCGAAGGGCTCTGGACCTAAGTTTTTCAGGCGCGGACTTTGCGACTGCTGCCGAACGTCATAGGTTTCAAAAATGCCAAACCGCCGCGGATCCCGGTAAGCCAGCCGCACTCCCGTCGAGAGATAAAGATAAATATGATCATGATCTTTTTCAGTGCCCACCGGAGCTTCCCGCCAAGTTCCGGTCATACCCAGATGAGAAAGGATGCCGCCACGATCAGTTTCGATCAAAAGGTACTTCGCTCGTCGATGAATGGCTAAAATTTGCGCGCCCTCAAGACGTTTCAAAGCTTTGATGGGCATCGGATCACGCAAATCACGACGAAGAAACTCAATTTTTTCGATCAACGGCAGGCCACCTGACAAATGGGCTTTTCCAAACAAAAGTTTCTCAAGCCCACGTCTGACCACTTCAACTTCTGGAAGTTCTGGCATCTTTTTCCTCGACAAGAACCTTTGTTTCTAACATCCTGTGACCCATGTCTCAAGCACCTGTCATGGAATTTCGCCAAGATCATGCCATCATCAATGCTGTCGTTAGCGTGGTGATTCCCGTTGTGATTCTACATAAGCTGTCAACCCCGTGGGGACCGCTGCATGCCCTGATCTTTGCGCTGTCTTTTCCTCTTTGCTATGGCCTTTATGATTTTTATCGCAAGAAAAGATTAAATCCGATCTCGGCCCTTGGCTTTGTGAATGTCTTGGTCACAGGTGGCTTGGCAGTTCTGGGGATTGGCGGAGTTTGGTTTTCTTTGAAAGAAGCTTTTTTTCCGCTTTTGATCGGGGTTTTTATTTGGATCTCATCCATGACGGAAAAACCAGTGATCCGCACTTTTTTAATCAACCCATCCGTCATGAACTGGGATGAAATTCTCAATCGTTTGCAAAAAAATAATGTCGAGGCCGAATTCGATCGCCATGTGCGTTTGTCGACACGTTTTCTGGCGGGTTCTTTTTTCTTAAGTACAATTTTGAATTTTTCATTAGCGCTCAACATTTTTTTGCCGCTGGATCCGACGTTGGATGACACCGCAAAATCCATTGCTCTCAATCACCAAATCGCGCAGATGACATCATGGTCGATGGTGGTGATTATGGTTCCACTGGCCCTGGTACTTATTTTTGTGCTTTGGCATTTGCTCAAAGGCATCGAGCGTCTCACCGGTTTAAAAATGGAAGAAATCCTTAAAAATTAGTAGCCGCCGGGATCATCAAAGATCGGTGGCGGGACTTGGTCATCAAACCCACCGCCCTCAGGCATCGGTGGAGGTGGTGGCGGCGGAATTTCTGGTTCATAGAATTCAGGCCCACCGCCATTTCCCGGTGGAGGTGCTGGATTGTATTCACCGCCCCCGCGAGTGAACTCATTCGTCACAGTTCCCGAAGTTCCCCCGCCCGTGATGGATAATTTTGCTGAGAGGTAATCCGGTTTATTGCCGTACATCAGGCGCTCTTTTTGTGGCACGCGGTCGGCTTCGACTTTTCCGGTGGCGACACCACAGACATCATACTCTTGGCACTCTTTCAGCGGCCGCTTTCTGGCTAATTCTTGGCGAAACTTGAGCTCTTGAGCTGCATATTTCAAACGATCTTCAGCGCTTTCTTGATGACTCAAGGTCCGCGCTTTTAAGTCCTCACGATATTCGGGAGAATTCTCACCGGGAGTGTGTCCTTCATTGGCTTTCCATAATTTATATCCAGGAAGGCTTGCCGCCTGTTTCTTTTCCCAATCTTGACGATTTTTTTTGGCTTCGCTGACACCCAAAAGGCGCTCTTGATTAAATTCACGATCTTCTTTTTCCTGCTCGGCAAATCCGCGCAGGCGTTCCAGTTCGTGGTTCACATCAGGAACATCAGCATGTGCTTGTTGTAACAGCAGACTCAGGCCGACCTTCTGGCCACCATAAAAGCTCAAATAAAACCCGCTCAGAAAACCGATCAAGACAAGTGTTCGCATCCTTTTTAGGATAAGTGCAGCATCCCTTCATCACAAGTGCTTTTCTCCTCGACCTCCGGCTGGGAGTTCGCTAGATTTCGCTGAACCTGGGGCCATGACAGCCACGGGTCTCAAAAGAAGGATTGGCAATGTTGATGGAAGTACTTATTTTTGGCTCTAAAACTCTGATTCTGGTCGTCGCCATTGCCGCTATTTTGCTTTTGATTGCTCTGCTGATCGCCAAAGCCAGCCAAAAAAGTGAATTGGAAATCGAACCGCTTCACAAAAAATACAAAGACATGGCTTTTTTCTTAAAATCTTTCACAGCGACAAAAGATGAAATGAAAGCTGAAAAGAAAAAGCGCAAAGCCGAAGAAAAGGCTGAGAAAAAAGGCGACAAGCTGGGGACTAATTCCAGTTTACAAAAAAAAGTTTTCGTTTTGAATTTTGATGGCGACATCCAAGCTTCTCAAGCCGAACATCTGCGCGAAGAGATCACCGCCGTTTTACAAAGCGCCACTTCTCAAGACGAGATCGTGGTCAAAGTCGAAAGCCCCGGCGGAGTTGTCCATGGCTATGGCTTGGCGGCTTCGCAATTGCTGCGCATTCGCGAGCGAAAAATTCCACTCACCATTTGTGTCGACAAAGTGGCCGCCAGTGGCGGTTACATGATGGCTTGTGTGGCTAATAAAATCGTTTGCGCGCCTTTTGCCATCGTTGGCTCTATTGGCGTCGTGGCTCAGGTTCCGAACCTGCACCGAGTGCTTAAAAAGCATGACGTCGATTACAAAGAGTACACGGCCGGAGAATACAAACGCACCGTCAGCCTTTTAGGTGAAATCACTCCGAAGGGTGAGGAAAAATTTGTTGAAAGACTCAATGACACTCACGTTTTATTTAAAAATTTCGTGCATCAATTTCGCCCGCAAGTGGATATGGCAAAAGTGGCCACGGGCGAATATTGGTTTGGTCAGGAAGCGCAAACCATGGGCTTGGTGGATCACTTGCAAACCAGCGACGACTATCTGATGAGTTTTGAAAAAGACACGCCGATTTTTGAAGTGTCTTATCATATCAAGCAAAGCCTTGCAGACCGAATTGGCGATATGGTCGGAAAATTGACTGCCACCGTGGCTGACAAACTGCTCGCGACTTTGGGCAGGGGGAGCGCCCTTTGAAAGAAGCCTCGAATTCTCCCGTCGTCAAAGTGAGAAATCTCGAAACTACTTTTTTCTCAAAAGCCGGTCCGATCAAGGCCGTGAACAGAATTTCCTACGATATTTATCAAGGCGAAACTCTGGGGATCGTCGGTGAATCTGGCTGCGGAAAATCGGTGACTTCATTTTCACTGATGCGTCTCATTGAACCTCCGGGAAAAATCACTGGTGGCGAATTTTTCTTGAACGGTCGCGATGTGCTGAAGGTTTCTGAAACTGAGATGGAAGAAATTCGTGGCGACGAGATGGCCATGATCTTTCAAGAGCCAATGACGGCTCTGAATCCTGTCCTGACCATCGGTCGTCAGATCGACGAACAAATTCTTCGCCATAAAAAAGTTTCTGAAAATGAGGCGCGCGAACGCTCCATCGAAATGCTCAATCTCGTCGGGATTCCCTCCCCTTCAGAGCGCTATAAAACTTATCCTCACCAACTTTCTGGCGGTATGAGACAGCGAGCGATGATCGCCATGGCTTTGTCCTGTGATCCCAAATTTCTCATCGCCGATGAACCCACGACCGCTTTGGATGTAACGATCCAAGCGCAAATTTTAGAGCTGATTCAAAATCTTCAGGCCAAGTTCAATATGACTGTGCAGTTTATCACTCACGATCTCGGAGTGATTTCTGAAATTTCAGATCGCGTGCTGGTCATGTACGGCGGCCAAACTTGCGAGATCACTCACGCGCAAGAAATTTTTAAACATCCACGACATCCTTACACTTTTGCGCTGATTAAAAGCCGACCGAAATTTGGCACGCGCGTGAATCGCCTGCAGACCATTGAAGGCACTGTTCCTGCTCCGCATGAACTCCCGGCGGGCTGCCCGTTCACCAATCGCTGTCCACGCGCGACTACACAATGTCGTTTGCAAAAACCACCACTGACAGAGCTGGCACCCGGCCACTCCGTCGCTTGCTTTCACCCGATGGAGTAAGACATGTCAGAAAATATTCTTGAAGTTCAAAATTTAAAAAAATATTTTCCGATCCGCAAAGGCTTACTGCTTCGTGAAGTCGGCCAAGTCAAAGCCGTCGATGGCGTGAGCTTCACCGTTCGTAAAGGTGAAACTTTGGGATTGGTTGGCGAATCCGGCTGCGGAAAATCAACCTTGGGCCGAAGTCTCATTCGATTGTATGAACCCACCTCCGGCGAAGTTCAATTTGAAGACGAAAATTTTTTAAAAGCCAAAGGGAAACATCTTCGTCAAAAACGCAAAGACATGCAGATGATTTTTCAAGATCCTTATGCTTCGCTCGATCCGCGCATGACTATTGGACAAATTCTTTCTCAGCCTTTTGAAATTCACGGTTTGCTCAAAAATACCAAAGAGCGCATCGCCAAGGTCAAAGAACTTTTGCTAACCGTGGGACTAAAAGCGTCGCAAATCAATCGCTATCCGCATGAATTTTCTGGTGGTCAACGCCAACGAATTTCCATTGCACGTGCGATTGCACTGAATCCTCGTCTGGTGATTGCCGATGAGCCCGTCAGTGCCTTGGATGTTTCGATTCAAGCGCAAATTTTAAATCTCATGAAGGATCTGCAAGAATCCTTGAACCTCACTTATATTTTTATCTCTCATGATCTATCTGTGATTGAGCATCTCTGCGATCGCATCGCGGTGATGTATTTGGGGAAAATTGTTGAAATTGCGACTCGTGATGAGCTGTTTCAAAATCCCAAGCATCCTTACACTCAAGCCTTGATTGCCGCGATCCCACGCGTGGGTGAAGGCAAAAAAATGATGAAGAAATCTCTGGCTGGCGAAGTGCCTTCGCCGATCAACCCACCTTCAGGTTGTACGTTTCATCCGCGCTGCCCGTATAAGATGGACATTTGCTCGCAAAAAATTCCGACGTTGCTTGCCGAAGAAAGTGCAAGTCACAAAACGGCTTGCTGGCTTTATGAAAAACATTAGGAACTGGAGAGTTTTGTGACAGCCTACATTTTACGACGAATCATTCAAACCTTGGTTGTCATTGTTTTGCTTTCTTACTTTTCATTTTACATCATGACCTTGATGCCTGGTGATCCGGTGGAGCTCATGATTCAATCCAATCCGAAAATCACTTCAGCAGACATCACACGCTTGCGTGAGCTTTACGGTCTCGATCAACCCGTTTACAAACGCTACGCCACTTGGGTCACAACTTTATCGCATGGAGATTTGGGTTACTCACGCACCTATCGCATTCCGGTTTCTGACCTCATCGGCCCCAAACTAATGAATACTTTTGTGCTGTCGATGGCATCACTTCTTCTTTCATTGATTATCGCTATTCCGCTGGGAGTTTTTGCAGCCCTCAGGCCAGGAAGTAAGTCCGAGGCCATCATCAACCTCTTTGCTTTTTCTGGCATTTCCATGCCGTCGTTTTGGTTAGGCCTCATGTTGATGATTATTTTTGCGCAGACTCTGCATTGGTTTCCGGCCGGAGGTACTGCCACCGTCGGTATGGACAAGGCGAATATTTTTGCTTTTACTTTGGATCGCCTGAAGTACTTAGTGCTGCCAACGGTGTCTTTGGCTTATATGGAGATTGGCGCCTTTGTTCGCTTCACGCGCTCATCCATGCTCGAAGCTTTGCGCAATGATTATATCCGCACAGCAAAAGCGAAAGGTCTTTCTCGCGCGGTAGTGATTTGGAAACATGCTTTTCGTAATGCCCTTTTGCCATTGGTGACGATGGTGACTTTGGGACTTTCCGGAGTTTTTTCCGGAGCGCTGATCAGTGAAACCGTGTTTGCTTATCAAGGAGCCGGAAAACTTGTTTACGACTCAATCATTGCCAACGATTTCAATGTCGCCATGGTGAGCTTCATGATTTCCGTGATCATGGTGTTAGTCATGAACTTGATCGCTGACCTTCTTTACGGCGTGGTCGATCCACGTATTTCATTTAAATAAGGATAATGCTATGATGGACACAACAAATGAAATATCGGGAAGCTTGTCTGAACAACAAAGACTCGAACTCGAGCATGTGGTTCCGATGTGGAGAATCGTTTGGGCTCAATTCACCGAGCACAAACCAGCCTTAGTCAGCCTTTTCGTGATTGCCATTTTTCTGATCACAGCGCTCAGCGCTCCGCTTTTACAAATGGTGACCGGTCTTGATCCCGATGCGCAAAATCCACTGGATCGTTACAAGCCACCTTTTTCAAGTGCCGAACTTTCTTCTGATCAGCGCGAAGATCGCATCTTACAATTCGTCAATAGCAATCCCGAAGTCGCGAAAGATCTTCAGGATGAAGTGATTAAAAAAGGTTTGGTGACTCCGGTCCGACCTGAAGATGCACTTTATGATTTAGCCAACAAAGACCGTAAAGAAATAGTTTCTGGTCTTAAAGAGATCAATCAGCCTGCCGCCGCCGATCTGATCAAAGTCGTTAAAGGCTTTCAGACTTATCATCTTTTTGGAACCGATGAGCTCGGCCGTGATGTTTTTATTCGCTTGGTCTATGGAGCTCGCGTCTCGATGGGAGTCGGACTTCTTGTCGCTATTAGCTCAGCACTTATCGGGTTTCTCGTCGGGGCCTTCGCTGGTTTTTATGGTGGCTGGATCGATATGGCTTTGATGCGCTTCACAGATGCGCTGCTGGCGTTGCCAATCATTCCATTTTTGATCGTACTTGCGGCTGTGGATATGAATAAAATTCCTCTGCTTCGAGACATGGTCGGCACACAAAACGAGAGCATTGTCAAAATGGTCACAATCCTGGTGCTTTTTTCTTGGATGCAAGTGGCACTCCTCGTTCGCGGCAGTATTTTGTCTTTGCGTGAGCGTGAATTTATTTTGGCTTCGAAAACTCTTGGCGCGAAAGACTCGACGATCATTTTTCGCCATATGTTTCCCAATGCCATTGCCCCCATGCTTGTCAGTGTCACTTTGGGCGTCGGCAATGCGATTTTATTTGAATCGGCTTTAAGCTTTTTAGGTCTGGGGATTCAGCCGCCAACACCGAGTTGGGGAAATATGCTGTTTAATGCGCAAGAGCTGATCAGCGAGGCTCCCTTCTTGGCATTCCTGCCTGGATTTATGATCTTGATCACGACGATTTCTTTCAATTACCTTGGCGATGGAATTCAAGATGCCATCGATCCGAAAGCGATTCGTCGTTAAGCAGTCGTTATTCTAAAAACTGGCCCAAGCTTTGCTTTACCTCCTTGCAGAACAAAGTTCGGTGACAAATTGTTACCAAACTTTGCAAAAACCACAGGAGGGACATCATGCAAAACGGAAGAAGACGTTACTGGCTGCTAGCCATCATCGGTTTACTGAGCTTACTTACTATGAAAGCCAGTGCTGACACCACCTCTTCGGTTTCTCCAGTGCAACAGGAAAAAGATTGGCAGTTGCAAAAAACCGCCGATAATATCCTGGGAGTTTCAAGTTGTGTGGCCTCAACCGCCGTTGCGCAATCCGATTTGCCAGTCAAACTCGAGCTTATTTTTCCTGAAAACGATGACAAGGCCGCCATTATTTTAATTCATATTAAAAATTTGCCCGGCCAAGTTCAAAAAGCTTATTTGCGACCGGATTCAAAAACTCTTTATACCTCAGCGCTCTTAAGTTCTGATGCGACTTCTGGCGAAAGCGTTTATTTACTTTCTTCCTTACAGATTCCAGAGGCTCTCCAAATCATCTCTGCCAAATCGACTTTGGATGTTTATTTCGGTGAAGGGGCTTCTGCCAAATTGGCTCGCTTTTCTTTGCGCGGAAGTTCTGCCACACTGAACTTGGCAGCGGACTGCCGAGCTTCCAAAGTCATCTTGAATAACAGCTTTATGAATCTTCTTCGTCAAGATGTCGCTTCCGCCACCGCCGTCGCTGGCAGCTCGAGTGATTTTTTAGCAAGCTATGAAGGCACTCTGGCCTTGATCAACCAAAGAAACACAGCTGGGCAAGCTTTAAATATCGAAGCGCAAAAGCAATCTCAACTGGCAAGCCAAGCGCAAGCATCGCAAGCGGCTGATTCTCAAGCCGCCCGTCGTGAGCAAATGGCAATTCAGACAAGTGCTAATCTCAAAAATAAAATTGTCACCATCCAAAACAATATTGCTTCTGCACAACAAAACTTCCCGCAATTGCAAGCCCAACAGTCTCAGGCTTCAGCGGCCGTTGATCAAGCGGCACAAGTTTTAGCTCCTTACGATGCGCAAGTGCAGCAGTTACAAAATAGTATCGACCAAGCCGCTGCTCAACAGCAGGCCCGACAAAATGATGTGGCTGTCGTCCAGTCACAAATTTCTCAGGCTCAGTCGCAAGTGGACTCTTTGCAAAGCCAAATTTCCAATTTGTCTTATCAGCAATCGGCACAGCAAAATTCCATCAACCAACTGCAATCACAAATCAACGACTTGAGCTATCGCATTTCAAGCTTCAACAACAACGCTGAAACCCAAAGGATTTTAGACAGCGATTCTTCTTACCATCAAGCCCAGAGCGAATTGCAGCAGTGGCAGCAGATTCAGCAAAATTCTCCGGGACAAATTGCGGATGCGCAAAATCGCCTCCAGCAAGCTCAAGAGATTTTACGTCAATGCCAAATGCAAAAACCAGTGCCGCCAGCGACAACAGTGAATTGTTCAGGACAACAAAATCGTCTGAATATGGTGGAAGCTGAAGTTCGCCAAAGACAAGACCGATATGCACAGGCCAATGGTACGATCAGTCGACTGCAAGGTGAAATCGCAAACATCGAGCGTGATGCTCATCACCGCGCCGATCAAGTTCGCAATGATCTGCTTGCACAAAGAGACGATCTTGGACGTCAGCAACAAAATGCTCAGTCACAAATTTCTCAACTGCAAGGACAGATCAATCAAATTCAACAATACAATTTACCCCAAGCTCAACAACAGCTCAGTCAATGCCAATCCAATCTGTACCAAGCACAAGCCAACTTAAACTCAGCCGCCAACCAAGTGAGCAACGCTCAAGCTCGTCTCGACCAATATAAAAATGCGGTGGGATATGATCAGATGGTAGCCCGCTTGCAAAATGCTCGCGATCAATTGCAAAATGCGAATGACCAAATTTCTTCGGCGCAAGATTGGCTGCAAAATGGTCCGGCGAGATTGGCAAAAGCTCAACAGGATCTCACTGCCAGTGATGCGAATATTCAAACGCAACATGCAGCAAGATTACAGGCTGACCAAATTTTGGTTCAGGCTCAAGCTGCTCTTGCGGCACAACAAACTGTTGTCGCCGGAGCGCAAGCGGTTGTTGATCAATTATCAGCGGGGATCGAGACCTCTCGTCGTATGACTCAAGGTCTTTCGAAAACTGTTTTTTAGAAGTGTTGGATAGAAATAGAATTAGTTATTTGCTTTCAACAGGAATCGGCTCTGGCATATTCGGAGCTGATTCGTCAGTTTCTGATTCTTGCGGAGCTGATTTTAACTGAACTTTCATTTCTTCCTGAGCTTTTGCCGTCACTACGGCTGGCTGAGCCGGTGCCGCAGGAGCAGCTGCGGCTTGAGCCGGAGCTGACGCCTTCGCGGCTGAACCGTTCATTTTCTTAAGCTCATTTTCATAATAAGCTTTGAGTGCTAGCAACTTCACTTTGTATTGTCTGCGGACTTGCTCGATCTGAGCTGTCTTGGTGTCAGTCACACAGCCACGATAAGTTTCAAGGGCAACTTCTTTGGATTTTGCTCGGCATGAATTTTCGATTTCTGCTGATGAGCGAATACTCAGCGGTGTCGCCTGGCTGGCAAAAACCAAAGATGCCGAAACAAAGTAAATCGCCATAATCAAAATCAGGTTCCTGGTGAAACTCATAGTTTCCTCCGTGTGTTAGCCAGATCTATTACAAGAGCCATGCCGAGTGGGACGCGAACCACCTCTTCCTCATAACCAAACCCTGGTAATTCCTACCTGCCTGAACAAAAAATTGGCATTTTTTTTGACTGCCCAGCCGCTGCCAAGATACGCCAACGACTATGAAAAACACATTTTTTATAGCTCTTTTAACCTTGTTGTTCTCAACCATTTCCTTGGCAAGCTCTGCTTCCCTTGTTGTACATCTGTCATTGCAAAATAGCGATGCCAGCAATCTTGAGCAACTTCAGCAGCAATTAGGCGATGAAGCTCCCACGCAAGTGGTTTTTGAATTTGAAAATGCTTCGCCGGCTTCAGTTTTTTTAAGCAACACCACTCCCAGGTCCACTTTACAAACTTATCCTAACGGAGATTTTTATTATTTGATTGGCGATCTCTCTAACACTTGGAGCAAATCGGATTACGCTCGTTTTTATGATGTCGCGAAATTGCTTGGCCAAAAAGGCTTTCGCACCATCGTCAATGCCGCCGCCTACATCGCTGACATTCATGCGGCTGTTCGCAATCCCAACACCACTGGAATTATTTGGAACAGTCACGGCAGTGATGATGGCACCGTCTACGCCAAAATCGACGAAGAAGTTCCGCGCAATGCTTTTGTTACCAACAAGTCAGCGAAGCTTCGCTTTGTTCTATTTGCCAATTGCTATGGATATAAAAGCATCGATTATTATGACATTGGCGGCAACACTTTGGGTGTGGGCTGGCAAGGCGAAGTCGATAGCGATATGTTTTTTAGCTACCTTCGCTCAAACGATTTTCTGAGCGATCTCAAAAAGGCCTTTGGCACTTCACTGAAGAAAAAATAAAATGCAGCCACTCTTTCATCTGGAACGAAACGGCATCACCGAGCGAATCATCGCTGGTGCCGTGGTTGCTGTTCATGGTGATAAAGTGCTTGTGCAAACTTCGGATCCAGTGATTTTTGGCAGATCTTTGACCAAGCCCTTTCAAATGAAAGCCATCGCCAACGTCTTAGACGATGTTCTTCCTTGGGAAGAAAAAGCGATCGGTATTTCCAGTCACAATGGCAGCGAAGCCCAACAAGCCGCTGTTAAAAAAATTCTTCCAGCCAGCGAACTTTCACTGATTCAACTTCCTTCGCTGGCACATCCTTGCTCGGGAAAACACGCCGCCATCATTAAAGCTTGTGAGCTTTGTGGCTGGGATGTTGGCACTTACAAAGATCTTTCTCACCCCTACAACATTCTTTATCGCGAGCTGCTGGAAAAAAATCTGGGTCATGATCTTAAAAACACAACCGTCGCTCAAGATGGTTGCGGTCTTCCGACTTGGGCGATGAGCGTTTCTGATCTGGCTCGGTTATTTGCCAATTTGGTGGTGCAAAAAAATGATGATTGGATTTGGGAGGCGGCTCAACGCTATCCAGAAATGATCGGCGGTTTCGATCGCGTTGATACTTTAATCATCAAATCGTCACCGCATCTTTTTGCCAAAGAAGGGGCTGATGGACTTCTTGGGATTGCGGTCGAAGACTCCAGATTTCCGAAAGGTTTAGGGCTGGTGGTAAAAATCGCTCATGGATATGATCCGATCGCGGCTTGGCATGTGGCGCATTTGTTTTTGAAAAATTTGAAAGTCACAATCCCTCCACCGACTGATTACGCTGGCCAAAAATTGATTTGGGATTTGGTTTAAGAAATTTTAAACAGAATTCCAATCATCAGAAATCACACTGAGACAGCCCATCTGTAAAAATCGTGAGATATTTTCTTTGCCATTCACGGTCCAAACACTCACTGGAATTTTTTTTCGGCGCCACACCTTCATCGAAGCCTCGGTCACCATCCGCTGATCTAAATGCAGCAGATGAAATGAAAACAAAGGTGCTAAAAGCATCTTGCGCAAAAAAAGAGAATTGTCAGGATCATCTTCCGGTGTCACCAATAACGCTCGGGGCACATCAGGAAGATAAAGACCAATACGATACAAAGAAAAAGGATTAAAGCTTGAAAATAAAACTCGTGATCCCGCTCTGGTTTGCTTGACGACGTCGGCGACTTTTCTTTCCAGCGGGTCATCAAGCACCGATTTTGATTTCAGCTCTATATTCACTAAGCGTGGTGACTCAGTATCGATGAGTAATTCTTGCAGCGTCGTCACCGAGACTTTGCTGCGAAGTTCAGACAAAGTCAGCAAGCGGACAGGGTCAGGAACACCGGCCAATCGTTGCAAGTTATCATCATGAAAAAGCACCGGCACTTGATCTCTTGTCAGGCGCACATCGGTTTCAACCATCAGCGCTCCTTGCTTGCGAGCTTGGCGAAAAGCGGAGAGTGTGTTTTCGATTTCACCCTCTTTGCAAAAACCACGATGCGCCTGAATCCGAGGAATGCTAAGAGCACTGCGTGGCCATTTTTCGACTTGCACAAGCCAGCGGCCATCCATCCAATGATCAAGCCAATGGCTGATCTCTGCTCTGATCATGGTGAGACTTTCTGCAAAAGCGGTGTTCCGCGATCACCACGAATCAGCCAACGAGTTTCTTTCCTTTGCTCACGCACAGAAATCTGACCAAAGAGATCGCCCGCCACCGACCAGCCTCCTTGCGAGCGAATCATCCCTTGCGGAATCAGAGATTGAAACGAGGTCCACTGCAAATCTTCGAGGTTCCTGGTTTGAAAGCGCGCGCTGGTGTTCTTAAATAAAAATTGATCCGACTCACCTGACGATGATGACGGCAAGGTGAGCACTTTGGAAAGAAACATTCCCGGCGTTGAGTTGGACTCAATTTCCATTTCTTGCGCATTCACATCGAGGAAAAAGTTTTCATGATCCTTTTCTTTTTGCGTGCTAAAAGCCAATTTTGGTTTTTCGATGCGCATGCCCTCAACCAGAACTCGATCTGATTTCAGAAGTCCTTCCAAAGTTTTCAAATTTCCACCGACAAGTTCGGCTTTCATCTTACCACTGAGGGCGCCAAGATTTCCTCCGCCGGTCATCAAGGTTTGCACATTGGGTGACAGACTCACTTCATCCACTTTGGTTTCAATCTCAAGATCGCGCCAGTTTTGATCGGCCTGCATTTCAATCACTCCGTCAAACACGCCTTCCAAAGGACGGATGCGATCGATCTTCACTTTCCAATGATTATTGCGAAGCTCGGCTTCACCACTTAGTAAACTGATCGTCTGCTTCTCCCGCGCACCGCGATTGGAAAAAATAAACTCAAGGCCTGAGTGATCACCGCGAATACGAATATGATTTGCGTTTTCAATGCTGGCGACGCCGTTAAAAGTTCCAAGATCTCCCAAGGCCGGAGAAGGATCGGGTCGATTGAGAATCACTAGCAACTGATGAAGGCTGACTCCATGAAGATCCAAGTTGATCGGATCAAAAGTCACTGGCTTCAGCGAATGAAATTCGATCTTGGGTGTTTGAATATCTCCAAGATCCCCGTCGATTTTGACATTGCTCACGTGCACTGGATTTTTTTCCCAGTTCTCAACGGAGCCACTGGTTTCTATTTTTCCAGCCAGCCAAATCTGTCGGCCATTGTAGTCATTTTCCATCAAGCGATACTTCGCCAAAAGTGGCAGCAACTGACTGAGTGGCAAATGCTTCAGCTCAAAATGACCTTCATAGGTTTTTTTATCTTGCGAATAAAATGCTGAGAGATCATAGCGCCCTTCGCGCCAATCACCTTTGGCTGACAAAGTCCACAAGGGCCCCTGCGCCTCATCAAAACGAACTTTCCAACTGGCATGAGAGGCGTAATCTCCGACCAAAGTATCACCATCCAAATTGAGCTTCCCCGAAAAGTCGATGAGCTTGGGCTCTTGAGATAAAATATTTGTTTCAAAAGAATCGATTTGCAGCGTCGTGAAAGCCACTGGCAAATAATGAATGAGGAATTTTCGCACAGAAATTTTGCGAATCGGATTGGCAGAAGGTTTTGGCGTCGAAGCACTTCCCGCGTCTGCGACTGTTCGCAGGGGAATCACTCCTGGTGTCGTTAAGTCCGCAGATTCCACTTTTTTATTTTTATCGCAATCATCAGGAGCATTTCGCAAAGACAGATCAACTTCATCGGCCTGCAATTCATGCACGTCAATTTTTCCAAAGAACAGTTGGCTCCATGAAAGCGGCAAACGAATTTCATTGATTTCAATCTGCGGCGCCAACCAGCAAACATTGCTTGACGAGATTTTCACGTCTTTGATCACCAAGGAAAAATCCGGCCAAATTCCTTGCGATAAACTCAGTGACGTCTCACCAATCTGAATATGAACTTGATCGAGAGTTTTTTGCGGAATTCTTGAGAGCGCCTCGTCGATATGCACGCGCACCCGATCCGGAGCGATAGTCACTTTGATCGCCAGGCCGATGAGCACACCAATCAAAATACCGATCAGTGCTAAGCCCAAACCGGGTTGCTCAGCGACGAGATCTTTTTCTACTTCTCTGCGATATTTTGATGGGCCGACCATGACTTGATTTTGTCAGCCCGAACGGATTTTGGTCTACTGGAATTTCAGGCTCAGGACTTCGTATTCTTTCTCTCCTTTGGGAGAGTGCACCACAGCCACATCACCAACTTTTTTGCCGATCAGCGCACGAGAAAGCGGAGACATGATTGAAATTTTTCCGATTTTTACATCGGCTTCATCAACGCCGACGATTTGATATGTGATTTTTTCGTCAAGCTCGAGATCGACCAAAGTCACAATCGCGCCAAACACGATACGATCTGATTGAATCGTCGTTGGATCAATGACTTCTGCCGTTGCAATTTTTGATTGCAGATAAGCAATACGACCTTCGATCATTCCTTGGCGATCTTTCGCCGCTTCATACTCAGCATTTTCACTGATATCGCCATGCGAGCGAGCTTCCTCGATCGCACGAATCACCGAGGGGCGTTCTTCCTGCATCAAACGCTTCAGCTCGGACTCAATCTGAGCCTTTCCGAAAACGGTCACCGGCATTTTATCTGACGTTTTATCGCTGCCAGAATTCGCCATTGAATCTCCCTCGCACTAGAAGTGCGCTTGATTGAAGAAAACGAAGGGAGAGTGTTACCAAAAGTCGGGGCCTTGGCGCAATCCTTAGCTTGCAATACGGGGCGTCATGTCCCTTCATCCAGTTTCCGACTAGTTTATAGGTGAGATGGGGTTATCGGCTTAACCCTGAAGCCGCAAACCTCTAAAATAAAGACCACATGAAACCAATCGCAAACTCGATCGTCGATCGCATCCGCAATGCTAGCACCATCATTTTATCCACTCATCGACAATGCGATGGCGATGGACTTGGCGCCGAGCTCGGCCTTTATCATGCTCTGAAGGCTGCCGGAAAAAATGTTCGAGTGATCAACGTGGATTCAACGCCAAGAAAATATCGCTTCCTCAATCCAGATACACATATTCAGTATTTCGAAAGCAATCAAAAATTTGAAAGCGCCGATCTTGCTTTGGTTTTTGACACCAATGACGAGCGTTTGATTGAGCCGCTTTTTTCAGAACTGAAAAAGAAAGCCAAACTGATTGCCTTCGTCGATCATCACCCGATTCTCAAACAAGGGCCAAGGCCTTCCGAAGATTCATGGATTGATGTGACGGCTGCGAGCACTGGAGAACTTGCTTATCGCTTGATCAAGGAACTGGGCCTCGCTATTCATCGCGAGGTCGCTCGTTGTCTTTACACCAGCATCACTTTCGATACGCAGCTTTATCGCTTTATTCGAAACTCACCGAATTCTCATCGCATTGCCGCCGAGATGCTTGAACACGATATCAATCCTGAAGAAATTCATCGTCATTTGTTCGGCAATCAAACCGTGCAAAAAATGGCTTTTTTAGCTAGAGCCTTGGGGCAAATCGAGTATTTCGGTGACGGCCGACTTGCGGTTCTCAAACTGCGCGATGCAGATCTTTTTCACTACAATTTAGAACCCGACGAGTCTCGTGATGTGATCGATATGTTGATGAACATTGAAACTCTCGAAGCCGCAGCTCTTTTTCGCGAAGATGCGACAAATGAATATAAAATCAGTTTGCGCAGCAAAGGCCAGATACAAGTTCTCGGAGTTGCCGAAAATCTCGGCGGCGGCGGACATGTTCATGCTGCTGGAGCACTCGTTAAAGGTGATTACCAAAAAATCAAAGACCAAGTGGTCCGTGAGCTGTTAACATTGCTCGGAGAGAAACGCCGCACAGGATCTTAAATCATGAGTCAACAGGACCGCCGCCACAAACCTGAAATCATTTGTCGATGCAACAACATCGACCGCGCGACGATCGAAAAAGCCATTCGCGATGGCGCCAAGACCATGAACGAAATTTTTGATGTCACCACCGCTGGCATCGGTCCTTGCGGAGGCTCTTGCCGCCGCAAACTGCAACCCCTGCTTGAGTATTATTTAGCCCACGGAGTTTTTCCGGAAAAAATTATTGAGGATCTCACTGGCAAAGTCGTAATGGGGAAACCGGATCCCAGCAAAGCTGACTCAAAATAAACGCGAGCTTTACTCTAAGAAATTTTCTTCAAACGATAATCAATCAAACTTTGCACGTCAGGACGACAAGTGCCACAAGACGTGGACGCCGAAGTGCAACGACTGACTGTTGTCGTGTCGTGAGCTCCGGCAACAATCGCTTGATCAACGACTTCCGTGGGAACGCCTCGGCAGTGACAAAGTTCTAACTGATCATAGGGAAGTTTCCACTCGCCACGAAGACGCATCAAAGCTTCGCGCAGCAGCAGATCGGCATGAGAAGCACCGATAGGATCGGGCCATTTTTGGCAATCTTCGCCATGATCTTTGAGATATTTTTTGACTAACGTTAAGACGTCCGGACAACCAATGACGTGAATTTTTGCTCCAAGAGAAGTTTTTTTGATCTCAATCAGATCACGGCCCTTAAGCTCAGCGCGAAAGATGTTGGTGTCAGGCGAGGTTTGGTCCATACTTCGATGATATATGAAATTGCTCGTCCTTTCATCGGATTCAGAGATTGCCTCAACAAAAGCACTGGTGAGTGCTGCAAAAGCACACAACCTAGACGTCGAGGTCGCAAATCCTCTCGATATCCACTTCGAATTTTCGGCAAAAAGTTCGACATTTTTTTTGAAATCCAAAAAATTAACTAAACCTGATTTGGTCATTCCCCGCTTTGGTTGGAAAACCCTCAGCTATGGTTTGCGAGTGGCGCAAGCTTTCGCGGCGACAGGAATTCCAGTGATCAATTCGCCAGAGTCCTTGCAAAAATCTTCAGATAAGCTGACCAGCCTGATTGAATTTCATGCCGCCGAACTCCCGCATCCACTGACTCAGTTTGCTGACACAAGTATTGATTCGAAATTTCATTTGCTTCCTCTGAAAGGAAAAAAAAGATCATCAGCGAAAACTCCACAAGTTTTTAAATTGCTTTCAGGCTCACAAGGTTTTGGCGTCACCATGACTGAAACCTTGGCGCAAGCCCAGGCCCAGGCCGATGCTTATCGAAACATTCCGACCTCTTTTTTCACTCAGGAATTTTTAAACGAAGTTCGCCAAGGTGATTACCGAGCCTTCGTGATCGACGGCAAAGTTGTCGCCGCCATGAAACGAAAACCAGCGCCAGGAGATTTCCGAGCCAATCTCCATCAAGGCGCCACCGCTCAAAAAACAAACCTCACGCCAAAAGAAATAAAGCTCGCCGAGCAAGCTTCACAAGTCATGGGTCTTTATTACGCCGGAGTAGATTTTATCCGCACCAGCAAAGGACCAATGCTTCTCGAAGCCAACGGCTTCCCCGGATTCGAGGGCATCACTCAGCTCACAAAAATCAACGTGGCTGATCTTTTAATCCAGAATTTGAAAGCGCAGTTTCTTTAACGCTCGGATTGACCATACGCTCGTGTCTTTTAAGGCTCATCACGCCTTGGAATCATTTGGTTTTGTTTAAAAGTTCGACATGGAAAATCTATCTGTTCAAAACATTACAGAAGAAGCCAAGTCATAACGTATGTTATTTTCTGCTGCGCATTTTAAAATCATTATAGGATGGAGATTCATATGAAAAAGTCGACAATTTTAGGCCTAGTGTTGATGTCTTCAACAGCTTTTGCATCTAATTATTGCAACGTATTCATTCCCCAAAAATCTATAGGTCGCTTTTCTGATAAGTCTACCAACAGTGCAGAAGCAATTTTAGAAAAAGCACTCCAAAGAAAAGGTTACCATATTGTAGTGGATAGACCTAATGCTGCCGTGGAAGTCAGTGCTGCAGAAGGATGTGAAGTTGGTAGTTCGTCTGCTTTCAGCGAGGGAACTTCCTGTGATAAGGCTATTGCAAAAGTGGTGATGTATGATATTTCGACCTCGGAAAAGGCTGAGTTTTATGGATCCGATGAAGGGATATTTTTTTCAGCAAGCTCAACATCTGCTCTCAAAAAAGCAACTCTAAATATTCCTAAATGTAACTGAGAATTGTGAAGGTTGTCTTAGGAAAATTATTCGCTAAACTCTGGCTTGAAAATCAAACTTTGAATCGATAGGCGCTGATTTTATTTCAGCGCTTTTTTATTTCTTCGAGCTAATGACCTTACTGAATTTATCCATGCCTCGGACAGAGGTATTGCTCAAATATAAACTGCACCTTCCCAATAGAGGACACTTTTTGCAGATCGAAAAAGCAGGAAGTGCATATGACAGATAATCCGTCGACTCGAGAAATTAGCCAAAAAATATATTTGATGCGTGGCCATCGAGTTATGTTGGATGTTGATCTTGCTCATCTTTATGAGGTTGAAACTGGAGCTCTCAATCGAGCAGTTCGCCGAAATCAACTCAGGTTTCCAGCAGATTTTATGTTCCAACTTACTGAAATTGAAGAAGAAAACTTGAGATGCCAAATTGGCATCTCAAGTTCAAAAGGGAGCAAACATGGAGGCAGACGGTATCCACCCCTCGTCTTCACCGAACAAGGTGTTGCCATGCTTTCAAGCGTGCTCAAAAGTGAAAAAGCAGTTTTAGTGAATGTTGAAATTATGAGAACCTTCGTAAAAATTCGAGAAATACTTTTATCAAATCAAGGTCTCGCAAGAAAGCTCACCGAACTTGAGAAAAAATATGATTCCCAATTTAAAACAATATTCGATGCCATTAGGCAGCTGATGCAACCGCCAGAGATTCCTCAACGACGAGTTGGTATTGCCACAAAAGACTAGCAGGCTTTTCTCAGCTTCTCTATTTCATTTCATGCTGAACTTATGAAAGTCAGGAGCGAATCAAATCTTCCAGCGCCAAAGTCAGTTCAGAAAAGCTGAATTCAAAACCTTGCGAGAGAAATCGTTGCGGATAAACACGCTGAGAAGCCAATACCAGTGTTGCCATTTCACCCATTGCCAAACGCAAAACGAATTCTGGGATATTCGGGCCCTGCCATTTTTTGAGGATTTGAGCCAATCGTGATGTGAATTCTTCGTTGGTGGCAGGATGAGGTGCGACCGCATTGTAAATTCCGGCGAGATCATTTTTTTCAATGCCGTCGACATACATGTTCACGAGATCTTGAATGTGAATCCAACTCATCCACTGTTTTCCTGAACCCAAAGCTGTTCCCATGCCGAGCTGAAAAGGTTTGATCATTTTAGGCAATGCGCCGCCCTTCGCACTTAAGACCACACCCGTTCGTAAAATCACTGATCGGCTTTCGGGGAATTTTTCTTTTTGGCCGATAAGCACGGCTTCTTCCCACTCGCGACACACATGACTGAGAAAAATAGTTCCTGAATCTTCGTTTTCGCGAAACCCCTGAGACGATGCTTCATTGAGTTCCTCATCGCCGCGATCGCCGTAATATCCAACAGCGGAAGCAGCCACGATCACTTGGAGTTTTTTATTTCCCGCCAACGAGGTGTATAAATTTTTAGTGCCGAGAGTGCGCGATTCAAGAATTTTATTTCGGCGCTCGAAAGTCCAACGCCCATCGCCGACATTTTCTCCCATCAAATGCACAACCGCGTCGACAGTTTTGAAGCGCTCGTCAGCAATCGCTGCTTGTGACAGATCGCCCTGAATCAAATCACAGGGATAAGATACGCCTAGTTCTGAATGTCCTGAGTGGCGACTGACAACGATGAGGTGATGACCTTTTTGCACCAAGGCATCGCCTAATTCTTTGCCGATAAGTCCTGTGGCTCCAGTGATGAGAACTTTCATTGCCTTGATGTTTCCTCTATAGTTAAATCAACATCCTTATGGCGAAAAAACCTCTCACAAAAATTAAATCTTCCGTTTTTTCGCGAAGTCTTGCTTTGACCAAACTCACCGTCAGCACGGGAACAAAAGCTCTTGGTCATAGCATTAGCACTTTAATGAGTGACCCTGATCTGAAGCAACTCAAATGGCAAGAATTTCTCACGAAACAAGCCCGCGGCATTTCCAAAGAGCTTGGCGAGTTGAAAGGCAGCCTGATGAAGGGCGGCCAAATGATTTCGATGTACGGCGAACTTTTTTTGCCGCCGGAAGCCAATGAGTTTTTAAAAACTCTGCAGTCGCAATCCCCGCCTTTGCGTTTTGAAGAAATCGAAAAAGTGTTAAAAGCCAATCTCTCCACTGATCGCTTGAGTAAACTTGAAATTGATCCTGTCGCCATCGGCACGGCTTCACTGGGACAAGTGCATCAAGCGCGCATCAAAGCCACCGGCGAATTGCTGGCTCTGAAAATTCAATATCCTGGAGTCGACAAAGCCATCGATAGTGACCTTAAAGCCATTCGCCGTTTTTTATCGACACTGGCGCTTTTGCCGGGAGATTTCCAAACAGATATTATGTTTAACGAAGTGCGCGGCATGCTGGCTCAAGAAGTCGATTACGAGCTTGAAATCAAGCACACGCAAAAATATCGCGAGCTTTTCTCAGGCGACGATCGCTTTATTATTCCAAAAATTTATCCGGATTACTGTGGTCACAAAGTGATCGCCATGTCTTATGAAAAAGGAATTTCCGCTGATGATCCCATGGTGAAAGCCTTAAGCCCCGAACGACGAAATCGCATCGCGATGAATTTTTTAGATATTTATTTTCGCGAGCTTTTTGAGGTGGGCTATGTGCAAACTGATCCGCACCTTGGAAATTATAAAATTCGTTTGTCACCGGATGGTAAGGATCAGTTGGTGCTTTTGGATTTCGGCGCTGTTCGTGAGTACGATAAAACTTTTCTGCAAGCTTATCAGGATATGGTGAAAGCTTCACTCTTGCGTGATAAAAAAACTCATGCCAAAGCTTCTTTGGAACTTCAATTTATTGCCGACGATGATCACCCAGAACTTAAAAAATTATTCGAAGAATTTTGCTGGATGACGGTCGAACCTTTTTTGATCCCCTATGATCAACACATGCCGGAAGGCCTTATGGATGATGAAGGTCGCTATGACTGGCGAGCTTCAGATCTGCCAAAGCGGCTGACGCAAAAAGCGATCAAAATTATCCGTGGATTTCCGCTGCGAACACCACCACGCGAAGTGATTTTCCTCGATCGCAAAACAGGTGGCGTTTTTATTTTTCTTTCAGTCCTTGGCGCCAAGGTCAACTCAAGACCCTTGATCCTTAAATATCTGCAAAATCCATAAAAATTCACAAGAGGCATATCCCTTGCTCTGCTAGGGATTGTGGTACTGAAACTCCATTCCTCTCAAAGCGAGCCTTTGTTGGAACGAGCCCAAGCCCAAAATGCGTCAGATTGTCCAAATATTCGACAATGAAAAATGAAAGAAGCCTGAAATGAAAAAGCAATTTTTGACCGTGGCCACCATCGCTCTCGTCTCTCTTTTTGCGGCCTCAGCCCACGCTGATTTCGTTCGACTTTTGCCGAACGACCAAGAGGCTTTGCAAGCGCGAGCCGATCTCATCCAACAAGCAAAAAAAGAAATCATGGTCGAATACTTCATTATGACTGACGATGATCTTGCAACCAGTGGCTTGGCCCTTTTACGACAGGCGGCTCAACGAGGAGTGAAGGTTCGCATCATGATCGATGGAATTTTTAATAGCGTAAAACCTGAAACCTTGGAAATCCTCACTCAAGACAGCAAAGATTCATCGGGCCAACAAAATTTAGAGATTCGCCTTTTTAAGCCAGCCAATCTTTTAAAACCGATCAGCTATTTGCATCGTGATCACACGAAAATGCTCAACATTGACGGTCAAATAATGATCAGCGGTGGACGGAATGTTCAAAAAGCTTATTTTGGCCTCGATGAAAAACACAATTTTAAAGATCTTGATATTTTGGTCTCTGGAAAAGTCGCTGCTGACGCCAAGGATTTCTACAATCAACTGTGGGCGCGAACATCCGATGTCAGAAAACCTCATCTCACCACGTTCACTCCAGAGTTTCTAGCGCGCCCCTGCCCTGAAGACGACCCCATGGGCTGCGACGCAAATAAAGCGCGACATAGCCAAAGACTCGAGGCCGCCAGAAATCGCTTCGATCAATTACTGCAAACCATGAATTCAGGAAATGGCAATATCTACCTCGACACCGGACACAACTGGCTGAGCGATGTCAAAAATTATAACGACGTTCATTTTCTCGCTGACAACCCCGATAAAACTGTCGGTGAAAATAATCAGGTTGTGAGTGATGAGCTCTTTAAAGTTGCAAGCCAAACTGAACACAGCCTTTTGATTATGACTCCTTATTTAGTGCCAACCGCCAGAGCCACTCAGGTGTTTCAAGATCTGCTTAAAAAACATGTTCACATCACCATCGTGACCAATTCTTTAAAATCAACTGATAACCTGCTGGCCCAAGCCGGATATCAACAAGCCAAGGCAGATCTTATTGCCTCAGGCATTGAACTCTACGAGTTTAATCTGACAGATACGCTGCACGCAAAAACCGCAGTGATTGATGGTCATATTGTTTTTGTCGGAAGCTACAATCTGGACCCACGATCATCTCGCATCAATCGCGAAATTGTTGTCGAAGTGAATGATGAAGAGAACTCCGCGTTGGGTGCTGAACTCACTTCAATCATTGAAAGTTTTAAAGAAAAATCATTATTGGTCGGCAAAGATGGAAAAGTACAAAATGCAGAACTTCAAAACAAAGGTGTCAGTGCCTCAAAAATACGCGCCGTTCATCTTTTGGAATTAGGACTGCCTTTGTATCGCAATCAACTTTAAAATTAAGTTCGCTCTCAAAGCAACTGTTTGAATTTGCTCTCAAAGCAACTTTGCCGTCAAAGTCATCGGTGTGGCAGAAAGTGCTTTTGACACTGGACAATTTTTCTTTGCGAGTTCGGCAATCTCTTTGAATTTGGCATTCTCAATTCCTGAAACTTTAGCTTCGAGATTCAAAGTGATCGTCTTAATTGCAAAACCACCTTCGACTTGGGAAAGATCGACTCCGGCAGTGACTCGAAGTTCCGTTGGAACATGACCCGCGTCAGTCAGTGCAAATGACAAAGCCATCGCAAAGCATCCTGCATGAGCCGCTCCTAAAAGTTCTTCAGGATTGGTTCCGGCTTTTCCATCTTCATTTTGAAATCGAGTTTGAAATGAATAAGGTTGGTCCTTAAAAATACCACTTTGCGTGGTCAGAAAACCTTTTCCTTCACGTCCACTTCCTTGCCAGACAGCTGTGCTTTGACGAGTCATGTGATCTCCTTTGTAACTTTACTGCCAATTCTACTATCGGCAGAGCGCTGCTTTTTCATCAGTGCTCAAACCGACGTTTTGGATCAGATCACAAACTTTGCCCACTGCCACGGTATAAATGTCGCGGTTACTAAACCAAGAAGACTGCAAGCCTTTCACAACCGCAACCAATTGGTATTCAGTTCCGACCTTCACCAACAAACCACCGCCGCTGTCGCCTTCTTGAACTCGCGATGTGGATTGGGATTCAAACCATCCGCTGGAGTTCCATGAAATTTGATCAAGGACAGCAAGGCGCTTGGTGTCGCTGGTTGATGTTTCTTCCCACGGATTCACGGTGACGATGGTTGGAGCAAGGCTGCTAACACGATTTAAAACTTGATTGAGAAGTGCCCGAGAAACCAAGTGCCGATACGCAAAGTCTGGCGGCAATGCCAAGGCTATTGGCAAAATCACAACGGCATAATCTTCTTCCGGAGGAACATTCGTCATGACTCCGCCATTTTGCATTCGTTGTTGCAGATCTTGCGAAAAAATCATTTGCGCTTTTTGAGTTGATTTTAAATAAGTCACATAACCAATGCGCACAACTTTGCCATCAGGACGAGTGATATATTTATAGCGACCGACGTTCACATCAATCACGTTGTCATGCAGATACCAAGACTGCACCACACAATGAGCAGCGGTCACCACGATGCGCGGGCTAACCATCGTCCCGTTGCAATAAGCGGGAGCACTGTCGCCGTCAGATGTGCGACCTTCAGTGTGAATCATAACTTGAGATTCAAGATTGGTTTCAAGCGCAGGTTGCGAATTCGTTAACGCCAAGGCCGTAGTTGATATGAAAAGCGTGGTCAGTATTCCAAACAGTCTTCGTGTCATGATTCCCCCTGCGCTTGGATTTCTCTCACACCATCGCTGAAGTCAAAAGATCATTCGAGATCTATGACCGAGTCAGGTCGACAAAACTTTGCAGACGAACCAGCTGCACCCTCGCTGCCACCGGCTTCCATTGGTGATCAAAAGTGCTTGCTAAATGCGCCTGTAAAAGAGGCTCGCCTGCACTTTTTTCAAACATCATCAATCCCCAAAAAAGATAACTGTTGGCAGATTCAGCAAGCGCCTGTTGCGGTTTTTCACACAAACGAAAAGGATCGGCTGCAATGACTCCCCAACTGGAAGCGCGAGAAAAATCCGTGGACTCACAAACCGCATAAACAGCCTCTGCCGAAGTTTTTTGCTGAGCCGTCAGCATCTCATCCCAAATATTCAGCGGCTCATAGCGGGTGTCTGGCAAAACCACGAGATTATTTTCACGCCAGAATGGCTTTGAGAGAAGTAAAGTTTCAGGCCATTCTTTTGTTGAACCCACCAACTGAATGGAAGTCGCCAAGCCACGCGCCTGCCAAGTGGCTAAATGCGCCAGCAACGAATGTTTCTCGGCGCGCGTGATCACATGCACGGGCCACTCGCGCACCAAGGCTTGCTCGAGAGCAAAGTCTATGAGAGGACGATTTTGCAAATCTGGCAAAAGTTCTTTCGCTGGTGGCGAGCCGACTCGCGTGCCAAAGCCTGCGGCGGGCAGAAGAACCAAAGGTTGACTTTGAGGTTGAGCGATCATGATTGTTATTCTTAGCTTTAATCATCCCGAGCTGACAACTCGAACTTTGCAAAGCGCTCAAGCTTTTGCGCCGGACCAGGATCTGCTGCTTGTCCATAATGGCTCTCGCCAAAATTTTGTAGAACAATTGCAAAAAACTTTTCCTCAGGTGCAACACCTGATCCTTGAAAAAAATCTTGGCTACTCAGGCGGAGTCAACGCTGGCCTGAGTTTCGCTTTGCAAAAATCAGTTTGGGCGCTGCTGCTGACCAATGACTGTCAGCTGCTTCAATATCAACGCCCTGCCAATGATGAAAGCCCTGCCTTAAAAGCGCCACAAGTTTTTGCGCGAAAGCAAGATCGCATCGATTCTTACGGCGGAGTGTTCGAACCACTCACTGGAAAATTGGCGCATCTCAAAACTCCGACGGAGCTTGCTTCGCTACAAACGCAAATCAAAACCTGGCGCTTACCTTACGTTCCGGGCTCAGCCTTTTGGATTCACCGCGAAGTTTTTGAAGTCACCGGTGGATTTGATGAGCGCCTTGGCACTTATTGGGAAGATGTGGATTTTTCTGTGCGGGCTTGGCAAAAAGATTTTCCACTCAAAGTGGATTTACAAACTCAAGTCCTGCATGGCATCGGCAAAACTTGTCATAAAAATCCGCACTACACGACTTATCTTTATCAACGAAATCGCAGGCTCATTTCAAAAAAATATTTGCGCGAGTTTCGACTCTCATCGCCCTTGCAAGCTCGCCTTCATTGGCGACTGACCAGAGATTACTCAAAATTGTTCACGCGTTTTTTACGTCAGCGTGATTGGAATAAAATTTCGTTGCTGTGGAAATCTTTGCGCTAGTGAGTCGGATTGGCGCAGGTTTCTGTCGGCCACTCGATCTCAAGAGTTGCCTCTTCAATATGAAATTCATCATGCAAGAGCTGTTTAATTTTTGTTTTTAAATTTTGCATATCAGAAATAGCCGTTTGCGATTTTACCAAAATATGTGCTGTCAAAATATGGCTTTCACCGTCCATCGTCCAGAGGTGCAGATGATGCAGACTTTCAATGTGCTCGAGAGTTTTGAGACGCTCTTCCATTTTTGCCAAATCGACATTCTCAGGAACGGCTTGCAAGAACACGCGCATGGTTTCCTTGAGATTGCGAAACACATTCCACAAAACCCAAATTGCGACAGCAATGGCCATGATCGGATCCAAAATCGGCAGCGGGAAAATCATCATCACGAGAGAGCCCAGAAAAATCACCGCCCAGCCCATCACATCTTCTAGCAAATGCCACAGGATCATGCGCTCATTGAGCGAAGTGCCTTTCGAAACTCGCCAAGCAGCATATCCGTTCACGGCCAAGCCTAAGAGTGCTAAGCCCATCATTCCTTGCAAATGCGGCGTCTGCGGCTCCATCAAGCGTGGAATTGCTTTCACCAAAACCAAAACCGATCCAGACATCAAAACTAATCCGGTGAGCAGTGCTGAAGCCACGCTCAGACGACGATAACCATAAGAAAAGCGAGATGAGGACCCTTTCATCGATTTGCGCTCAAGGTACCAAGCCATGGCGATGGCCAGAGCATCTCCCAAATCATGAAAGGCGTCGGAAAGCACCGCCACACTGTTGGTCAGAAGGCCGCCCGCCAGCTCAATCAACGCAAAAATCAGATTGAGCGCGAAGGCCCAGCGAAAACGGCCCGCCGCTTGCTCCGATTTTTTGTGCTTATGCTTATGATCATGACCGTGGCCATGATGATGTTGATGCGAATGTCCATGGTGGTGTGAGTGCGCCATGGGAAAATTTTGGCACAATTTGCACGACCTCGCAACCTCTGTTAGGATTTCGCCACTATGACAAACACCGCCGCAAACCCACCCATTCAGACACGATTTCGTCAATTGGCTTTCATTTTGATTTTCTATACGGTTTTGGTGATTCTTTGGGGTGCATGGGTCCGAATTTCTCATTCGGGTGATGGCTGCGGCGACACCTGGCCGCTCTGTCGTGGCCAGTTGATTCCCGAAGCCGCGCGCGGAAAAACCTGGGTGGAGTACGCGCACCGAGGCATGTCGGGCCTGTTTGGCATTTTTATTTTAGGCCTTTACTGGCGAGCACGAAATGTGTTTCCGAAAACATCTCCAGCCCGTAAAGCAGCTTTGTGGTCATTGATTTTTATGATCACGGAAGCACTTTTAGGAGCGAAGCTCGTACTGTTCAAATTGGTCGGCACCAATGATTCACCTTATCGAGCTCTGGCCATGGGACTGCATCTGACCAACTCTCTGTTGCTCGCCGCCAGTCTGACGTTAACTTGGGATTTTTCAAAAAGTGTAAATTGGAAAAAGCTCACGCAAAATCCTTTTGAAACCACCGCACTAAAGACCAATAAAATTTTGTGGCTCTGTGTTTTAGGATTTATTGTGATCGGAGTCACTGGTGCTCTCGCTGCTTTATCATCGACACTTTTTCCGGCGACCTCGCTGGCCGAAGGTTTACGAGCTGACTGGAATCCCGCTTCGCACTATTTGGTGCGCCTACGAGGATTACATCCGCTGATGGGACTGATCATTGGCGGAAGCTTGGCACTCATGGCTTGGCTTTCAGCAAATTTGCTGAAGCCTGAAATGATTGAAGCCAAAAGTCGCTCTCTGCGCCTTGCTGGAATTTTACTGGTTGGAATTTTATTTGGAATTTCAACTTTGATTTCTTTAGCGCCGGTTTACATGAAGCTCGGGCATCTAACTTTAGCTTACAGCATTTGGATTTTCTTGGTGCTGTGGCTGCGAAGTTTGATTTACCAACCCGAGGCCTGAGCCAGCTTTCGGACAAGCTTTTTGCTCAAGTCAAATAAGCTAAAAATAGAATCAGGTTTCCAAAATGCAAAAAGCGAGATCGGACTCTCCCGATCTCGCTTTTGCGACAAGCTCTCTTCATTACTGAGGAGACAATCATGTCAGACCTAGCACAACCAAGTAGGTTTCGTCGTGTTTTGAAAATGACTAAAGTGATTCTGAGTCTAGTTGTACTTATTCTCGAAATTATCCACAGACTCATGGATTTTTTCAGGTAACTTCGAAGGCTTTCAATTCTTCAACGTGTACCGACCTAAGATGGGGCGATCAACCCTGAAGAGAGTCGATCAAGGATTAGCCATCGGGAGAGTCCACTTCTTAAACCAATTCGCCGGATTGAATCAGGCCATTGACGATATGGATTTTTTCGTTGATGTCGTTGCTCTCAAGAATCAATTGCTGCATATCGTGATCCGCCACCAAATAAGAGGCGTAGCAACCAATGACCTCCTCGGGAGAGCGAATGTTTTTGAGGAACTGTTCGCGGTTTGAGGGATCGGGCACATGGTTGGTGATCCAACTGATCAAAACTTTATTGAGTGTGAAAAAATCCTGAGTTTGATTCGGATCGACCACATGATTTTCTGAAATGATTTCGGATTCACAAACGATGTAAGGTTTGCTTGAATCAAGCACGCGGCCCAATCGGGCTTTTCCCTGCCCTTGCAGAAAAATCATCATCGAACTATCAGGTCTTTCTTCAAGCACAATCGGATGACCAAAACCCACCACCGGACGAACAAAAGACAGCGGCTGACCATAATGAAAAATATGTTCACCCTCAGGATCATCAACATAACCGATCGCAATAGGAGTGCCCGTGGCCATCGAATCTTTGACCATCTGCACGTAGCGGGGCTCAAAAATGTTCAGAGGCTTGGACGTGCTCGGGTAAAACACGACTCGCCCCAGTGGAAAGACGAAGATCTCCATGCTATCCTCATTGTCTCAAGGGAGATTTCCAAGTGCCATTAGAAAAAGAGAAGTCCAACAATAAGTCGACAATTCTTTTCTTTGATGGTGTTTGCTCTCTTTGCAATGGCTGGGTTGATTGGGTGATTCAGAATGAGACAAAGCACACTCTTCATTTTGCATCTTTGCAAGGATCAACCGCACAAGCATTGTTGACAGCTCATGATCGCGAAAGTCTTGAAACTTTGATTGTGCTTCACGAAGAACAAAAGTTTGTTCGTTCGGCGGCAGTGATTTTTGTGCTTGAGAAAATCGGCGGAGTTTATGGTGCCCTGGCTTGGGTTCTGAAAATCATTCCTTTGTCCATTCGCGACCGAGGTTATCAGTTTGTGGCTCGACATCGTTATCAGTGGTTTGGGAAAAGAAACACCTGCCGACTGCCAACGCCTCAAGAAAAAGATCTTTTACTTCCTTAAATATTTTTGCTGCTTTTTTTCAAGGGCCAGAAAACAATCTGTCATCAAGGGCCGATCGCCATCAGAAAGATTTTGAGTCACAAAAGCATGCTTTCCGCCCTCGACCAGAGTCGAGCGTGAAACCCATTGATAATCATCATGCTCACGCAATTGCAGAGGCAAAAGATCCGCAGTCACAAAATAAACTTTAAGAACAATATCCCGTCCCGAAAACCCGCGAAAACTGGTTTCGCCCAAAAGCTCTTCGACTCGTGCACGAATATTAAGCTCTTCATCCAGCTCTCGGATGAGGGCTTGGGACTCACTTTCGCCGCGCTCGACTTTACCACCCGGAAATTCGTAGAGACCAGCGCCCATATCACCGACTTTTCGCCGGAAAAGAGCCACCTCGGGCTCCCCTGAAACATCAACAGACCAGCGGTATAAAATTCCGGCGACAACAACCATCTCTTCTCTCTAGCTTTGACGAATGAAAAAAACAAGTTCATCCTGAATACTCATGCTGACTTCGCTTGATACTATTTCTCGATTTTCACGCCGCAACGTCTCGATTTGGTGGACCATGGCCTTCCAAGCCGGAATTATCAATGCTGGTGGTTTTATCGCTTGTCAGCGATTTGTGACTCACACCACAGGCTTTGCTACCTACATCGGCAATGAGTTCGCTCACGGAAATATTCATGCGGCCCTCGGGATGGCCGCGGTCCCTACTTTTTTTCTCGCGGGAGCGACAACCTCCGGTTACTTTGTTGACCGCCGGATTGCCAGTCACAAAAATCCACTTTACTCGCTGATGTTTGGAATCATCGCCCTCGCCATGCTGATCGTCAGCTTTGGTGGCAATGCTGGATTTTTTGGCGCCTTCTCTGAACCTTTGCTGATGGCTCGGGATTATTTTTTACTTGCCATCTTATGTCTGTCGGCGGGGCTGCAAAATGGGACCATCACTTCGGCCGCAGGCTCGGTGGTTAGAACCACTCACCTCACAGGTATTACGACCGATTTAGGGTTGGGAATCGTACGGGCCCACTCCACGCAATATTCAGATGAAGTTCGAAAAAATGAACATCGGGCCAATTGGATGCGCGTCGGAATTATCGGTTTTTTCATCTTCGGCTCGACAATCGGGGCCTTTTGCTTTTATCGTTTTGGCTACTTGGGATTTCTTGGACCAGCGGCAATTTCAGCAACCTTGGCCCTCCTGTCCCTGAACTACCAATTGCGAGCAAGCAAACGCGCAAGCCTCCTGACTCAACGCAACCGTGGACTTAAAGGAATTTCGTGATCGAACTACACAATCATTATCTTGTGATTCTTCTCGGCGGTGTTGCCATGTTCCTCTATGGAATGAACACTGCCAGCCAATCGCTGGAAAAATTGTGGGCTAGTCGCATTTCAATGCTACTTAATACCCTGTCGAAAAGTCAGTTTTTAGCCATCGTCGTCGGGATTTCATTGACGACCCTGCTGCAAAGCTCAGGTGCTGTGACATCAATGCTTGTGGGCCTGGGATCAGCAAGAGTGGTCAGCCTCTCTGCCGTCATGGGTGTTATCATCGGGAGTGCCATCGGAACCACCGTCACGGTGCAGTTGGTTTCATTTGATATTGCACAGTGGGCGCTGCCAACTTTGATTATTTCTTTTTGCGTTTATTATTTTTCTAAAAAATCAGGACTTAAAAGTTTAGCCTTGGTGTTCTTAGGTTTTTCTTTGATGTTTTTAGGTCTTCAGTTTATCTCGGCCGCGGCTAACTATTATACCGGGCAAGAAGCTGTTCGAAGTTACTTTGCAACTTTGCAATCAAATCCTCATTTAGCCCTTTTGATTGCCATTGCTTTTTGTGCGCTGGTGCAAAGCAGTGCCGTCACCATCGGTGTCGTCATGGCGTTAGCAACCACTGGCGTGATTAATTTGAACGATGCGATGTTTTGGGTTTACGGCGCCAATATCGGAACGACTTCCATTGCTTTGATCGCAGCTGTCGGTAGCAACAACGTCGGCAAGCAAGTGGCGTGGGCCAATTTTTTCTACAAAACTCTCAGTGTAGTGATTTTCTTGGCGACTCCTTTGCATGAGCACTTCGTGCATTTTATCGGCGGCTTTGATACAACCATTGCTCGTAATATTGCCAATGCGCATTTGTTATTTAATTTGATCTCGGCGGCCGTGTTTTTTCCGTTTATCAAACCCGCGGCGAGATTTATCGAAAAGTTATTTCCCAAAGATCCCAAAGAGGATTTTACGGCCGAGTATCTCAATCTCAACAACTATCAATCCACGGCGCTGGCGATCTCTTATGCTCACCGAGAGATCATGCGCTGTGCGGATATTGTGCTGAGCATGATCGTTGATTCGGTCAAACTTTTTGATCACGCTGATCCTGCGATGATCGAATCCATCAAGGATCGCGATAACAAAGTCGATTATCTTTACCGTGAAACAAAAATGTTTTTGCTCGATCACGCCAATAAATCCAACACTGCCGTTCATCAAAATATCATGAGCATGATTATGTTTTTAAGCGATCTTGAACGCGGCGCTGACTCCATCGATATCAATTTGATCACTCTGGCGATTAAGAAAAATTCGTTGAAGCTTGAATTCTCTCACGAAGGCTGGGAAGAAATTAAATCCATGCATGCACAAGTCGTGCGGGTGTCTTCGATGGCGATCAACGCCTACAACAACAAAGAGATGAGCGAAGAATGTATTTTGCTCAAGCGCGAGCTGGCCAAAACTGAAATCAGTCTGCGCGAGCATCATATCGAGAGGCTAAATCGCGGACTTCGCGAATCCATCAACACCAGCTCAATCCACTTAGATTTATTATCCGAGTACAAACGAATTGCCAGCCTGCTCTGTTCACACGCTTACAATATTCGACCGTCATAACGAAGTTCAGGAGTTCATAATATGGGATGGCCCATTGCTTTACTTTTTGGATCAAATATCTTCATGACCTTTGCTTGGTATGGACATCTTAAAAATTTAAAAGGTTCGCCACTGGGATGGGTGATCCTTATCAGCTGGGGCATTGCTTTTTTTGAGTACACTCTGCAAGTTCCGGCCAATCGCCTGGGCAGTCAGTATTTCTCGCTGCCGCAATTAAAAATCATTCAAGAAGTGATCACCATGATCGTCTTTGCGTTGTTTAGTTATTTCTATATGAAAATTCCGCTGAAGCTTGATTACCTTTGGGCCAGCTTCTGCCTTTTGGGCGCCGTCTATTTTATTTTCCGAGGAGCTTAAGCAAAAATGAAAAAATCTTCTGTTCGCCTCGGCCTCATGCTTGGTTGGGTCTTATTGCTGAGTTTCTTTTTTGCGAATGTCGAAATTGCCATCGAAGGCTCAGCCGGTTGGGCCGCCAATCTTCCCACTTGGAGAATTGAGCATCATTGGCTTCTCGATATTTTCTGGGGCGGACGCGCCATGACCGGCTACCACGCCTGGGTTTTCCCCTTTGTCGCCCTCTGCTTTCATCTGCCTATTTTCTTTAGCCCCCAGTGGTCTCGCCAACAAGAATTTCGGGTGCTTGCCGGAATCATCTTTTTTTGGCTCGCCGAAGATTTCCTCTGGTTTGTTCTCAACCCCGCCTATGGAGTCAGTAAATTTGCTCCCGAATTTATTCCTTGGCACAAGCACTGGCTGTTTTTTGCTCCGATCGATTATTGGGTCGGGAGCTGCATCATTCTTGTTCTGCTTTATTTTTCAGAAAGAAAAGGCACGGCTTTTGATCTCTAAAAAGGGATGAAAGCTCATCCCCATTCAGCTCGCTTTCGAGCTGTTTCTTTGTCGATTCTTTTGACAGGTGCCACCCTGTTTTTGGCACCTGTTTCAAGTCACGCTCAAATGACTTGTCAGCAGGTCTTTCAAACGACCGTCGCCTATGGACAACTTCGTCCTGATTTTGAACACAACACTCATTATTCCAACGAAGTTTTATTTCAATCCGACGTCAAAGATCAGTGCAACCTTGGCACCTGTCATCTTCATGCTTGGGTTTCGTCTCTCGAGCACGATTACAAAGACAATCATGGTGGCAACGAAATCAAACTTTCGATGCATTACCTGACAGCCAGTTATTGGCTGGAGCAAAGCTTAAAGGCCATCAGCAACAATGACAATAATATTGTTATTGACCTTGGCTCTAATGGATTTGCTTCTCGAGATTTTATTCTTCGAGCAGGACTCATGCCTGCCGCAGCTTGGACTCCAACGACTTCTTTTCAAGAAGGGGCCAAAGCCAGCCGACTCAATGAAGCTTTGCAAAACATCATTGCTCGCACCAAATGGCAAAGAGACAATGAGATCGATCCCAAAAAGAAAAATGAAATTATTGCTGAAGGCCAGAAACAAGTTATCAATGTTTTCTCAAATTTCATTGGCAAGTTTTCAGACACATTTGAGTTCAATGGGAAAACATATACGACTCAAGAATTCGCCAGTACTTTCTTTCCTCAGTTGCAAAAGAAAGTCGTGCTGATGGCAGTCGTTGCAAATCCGCAGACAAAGGTAACAAACTACAAAAACCAAACATTCATTCAAACAAATATCGATCAAATTGAAAAAACAATGCGTGAAGTGATCGATCATTATCAAAATGTGTTTCTTGGCTATGATCATAAGTCTGCTTATATGGACGCAAAAACCGGGATTATGTCGATTGCGGCATTCGAAACTCCCGAAGCCGGGCTTCCGCTCTCTGCAATTCAAAAACAATATTTTTCGATACCGATGTCCGGTCATGCCGTTCAAGTCGTTGGCTACGACCTTGATCCACGAACGAATAAAGTGATTAAATGGAAAATTAAAAATAGCTGGGGAACAAAAACCGGAGATCATGGCTATTTTCACATGTACGACGATTACTTTCGGCACTTCGCTGAACAGATCAGCTTTAACGAGTCTCCACAAATTCCATTGCCTGCGGCCAATGCCCATGATCCTCAGCAGCTACAATTGGGCTTTTAAAAACTAAAGCACCGGTTTTATTTTTTGCAGCAGCGAGAATGAAAAAGTCTTAGCGTCTGCGCTTTCATGCTCCATGACTTGGCGACGGACTTCTTGCACGGACCTACGTTGCTGGCCCATGCGGACCATGGCGCCTTGATCGATCATTTCACTGAATTGAATCAGCATGGAGCCCACGGGAATATCATCACCGGCTTTTTGATTGGGGAAGCCACCGCCGTTATTTTTTTCATGACTGGTTAAAATCATTTCTTTGACGGCTTCTTTCAATTGAATCTTCCGACTGAGGACTTGATTCAGACTTAGCATGGGATGTCTTTGATACTCAAGACGCTCTTCATGATCCAAGGTTTCGACCGAGTGGCCTTTACGAATTTTTTTGGTGAGCTTTGGCGGAAGCTCCAACATTCCCACATCCGCCAACAAGGCTGCCACCATGATATCCACAGGATCACCGACCGAAGACAAGAGGCTTAAGAGACCGGCATACGCCGCTATTGTTGGCGATCTTTCAACGGAACCAAACTCGCCAAGAGATGAGTTATTCACCACATCCCAAGCTTCACCAACGGCAGACAGTGTCGTGAGCAATTCTTTGGCTAAAATTTCGCAGCGATCATAAAGCCATTTGCCCTCTTTGTAAGACGATTGCTCGCTTCGATCTGAAAGCAAAAAAATCAGCTGCGAATGCGAATTACAAAATGACAGATACTGAGCCCGACAACGTCCGCGCAATCCCATTTCCATCAGCTCGGGATGAGCCTCGACATACTGACGGTAGCGATCGACCTCATCACGGCGGACATAAATTTCGGTGACACCTTCTAATTTTTTTATCCGCGTTTCGCTGAGCGGGCTCCCCTTCGGCAAAACGGGTAATAGCTTTTGATTCAGTGGCATCAAATGAAACAAAGTAAAATCCAGCACACAACCCATGGGAAATTCAGCAAGCTTGACCGGCACGAAGCTCGCACGAATGATTTGTGACGCGACAAATTCTAATTTGCTCGTCTCAAAAAGTTCATTCTCTAGCATGACCAGATTTGCACCTGATTTTTTAATGAAGTCCGCTTGCTCGGCCGTCATTTTCTTTTCAATGACCACACACAGAAAAGCTTCTTTCGCCAGCTGCCTTGCCACTTGAACAGCGCCCGCAATATCTTCTTTTCTGGGGAGCTCCGTTGCATCAAAAAGAACAAATTGAATTTGATCAAAATCGGATTCATGCTCCAAAAATTGATCCACACTATTTAAGGCGCGAATCGAGTATTCAAACTCTTGCGAAAGTTCCATCGAGCGATCAATAAATTCTTTTTTCTTTGATAATAAAAGAAAATTAAGACGGCTGCTCATGGAATAGATCTCACCTTCATGGTGGCAATTTGACAGCTGCTGAATTCTTCGCTGAACTTGGCCATGACGTTCTCGGCAAATTTTTGCGGCTCAAAGCCCATTTCTTCAATCCCACAAGCCGCCACGGGCGCGCCTGCAGGATTCACATTCACCGCAAAGTGAATCATGGTTGAAACGGGTGACACCGTCGCAATGCTGATGCTGAGCTTACGATTGTCGAAATAAAGATCGTCACCTTCCCGCAAAAGCTTCACTTTTGAATTTTGCGTTTCAATCACATCTTTCACGATCGACGCCAGTAAACGCTGCAAGAAAACTCCAGCCAGCAATGACACATCAAAAACTTCAATAATAAAATGCAGCATATCAGAGCCACGAATGGCCGATTGGTCGAGCAGATCTTCACCATCAACCATGTGCTCAAAAGAAACATCACAAGCTCCACGCCAAGACACAATCGAATTGCCTAAAATTTTATGAGTCAAATACGCATAAAGCGATCGCAATTGAGTGCCGTCGTACTTTGTTTTTTGTGAGAGCCACTGGGATTTCATGTTTTAAAATTTCCTTGAATTTCCTTTAATCTTTTAAAAAAAGTGTCGCTGTTGGAACATGGGCTGCCTTCAAAGCTCTTTTCGAACGCTGACAAGATTCACACTCGCCACACCATTTTTCAAAACTTTGATAACAAGGCCACATCAGCGACCAGTCGACTCCTAATTTTTTTCCCACTTCAACAATTTGAACTTTAACCATCTCCGTGGTGAAGCATTCGACCCTCACGTGATTTGCCGTCGAATAATCCAAACTTTTCGTCAACGCCTGTAAAAAGTCTTTCGAGTTATCAGGAAAAGTCGCAGCTTCCTCTTGATTAAACCCCGGAACGACGGCATCCGCACCTAAACTTTCTGCAAAGCCAGCCGCGATATTTAAGAAAATACCATTGCGATTGGGCACCCAAACCGATTTGGCTGTTTTCTCTGACGTTTTTTTGTCGTCGATGGAAACCTCAGATCCCGTGGGAATTGAGAGCGACGCGTCGACCAAACTGGATTTTCCAAAGTCTTTAAAGAATGGAAGTTCCAATACTCGGTGCGGAATTTTTAATTGCTGACAGATTTTTTTTGCCGCTGCGATTTCCCGCGCCGCTGCTCGTTGTCCGTAATCAAAAGTCAAAGCCAGCACCACTTGCCCTTGAGTCTGAGCGGTGTACAAATTCACCGTCGAATCCAAACCCGAGCTAAGTAGGACGACGAACTTTTTCAAGGCCTATCCTTTTCGTCTTTTCTTTTTCTTTAAAGATTCAGCTTCAGCTTTTTCTTGTTTGAGCGAAGCACTCATTTGCTGAGCACGCTCGAGAACTCGCATCCCCACCAACTTCAAAAAAACATCATCCACCATTTTTTTAGTGGTCTTCCGAAATTGGTTGGCCGCCTTGAGAACGCTCCCAGCACTGACTTTCGTTTTCTTTTTGGGAATCTTTTTCTTGGCTTGAGCTTTGACGGCTGATTTTTTGGCAGTTGATTTCTTTTTTCCCGTTTTTTTCTTCATGACAAAGCTCCCACTGAAGATATGGCCGTCGACACGCTACCAGGCAGCAGAGTCGACTTGATATCTTTCACCAACAATTGAATGCGTCGATAACCACCAAAATAATTCCACTGCACTTCGGCCAAAAGATCGACGTGCTGCCCACTTTGCGCCGTCATCACCCAAGCCGCCGATGGCGAGAAGCAAAGGACTTCGGCTGTTTTTAAACTTTGTGGATCCATCACCACCAGTTTTAAATGGCCGCCCTTTAAAGAAATCACATCTTTGATCAACAAATTTTGAAATTGAAAAACAGGAATCGCAAAGCTTGCACCAAAAGGTCCCATGCTATCCAACCAGCGCATAAAGTTTTCGGTCATCTCGGAAAGTTCCGCCGGAGCATCGAAAACAACTTCATGATTGGCCGGAATAAAATCACGACTGTCATAATATTTTGCCAGGGCTGCGACAAACTCATCTTCTCGACCGATTTCCAATTCAAAACCCGCCGCCGCATCATGGCCGCCAAAGCGAATGAGTGGGCTTGATGCCGCTTGCATGGCCGTTAATAAACTTTCCGCGCGGCCATTGGGAAGACGAGCACTTCCCGTGATCGTTCCTTCTTCAGAAATCGAACCAATAAAAGTGGGAAGGCCTGTTTGCTGACAAACTTTCGTGGCAATCAAACCCACAACTCCCCGGTGGAAATTGCGAGAAGCAAAAAACACAAACTGCGTGTGCGGCCAAGCTTTCAATCGCTCAAGAGCTTCGCCTTCGCCCTCACCCTGAAGTTGCACGCGAGTGGAATTATTTTTCAAAACCGTTTTCACCATTTGCGAAGCCAAAGTCTCATCTTCGACCACATACAAATCAATCGGCATGACTCCCATTTCCATTCGCGAAAGCGCATTGAGCTTCGGCGCAAAACGAATGGCCACATCTTGACTGGTGAGCGGTCGCCCCGACATTCCCAAGGACTCGAGCAAACTTTTAAGCCCTGGGCGTTTGGTTTTTTCTAATTGCTGCAAACCTTGCTTCACCAAAGAGCGATTATCCCCGACCAAAGGCACCATATCCGTCAAAGTCGCGATACAAAAACAATCCAGCACCGAGCGTAGATCCAAGGTTGATTCAGCAATCAAATTTTTATTAATCAACCCGCGCTTCAACGCGCGTAAAAGATAAAAAGCAACGCCCGCTCCGCAAAGATATCCAAGTCCTGAGGTATCACCCGCTTGGTTGGGATTCACGACGGCAAAACCCGGAGGCAACACGGGACCCGGCTGATGATGATCCGTCACAATCACGTCAATCCCAAGCTCACTAGCTGTGGCGACGGCTTTGTTGGCGGTGATTCCGACATCAACAGTCACGATGCAGGTGACTCCTTGCCGAGCCAGCTCCTCAACAATGTGCGCATGAAATCCATAACCATCCGACAAGCGTCGTGGCTGCGCCAAAAAAACATTTTTAAATCCCAATTGGCGAAGGCCATCTGTCAGCAAAGCCAAACCCGAAGTGCCATCGAGATCAAAATCGGCATAAACACAGACCTTCTCTTGTTTTTCAAAAACTTGCACCAAGCGTGCGACCGCCTTGTCCATGTCTTTCATTAAGAGAGGTTCTTTAAGATCGCTGAGTTTTGATTGAAAGAAATTTTGAATCTCTGCTAGATCTTTAAACCCGCGTCCCAGCAAAAATTTTTGAATCAGAACGGGATAATCTTTCAAGCCATCATGACCATCAACGACCCCGGCATATCTTGCACGCCAATTCGATCGTTGAGTGGTTGATGACATAAGAACCCCTTAGGCTGTGACTTTTTTAGGTGCAGACTTAAAGTGCTCCATGAACAAGATCAAAGGTGCCGCCACGTAAATCGACGAGTAAGTTCCGAAAACAATCCCGATCACCATCGCGAAAGAGATATCGCCCACGGTTCCGCCCGCCAGCAAGAACAGACAAAGTGCTGACACGAATGTCGTTCCTGAAGTGATGATCGTTCGCTCAAACATATCATTGATCGCCTTGTTGATGACGAATCTCGTTCCGCGATCATGATACAGACCTTCGGTTTCACGAATACGGTCAAACACCACAATCGTGTCATTGAGCGAGTAACCAATCAGCGTCAGCACGGCAGCCAAAATTGGAATATTCACTTCGCGCCCAGAAGCCACGAACAAAGCCAGCGTGATGATCGCATCATGAGCCAAACAAAGAACCGCACCTGGCGCATATTTATAGTCAAAGCGCAAAGCCACGTAGATCAAAATCACCAGCAAGCAGTAAAAAACCGCCAGCAATCCATCGCGCTTCAATTCTGCTCCCACTTGCGGGCCGACCGAATCCACGCGGCGAATATCTGGTTGAGAATCTTTCATCTGCGTAGTGATGACATCTTTTAATTCAATGACAGCTTTATTTTGGATGTCGTTGGTTTCTTTATCCGTTTTGCCATGCACTGTTTGGAAACGAATAATGAACTCATCACCGTCACCAAAAGACTGCAAACCCACGTTGAGAAGTCCTTGCTTATCAGCAATCGCTCGAACCTGTTCGATATTCACTTTGCCTGAACCGAACTTCACTTGCATTTCAGTTCCACCCACGAAGTCAATTCCGTAAGTGATCCCGTGAACCGCCAAGTAAATCAATGAGGCCACAACCAATGCCAGAGAGATTCCTCCGAAGAGACCGATTTTTCCAACAAAATCAAAACGTCCGTAATCATGTTTTCCTTGCATCGCCAACCTCTACACTGAAAGTTTCTTGAAACCAAATTTATGAATCAGCAAATCCACCATGACTTTTGAAACGAAAACGTTTGCAAAAAGCGTGGTCACGATACCAATCAACAACGTCACCGCGAAGCCTTTGACAGGACCTGTTCCGAAGTACAACAGCACAACCGCTGTTGAAGCCGTCGTGATATTGGCATCCAAGATCGCTGACATCGCTCGGCTGTAACCTTCTTTGATCGCAAAAGAAAAGCTCGAGCCTTTATGAAGCTCTTCACGAATCCGCTCATTGATCAGCACGTTTGCATCAATGGCAAATCCCACCGTCAGCGCAATCCCGGCAATCCCTGGCAACGTTAATGTCGCCCCCAGTGATGTGAGGAGTGCAAAAACGCCCAAGATATTGATGATCAAACTGGCATCAGAAACAATGCCCATGCCTTTGTAACGAAGGAGCATAAACAACAAGATAATTCCTGCGCCCAAAAGCCCTGCCATCGCCGCATGGTGAATGGCATCGGCCCCCAAGGTTGGTCCCACGCGACGCTCTTCCAATTGCGTGAGAGTCGCCGGCAAGGCCCCCGCACGAAGTGCCATGGAAATCATTTTTGCTTCGTCCATCATTTTATCGTGGTTTCGACCGCCCCCCAAAGTGATCACACAACGACCTTCGCCGATCGCGGCTTGAATCACCGGCGCGGTTTTCACAACTTTATCGAGGACAACAGCCATGCGTTTACCAATGTTCGCTGCCGTTAAGTTTTTAAATTTCAAAGCTCCCGCCGCATTGAAGCGAATCGAAACTTCGGGCGCGCCGTATTCGTTAAAACTCACGAAGGCATCATCCAAAGACTCCCCACCTAAATCAGCAACGGCATGAACAAGATACGGAGTTCTTCCGGCTTCCATGGTCGCCGCATTGTCGCCTTTTTCAAAAAGCACCATCGTCTTGTCAGGAATTTTTCCTTTCAGATCTTGATTCAAGCGCGCGATATAGTCCGTGTATTTCAAAGTTGCTAAACTGTAGTTCCCTGCTTTTTCAGCATCGGCAATGAGCTGTGGCAAATTCGCTGGAGTCAGATCATCAGCCACCATCATGAAATCTAATTTTGCAGCGGTGTTGATCAAAGCTTTTGCTTTTTCGGCATCGGCCATTCCTGGCAATTGCACGAGGATGCGATCAATCCCTTGTTGCGAAATGCTGGGCTCAGCCACACCGAACTCATCCACACGATTTCGAATGGTCTCGATCGCTTGCTGAATGACTTTCGATTTATAATCAGTCATGTACGAATCAAAGTAGCGAACGGTGATGGCGGCACCTTCGGCACTCATCACTTGCAATGTTGTTGCATAATGTTCGTCGATGTATTTAACGACTTTGTCTTTCAAATCTGGAGTTGAAACGTCGAGTTCAAATTCACCGTCTTCCGGCTTTACTGATTTCACTCCGGCCAAAGAAACGCCGTCTTTTTCAAGCTCCGTTTTGAGTGTCGCTTCAATTCGACCGGTTGATTCTCGAATCACGCCATCGACATCCACGCCCATCACCAAGTGCAGGCCACCTTGAATATCAAGACCGTAATTGAGTTTTCTTTTTGAGACCCAATGATCAGCCATATTGCCAAAATTCGGGACGATCCAAATGAGAGTCAGCAAAATGCCAAGTCCCGCCAGAATCGTTCGCGCTCGAAGATTTTCCATGATGCTTTTTCCTTCCGCTGCTTCTTATTTATTTTCTTTTTTAGGTTCCGACAACACGGCCACGGCCGAAGCCGAGATTTGTTTGCGGAGGACTTTGACTTTCACGCCGTCGGCAATTTCAATGGTCGCCATTTTGTCATTCAGACTGTCGATGGTGCCAATGATGCCGCCGCTGGTGACGATTTGATCGCCTTTTTTAAGACCGGAAAGAAATTTATCTTGGTCTTTCATTCGTTTGCTTTGGGGACGAATGATCATGAAATAAAAAATCGCAAAAAACGCCAGTAAAAATGGCACTGAATCCATAAATGAAGGTCCCGCTTGCTGCATTCGATCTCCTTAGCTTATCTCGTGCTGTGTCTTGTAAGCCGAGATGGCACCATTTTTATGAGAAAGAATCAATACTTGAGTTCACGAGTCAGCGGACAATCCGTTTTTTATGTCTCTTTTTTTACAAAACGCGTTACACAGAAATCGCGGAACTCTTTCCAGCGCCTTTGTTCAATCGCTTCGCGAGCCCTCGCCATCAGAGTCATATAGAAGTGAAGATTGTGAATGGTGTTCAGACGACTGCCGAGAATTTCTCCACTGAGAAACAGATGCCGAAGATAAGCGCGCGAGTAATTTCGGCAAGTGTAACAATCGCACTCGGGATCTAAAGGCCCCGAATCTTCTTTGTACTCTTGGCGCTTGATGCTGACTTTGCCAAACCAGGTGTACAAAGTACCATTGCGTGCCACTCGAGTAGGCATGACGCAATCAAACATATCAACACCGCCATCAATCGATAGAATTAAATCCAGCGGAGTGCCGACTCCCATCAAGTAACGTGGCTTATTTTTAGGCATCAGTGGCGCAATCTGCGGAACCAAATCATGCATCAACTCAATCGGTTCACCAACACTGAATCCACCCAAGGCATAGCCCGGAAGATCAACACTGGTGACTTGCTCCAAAGAATATTTGCGATGCTCTAATTTCAATCCGCCTTGCACGATTCCAAATAGCAAACTTTCTTTGCGAACCATGGCCTCTTTCGAACGCACCAACCAGCGATGAGTTAAATCCATACTGCGTTTGATGTCCTCATCCGTCGCCGGATATTGCAAACACTCGTCAAAAGCCATCACGATGTCAGAACCTAAATCCATTTGGATTTCCATACTTTTTTCTGGCGAGATAAAATACTTGGCGCCATCAAGATGCGAGCGAAACTCCACACCTTCTTCACTCATGGTGCGAAGCTGCGACAAAGAAAAAACCTGAAAACCGCCACTGTCCGTGAGAATAGGACCCTGCCAGTTCATGAATTGGTGCAGGCCACCCATTTTCTGAATCAGTTTTTCGCCAGGTCGCAAATGCAAATGGTAAGTGTTGCCTAAGACCACCTGAGTTCCGCACTCCTTCAACTCTTCCGGAGTCATCGCTTTCACCGTCGCCTTGGTGCCGACCGCCATAAAAACCGGAGTTTCAACCTTGCCATGAGCGGTCCAAAGTGTGCCACGACGGGCTTCGCCATCCTGGGCGTGCAATTGAAAAGTTCCTAACGAGGGCTCCAAAGACTGATCTTGATTCATGGCGCGGTTATAGCGGGGCCGAGGCCTTCGAGCAAGCTTGAGTTTTTTTCACTGACAAAACGCCGACTTCCCTCTCGGGCCAATCTTCGCTAAAAGGAAGACGTCAAAAACAATTTAGAAGGAGCCCCTTTATGAAATCGATTCTTTGCTCTCTTGTGACTTTGTTGCTTGTGACCCCTCAACTGACTTTCGCCTCAGCTTCTTTTTCTTTGATCAAAGCCAATCTTGCTGGGTCCGTCAGCGAAGTTCAAAAAAATACCGGAGTCATTGCCACAGCCAATCTCAAAGAAGTCTCACGCTCTGAATCCAGCGACACGGTGGTTGTTTATTTGATGGCAAGCCAAACACAAAGTTCACAATATTTGGCAGTCCTCCACGAGGCCACCGACGTCAATTTGACTTTGGACTTGAACGAAATGTCACCGCGTGGGGAATCCAGCACCATTGGCGCCAGCGTGCAAATTCAAGGCGATGACGATCAGTTTCGCAAAGCCGAAGGCTATTGCCTCTTGGGATTGGACCAATCGCTTGAGTGCAATCTGACTCCGACGTTCAATGCTTTCGGATTGCTTGCAAACACCAACTTAAACCTGACTTTGAAATAAACTATTTATGAAAATGATCCTTTTCTTTTTAACTTTGACTCTCGCCGGAAGTAGTTTTGCATCGACTCTCTCTCCGTTAAAAGATGGCAACTACGCTGGTACAATCCAAGAAGAGCAACTGGGAAATGCCACTCTCACTGAGATCCGCAGATCCACGGCTGCGGATCAAAAAATTTCTCTCGTGTTGAAAGCCAAAGCCAGCGATGACTCTCAAGGTGTACTGAAGGGGGCTGATTTTGTTCAGCTCTGTTTAGACATGATAAACGCAAAGCAACTGGTCGACGAACTCTCAATTCCCGCCGTTGCCACCGTGCAAAGCAATGGCCCTGAAAACGAAGAAACCTATATTCATGTTTTCCGAGGAACCTGCAACTTGCAATTCCCCCGTCGCCAATTGGATTGCGCTTTCGTTATCCCATCAAACCCAAATCAAAATCTTCAGTTGGAAATTCAGTAACCTTTAATAAAGGTAACGTTTATTTTTCCAAGTCAGCATAAGCCGCCATTTTTTGGCTCACTGGAAAGACATTGAGGTTCAACTGAAAAACCTGTCGATCCTTATAAGAGTCTGATCGATACCTAGCGACAAGCTCTGAAGTAAAATCATTCATGGCTTGATAGAGTCCTTGGAGCTCTTCGGATGATAGCGGCAGCAACAAGCTTTTATATTTGCGAGTTTCTTTCGGTAGTGAGAAAGCTTGAATGGCTTCGAGCAAGGATTGCTCATGAAACCGTGCCAGTGGCACACTGCCAAGTACATCAGGAATCTTAAACATGTTCTTCTTTGATCGCCAAGAATCTCCACTGAGTCCCGCCACTTTTTCTGCGAGCTCTAAATTTTCAAGCGTCTTTAAGGCCTCGGCAATTTGAGCTTCAGGGACGCTCATCAAAAATGAAAGCAGGCGCGGCTCGGTAGGAATATCATCAAAACTAAGCATCACTAATAGGCGCGGCAGTAGCGGATTTGAAACAAAATCCACATGGTCAGAAATGGATTCTTGTCCTAAATTCATTTTTAAAATTTTCATCAAGGTATGGCCATAATTTTGGCGCTCGATATTGGATTTCGCCTGCGTGTAATGCACCAAAGTTTCAAGATAGGAAACTTCAGGAGCCGTCATCTGCTCAAAGCACACAAAGGCCTCAAGAAACCGCGGAGTGATTTTTTTTCGACCGATCAAAATCATGCGCAAGTATGATCTACTTTGAAAACCAAGTTCAGCGGCCCAAGACTCGAAAGAAAACCCAGCATTCTGAGCTTTTCGATATTGGTAATAATCCGACAAATAACTATTAGCGCTCAGATAATCAAAAAGCTTTGGCTTGGTGATGGCTTCCATGCAACCTCCACTCGAAATCAGAGCAACCCCGAGGCGCGATGTCAACGAAGGCCCCACCCATCGCCCCACTTTCTGTGCACCTGCTCAGAGCACAAAATTCCAATAAAGTCCGCAAGCTTGGGCCTTTTGTCTAATCCTTCAACATGGGAAAAGTTCCCAGCTCAAAACCACAAGGGGCACCGCCCCGCTACCCTTGGCACAGTCTTTGGAATAACCACTGAGCGAACACATCTGACCTCCACTGCATAGCTCCAGTGTGCCTGGCAGATCTTCAATCAAACGCACTCACTGAGTGCAAAAAGATCGCGCCTTTTGTGCGCAAGGGAGAGTTTATGAAGAAGCAAATTTTAATGACAATGGCGACGACATTGCTGGTGACCGGTACCGCTTTCGCTCAAGCCAATTTAGGAGATCGCGGTAACGGCGAGATTGGCTCAACCACCTTGGCGGGAACTCACACCGGGGATGTCAGAACAAGATTTGATGTCCGCCTCGGCAACTACAAAGTCATTTCTATCAGCAATTCCTCTGAGCTCAGATTGACAGGCCTGACTTGCAGCTTAACCGCAAAATCACAGAGCGTCGATAACACTGCCCGAAATGAATATGATAAAAGCATCGCTTCGGATGTCACCGATGTCAGCGGTTGCTACCCTGGTAGTTCGGCAATTCTGTCGGTCGGCCGATCGCTAACTCAACCGACTCTTTATACCATCACCTTGTCCTTGACCAATGCCATTCCTCACAGCGGTTGGTTTGTGAATAATGTCCGTGAAACACGTTTGTTTGTCGGAGCCAACTGCACGACTGACAACAACCGTCTGAATTGCCAAACCGAAGATGGTGGCAAAGTTATTCTTGAATTGTTGTAAACCGGATTACATCTGAGCCAATTGGCAGCTCACAGAGGAAATTGAGGATTTTGCAGATCCCTTCACTGTGAGTCTGGCCAAGCCCGTCGTCACGGTTCCGTTTTCCAAATTCCCCGGTAAAGTTAAGATCGCCGTTTTAATTCCCGAAAGTGCTGACAACGGACGAAAGCGGAGCTGCGTTTGTTTGTTGCCCTTGAGCGAATAAGAAATGCTGGCCGTCTGATGATTCAGCGACATGTGTTGACCACCGTTCAAGCGCTCGATGGAACCTCGGGCAATCCCATCACCCATGACCACAAAATCCGCCACCAGCTGCGTCTTCGTATCGCGAGACATGCAGTTCATGTGGACTGGCTGATCGGCGTGAGCTTTCGCGGCACCAAGAGCCATCGCCAGTAAAATCAAAGCTTCGATATAGGGTCGACTCATAAAGACCTCCTCGGTCTGCGCGCTTTTCAACGCACCCAAGGATATAGCACAAGCCCGAGACACAAGCGCTCAGTGAGGCTCAAAAATCATGAATTCTTAACTCTGGCTTAAAGACTTTTCCAAAGTCGTACAAATTTTTGTCACTTTTGAGATGCAAATTACTTGAGCCACACTGAGAGGTCGCCGTAGCTGAAGAGGCGGAATTTTCGCTCCATCGCCCATTGGTAGGTTTGTTTGACTGTGGAGAGATCAGCAAAACCTGCGACCAGCGCCAACAGCGTGCTTTCGGGTTGATGGAAATTGGTCAGCAAGCGATCCACCACTTGCCACTGAAATCCGGGCTGAATCAAAATATCGGTGAAGCCTTTGAGGCTCTCCTCGGATTTTTTAAAATAGCCGCGTGGATAACTTTCGAGCGCTCTGGTCGCTGTCGTTCCCATGGCCCAAACTTTGTGGCCCGAGGCTTTCGTCTTTTCAATTTCAGCAATGGCTGATGCAGGAATCTCCACGTACTCGGAGTGCATTTTGTGCTCGTTCAAATCTTCGCTGGTCACTGGCAGAAAAGTGCCAAGCCCTACATGCAGCGTAAGCTCAACGAGCTTCACTCCCCGCGCGCGCAAAGTTTCTAAATCTGCCGCTGAAAAATGCAAGCTTGCCGTCGGCGCGGCAAAACTTCCCGGAGTTTTCGCCCACGCTGTTTGATACCAAGTCTCATCGGTTTTAATGGTGTGACGCTGGCCCCTGGCTTTTTGAATATAAGGCGGGAGTGGAAGTTCAGCGACCTTTTCAAAATAAGACTCATCCACGGGGCGATCCAAAGTGACAAGTTGCGGACGACCTTTTTGTTTCAAGGTCATTTTCACACCCAGGGGAAGTTCGATCACATCATCCACTTTGTATTTTTTCGACGGAAATAAAACTTCCCACAATTCTTCATCACCACTGAGGCGCGAAAGAAAAAGAATCTCTAAATCACCAGCGAAAACTCGGCGCTTCAGCACCTTGGTGTTATTCAAGACGAGAAGATCACCGCTTGGAATCTTCGAGAGCAGCTCTGACAACGAGATTTCCGAAGGCTTGCCATCTTCGACCCACATCACTCGCGAGGGCCGCTCCGGCTTTGTTGCCACCAGCTCTTCAGGATATTCAAAATGCAGGTCCGTGATTCTCATAAGAGACGCCTTTAAATTTTATGCTTTTTCTTAACGACTTTTGTTTTTCCGGCATTTGTCGGCTGACGAAGTGGCACCGAATTCAAATCCGTGCAGCGAGTGGACTCGGCCAAGAAGGGCGCAGAGACCACACATTGCACACTTTTTTTATTATCTAATAAATCAGCCACATGCTCTCGATCCAGCAAGATGCGCATTTTATTAAAATATCCATTTTGCAAAGCTCCCAACTTGCGATCAAACTTCATCTGAAAATCAAGCCACTGATCTTGATTCTCTTCTTTTTCCTGAATCCCTAGCTCACAAACTTTATTTTTCATTTTCCATTTCAATTTAGTGCCACGAATCCCTAGATCCTCTTCTTTTTCTCGCGGTGTGGTGTCCTTGGTCGTAACATGAGTGACTTTATAAACTTGGCGTTCAGAAACTCCCGACATCGCATCATAACGGAAAATAGTTTTGACCTGAGTGCCCTCAACCATCGGTGATTGACAAACCATGGCCTCTGGAATTTCAAGCGGTAACTGACAGCTTTCAAAACGAGTCAAGAATTTCGGACTGACGGCGCAACTGACTGAAGGCTTTCCCTCTTCAATAAAAACCAGACTGGTCGGACCCTTTTTTTTCAAGAATTGAAATTGAAACTTGTAAGCAGCACGCTTGCCATCCACTCGCCCTTGAGGGCCATCGACAATCCGAGCTGTTAACTCCATTTTGCACTTATTTTTGCTCCAACCCATTTCGGAGTTGCTCACGAAAAAATAAGCCCGCGATGACTTCAATGAGAGGCTATGCGCAAAGCCTTCACTGATCATAAATTCGCTGTTTGAAATGCGAGTCAGCTCACGCTGAAAATCCTGACCACACTGAAAAACCAAGTCAGGTTCTGGGCCAGCCGAAGCCTGCCAAGAAAAAACGGAAAAGATGAAAATTGCGAGAGCAAATAGAATCTTTGTCATGTTTGATCAAGATTATCGATGAACTTGGTGTCAGGCAAAAAAAAAGCGGAGCTCTCGCCCCGCGAAGACTAAAGTGGGGAACCACCTAACCCAAATCAGTCTTTAAAACCAAATAATTTGTTAAGAAAAGCTCTTTGTCAGGGCCTTCGAATACCGACGAGAGTCTGCTTCGTTCGATGCCCCAGCATCACCCAAAGCGACGTCAACACCACGACCGAATAACCTCCGACAAAGTACAAAACGTAATTAAAATCTCCATTCATAATCACACACTCCTTGTATGAATCTTCGACCACCGGGCATTCTGGATCCATCCTAGATCCCAGAGATCAGATCTTGCGATCTTGTCTCTACCGCCCCTCACGAAGCTTCCGTGCTTCTGTCTTTATGACAGTCGCATCTTCGATAAAGGTTAGAGAATGTTTGTTCTGAGCATTGATTCAGAGCGAGTCTAAATATCGAGTCAATTAAATGACTTAATGCTTAATTATGAAGCTATTTAGAGGAGCCATTGAAAGTTTTGATAGGTCCAGTTTGACAAAAAAAGGAAGCCTGTTTAACAATATGCATCCCTTAGTTTCTTATTTGTTCCTGTCGAAAGCGCGGATGGTGGAATTGGTAGACACGTACGTTTGAGGGGCGTATGCGCAAGCGTGGGGGTTCAAGTCCCCCTCCGCGCACCACTTAAAGAATAGATTTTGAGTAAAATCCCGTTCTTGACTCTCAAGGCCCAAAACTCAAACATCAAATGAATGCTGGGCTTGCTTGTTCTTTTGCTTACTTTTTTGATTTGTGTTTTCCCGATTCAGTCGAATGATTTGTTTATGTATTTGGCTGTGGGAAACTATCGCGATTTGCACGGACATTTTCCGATTCTTGATCCTTTTATTTACTCGATTCCTGGAGAAACACTTTATTGGCATCATCATTGGTTGGGTGCCTTGATTTATTTCTGGGTCGAAAAGTTTTTTACTCTGGATGGAGTGATTTTTTTCAAAGCGCTTTTGATCTTAGGATTTCCGCTGCTGGCGCTGGGGCAAATCCGCAAATATGCGAACAAGAATGATCTGCAAAAAGCCTTTGGATATTTTTTGATTTTGCTCGCTTTGTTTATCAGCTCGTATCGATTTATCGAGCGCACGTCCTTGTTTTCAGACTTACTGACCTGCTTGGTGCTTTTTATTGGCCTCCGCGAGCGAAATCAAAAACCAAAATGGATGTGGGCTCTGCCTTTGATTTTTGCTCTGTGGATCAACCTCCATCCAGGCTTTCCCGTCGGAATCTTTCTCGTGGGATTTTTCTGGCTTTTTGAACGTGAGCTCTGGGCAAAAAAAATCCGCTCTCCCAAGTTTTTGATTTTAGGTTTATCTATCTTGGCACTTTTGACCAACCCAGAGGGCTGGCACGGCATTGCCTACCCTTTGCTTTTTTCTTTGAACCAAGGACAGATTTACAAACACTATTATTTTGAGTGGCTCCCCGCCTATAGCTCGATCTATCGCAGTACTCCCGAGGCGCTTGGATTTTTTCTCCTAACTACAATAAGTCTTGGGGTTACCTTTTTAAAAGGCAGAAGAGATTCATACCGAGATTCACGTTTGCTTTTGATTTTCTTTTTCATTGCGGTGGGAATGAGTGCCGTGCGTTTTCTCAACGTGGCCTCTTTCGCCTTAGTGATTTTGTGTTTGGATTTCGAAGCTCTGTTTCAGAAACAATATCACCTTCGCTGGATGCCAAAAGCCATTGCCATCGTTCTCGTTGGCCTCATTCTTAAAATTAGCTTTTTGGGTTATCAAACTTCTTCAGGCCCAAGACATCTGAGCTTAGGAATTGATCCCCATCTTTTCCCGATCCAACTTGCGACGACTTATGAGCAAGCCCACCTCACTGGCAATATTTTTAATAGCCACGAATTTGGTGATTATCTGGCTTGGCGTTGGAGTGGCGATCCAAAAATATTTTTCCACGGTGCCGTTCTCAATACTGATTTTTACCTGCACGACTATTTACAAGCAGCGGCTTCGCCCGAAGAGTTTGACCGACTTTCAGAAAAATATCATTGGACCGTTTTATTTGTGAGTCGATACGAGCATCCTGATCCGTTTTTTCAAATCCTATCCAAAAAACCAGAATGGCGCCAAGGGGCAGAAGACGAATCAGGCTTTTTATTTTTTAAGCGCCCCGAGCACTAACTTCCGATAAAACCAGTCCGTCAACGAATGGCATCGATCAAGATTCATACGCTTCATCTCTTCAGCAAAAGGTTTCGCGTCAGCAAAAAGTCCTCGGACCAAAAGCTTCAGCAAGTGGCTGAGCGAATGCGTGGCTTCCTGTAAACTCATGAGGGCCGAATAAAGTTTTTGCTCCGTCTCTGTAAAATCACTGCCAAACGGATACGCTGGGAAATAGCCTTTGGCTTGATACGCTGAAAATAAATTTTTTAAATTCTCCGCGGTGTTTCGCTTGGCCCAGTCAGGAATTTCATAATTGAGGTCAATTTTTCCATTGTGTTTGGCCATTTGCAAAAGGCCTTCTTGAAATTCAGTATCTGCAATATTGAGCAGCTGCTTGATCACTTCTGAATCTGATTTCCCACGCAAATTGGCAATTCCATACTCAGTGACAACGAAATCTCGCAGGTGTCTCGGGATTGTGATTTGCTCATGACCCCACACAATGTTTGAAGTGCGCTTGCCATTCTTCGTTCGAGTGCTTCGAAGCATGAGAACAGATTTAGCGTCAGGTAATTCATGCGACATGGCCACGAAATTATACTGTCCGCCCACTCCACTGATCACCTGGCCATTCTCCAAAGTATCTGAAGCCACTCCGCCCAGCAGAGTCACATTCATGCAGGTATTAAAAAAGCGAGCGTTCTTTCTTTGCCGACGAATGGCCATCTCGTGAGGATCATAAAGATCATTCACCATAGACACTTTAGTCATATTCAAACCGTTAAAATCTTTGTCCGAAAGATTTTTGAGCCACTCATAAAATCTTTTCGTGCCTAAGAAAAATGCGCCATGCAAAAAACGACGCTTATTTTCCATGAGCTCAAAAACTTCTCGCTTCAAAATTCCGTGCTGTCTTAAATACATGAAGCCATCCATGATCATCTCACTGGTGCCATACAAACCTTTTTCAAAAATTCCCAGAGACGATGAAATGGCTTGCGATCCCGCCCCGCGATGCTGAGCAAAGTTGGTGATGATCTCATGATAAACTTCATTTTTTTCATGGCGCAAAATAAGCGAGTGCACCAAAGCATCCGACAACGAGCCAATGCCAATTTGTAAAGTGCCATCATCTTCGACCAAAGAGCTGGCATGCAATCCGATCAAATGATCTTCGTCATCAATGGGATATTGCGGAAGTGCAAACAATTGATGCTTGACCTCAGGACTGTCAACGATGGCCGCAAAAAAATCAGCGCCAACGATGGCGTCCTCGGGAAGAAATGGCAGATCTGGATGGACGACTCCAACGATCATCAATTTTTTATCATTTTCTCTGTAAATGTTAGCAACATCCAAAGTCAGATCCGGATTGCAGCTGAGACTGTATTTTCCTTGAAAGCGACCTGTGCCCTTGGCTATCAATTGCACAATGACTTGCACATCAATGTCATAAACATATCTCGCCACATGAGTATAATTCAGACTGACATAGTTGGCTTGCGCAGAACGATTGCCAAGAACTTGTCCCGCTTGAAAATAAAATTCATGAATTTCGATATGCGAAGGCACCGTTCTTTGCTCAACATCTTTTTCATAAGCAAGCGCTGGATAATCAGTGCCAAAATGCCGATCGGCGAAGGGTTTCAAAAAACGTCTCTCGAGATCGCTTTTGGCTTCAGGAATCGCCAGCGACAAAGCAGTAAAAAGAGTCAATTTACGCTGAGAATTTTTTTTAACTTTTTCGTAAAAATCATTGAGCAGCTGGTTGGGCTTTCCTAAACCCAACGGAGCTGCCATGCGAATATCGCCCTGAAACTGACTTAAAATAAAATCTGAGGCTGCCGAAATTTGATCAAAATAATGAGGCTCTTGAGTTGTCATAACCTAGTCAAGCATATCTCTTTTCAAGAGAACACCACATTATTTCTTTTCGCTATTTGGTCAGAACTCCGACTTCAGTATTGATCGCATTCACGTAATCAACATAGTTGTGTTGGAAATCATTCGGCGTGAGTTCATAGTTCACATCGGGAGTGATGCCTAAATTCTCAATCGGATTTTGGCTAACACGCTCAGCAATCGATTCTGTGCAACGAAAGGCATTCACACCCACGTTGTTTTGCACACTGATGTCGTTCACATAACCGCCAGCTCCTGCCGTGCGAGTCCCCATGATCGTCACGCGCTGATTATCTTGCATAATTGCTGGGAAAAAATCTCCGCCAGAAAAATCCAAGTGATTGGTCAAAAGCAGAATTGGCTTCGTGTAATGCGAAGCTGCCGGATTGATATGATCAACACCACCAATCCAATAAGGATTGGTGAGCTTTCGACCGGCATTCCACTCACTGACTACGAAGCGTGCATAATTCAGAGAAAATTGCGCAAATTCATAAGACACCGGATAGCCGTCATTGTCTTTTGGACTCATCACTTTTTGCGCATCCGCATCGTTTTGAATCGCCGATAAACCGTCAATTTGAGTCAAAGCATCCGACACATCAGCCTGCGTGATCGACATGCGATGACGAGGAGTTGCTAACGGTTGCTTCGCCAGCATCGACGCCAGCGCGTAAAGATAAAACACCGAGCCGCCAGGATTGTTCACTTGATCAATCACCAAAGCTTGAGTGCGTCCTTCAAAAGTCGTGACGATCGTTTGAAACTCAGTAAGTGCCGCCATGTAATCATCGGCTTCATATTGCGGAATACGCAGATAACCGATTTCTTTGCCGTCGGCAGTTTTGTAAATATACGCCGAAAAGATTGTTCCGTCGTTTTTCCAAACTACGTTGCCCAATGCGGGAATAAAGCTTTCACGTCCACCCAAAGTGTATGGGTTGGTCACAGGAGCTGGAGCCGCATCCACATCTAATTTGACATCCATGCGCGGATGAAACAGCGACATACTTGGTAGAGTCATATCCAAAGAGTAAAGCGATCCCAGATCCCCACGCGAGTGAATTTTTTCTGGCGTGTAGTTCCAGATCAACTGATAGTTTTGAATATCTTGCGAACCCACGCGGCGAATTCCCAAAGTGATCGGCCCTTGCGGCACATTCAAACCATGAGAGCCCGTGCGAGAAGTCAGATACATCTCCGCCAAGGCGTGATCCGTCCCAGGAACATTGGCCGGAATTTCCGCTTGCACTGAATTCACCGCATCAGCTGTCGCGACTCCACCAAAAGTGACAACTTCATCACCCACTTGAAATGGAAAAGCAGCCTCAGTGAGTTTCGTGCGATCAATGAAAACGAGATAGTAATGATCTAAAGTTCCGCGAATGGTTAAAGGCAAAGACGCCTTCTCTGTCGAAACAAAAGAAATGCTGGTATGATAATCTTTCATTGCATAGATAAAGTTTTTAAAAATCTCGCGAGAATCTTTCACGGTCAGATGGGGATTTGCCTGAACTGCCGCCATCGCTTTCGCGTATTCAGTTTCTAAATCGTAATTGGCAAATTGCTTCTTCCACTCAGCCGGTGCGTACTCGGCGTGATAAACGCTTTTCATGAGCGCTAACTCGCCCAGAACATCGTCATTAAAAGTGCTGGCAACCGCTGTCACCGCCATCAATAAAGGTAAAATTGCTGCTAGAAATTTCATAGTAGGACTCCCTCCACAGAAGTGCGGGAATTTTTAGCATGATTTCACCCTGCGTCTAGCAAAACGAATAAGGGCAACGCGTTAAATACAAATTATAAAAGGACTTAAGTCGGGTTTTCTTGCAAAGCTCACAGACGTTGAATACCGTTTTCATCGGGGGGAGATTTTTGATTTCTTAAGATCAAAGCTCCATGACATTAAAATTGTATTCTTTTTGGAATCATTGAGAGGGGAAAATCACAATGACATCAATCGTAAAAGCCGTTTTGGCTGCTGTTGCAACTCTGACTTTGTCAGCTTCCGCTATGGCTTTGGACTTTGACTCAAATGTGCCGGCGAACATCAAGGCGCAAGCCAGTGATGACCTGACATTTATGTATCAACTGCAAGGCAATGGCCAAACTCCATTCCATCAGCAAATTTTTAAAACTGTGGATGGCAAAGCTTACCAAGCTTTCTTCGAATCGCACATTCAAGCTCTGGGCATGAATGATTGCGGTGGCGGAGCCGCGGTGGCTTGCGTGATTCCATTCTACAATCCGCACAAAATGTGGCTGACCCCGAACTTCGTGAACTTTAGCCATCCACAAATTGCTCGCTTGATGGTGATGTTCCACGAATCTCGTCACTCTGAATCTGAAAACGGCAACTGGGCCCATGATACTTGCCCGACTCCATTTTTAGACAAAGACGGCAAAGATATGAAAAGCATCTGGACCGGAGCTTCATTGGCTGGCGAA